>Ga0075433_10001172_pt1 | contig 19062 bp, 15 predicted proteins | sample RhiMethybrSRZTD2_FD_75299 | JGI IMG/M metagenome (GOLD analysis project Ga0075433, IMG submission 75299) | Populus rhizosphere microbial communities from Tennessee, USA - Rhizosphere MetaG P. TD hybrid SRZTD2 | ecosystem: Host-associated > Plants > Roots > Rhizosphere > Soil | place: USA... | reverse complement strand
TTGAGCAGCAATCCCCCATGGATATACGTCGCGGCGCACTGATTACGGCCGTGCTCCTCGCTTTCTGCGTAGGGCTTCCGGCACAAACCCGACATTTTCCTATCGACGAAATCCGACCCGGCATGGTCGGCGTCGGCCGCACCGTCTTCAACGACGATCGCCTGGAAGATTTCAAGGTCGAGATCATCGGCGTGCTGCGCAACAGCATCGGCACGCGCCGCAATCTGATCCTGGCGCGGCTCGAGGGCGGACCGCTCGCCAACACCGGCGTCATTGCCGGGATGAGCGGCAGTCCGGTGTATATCGACGGCCGGCTGGTCGGTGCCGTGTCGTATTCACTCGGGCAGTTCCCAAAAGAAGCGATTGCCGGCATCACGCCGATCGAAGAGATGCGCGAGGATGCCACGCTGCCGGGACCGCGGCGCCAGGCGGCGCGAGTCGACCTGCCTCTGCCGCTGACACAAGAAGGACTGCGGGCCTCACTGCGCCAGGCATTTTCGTGGATGCGTCCATTTGCCGACAGCCCTGCTGATGTGCAGGTGCTCGGCGGCGATGCCTCGGTCGTCAACGCGGGCATGGGCACGATGCTGCGCCCAATCGCCACGCCGCTCACGCTTGGCGGTTTCGAGCCCGGTGTCATCGATCCGATTGCCCTCGCATTCCGCGATCAAGGTTTCCTGCCGATCATGGCGGGATCGCTGCAAGGACCAGGGCCCGCGCCGATCACTGCCGCCGCGGCACCGCGGCTCCGACCCGGCGATCCGATCGGCGTCGCGCTGCTCAACGGCGATCTCGAAGTTGGCGCGACCGGCACCGTGACCGATGTCGACGGCGATCACGTGTATGCGTTTGGCCATCCGTTCTATGGACTCGGTCCCACCGAGTTCCCGATGACCCGCGCACACGTGTTGGGGATTCTGCCCAGCCTCGCCGCGTCACAGAAGATCGCCAGCACCGGCGAGGTGATCGGCATCATCTCGCAGGATCGGGCGACAACGATTGCGGGCACGCTGGGACCGGGCCCGAAGATGATCCCGATCAAGCTGACGCTCAACTCGGAGCGCGGCACGCGCAAGACGTTCAACATCAGCATGGTCCGCGATCAACTGCTCACGCCGCTGCTCGCCTACGTCTCCATCCTCAACACGCTCACGTCGTACGAACGTCAGAACGGCGTCGGCACCTATGCGGTGAAAGGCGCCGCCACACTCAAGAAGTACGGCGAACTGTCGTTCGAGGATCTCTTCACCGGCGATCAGCCGTCGGTGGGTGCGGCCGCATCTGTCGTCGGTCCGATCAACCTGCTGCTGAGGAACGCGTTCGAAGATGTCGAGTTCGCGGGCGTCAGCCTCGAGATCGACGCCAGCGAGCAGCCGCGCAGCGCCACCCTCGAGCGGGCCTGGGTCGGCGCGACGCGGGTGAAGCCGGGATCGACCGTCGACGTGAACGTCGCGCTTCGCACGTATCGCGGTGAACAGGTCACGCGATCGGTGCCGATTCAGATTCCCGCCAACGCCCGCGGCACCGTCACGGTGATGGTGGCCGACGGTGCTCGCCTGTCGCAGTTCGAAGCGCGCGAGCTGCAGGTGCAGCCGCAGCAGTCGCGCGGCCTCCAGCAGATGATTCGGGTGCTCAACGGCGCGCGCAAGAACAACCGTCTCTACGTGCGTCTCGTCACCCGCGACGATGGCGCCGTGGTCAAGGGCGAGCCGCTGGCGGCACTGCCAGGCTCGGTCCTCGCGGTGATGGAAGCCGACCGTAACGGCGGCAGCTTCCGTCCGCTTCAGAGCGCGCTCGTCGGCGAATGGGAGATCGCACCCGGCCTTGCGGTGACCGGTGCGCGTACGCTCACTGTACCGCTCGAGGAGTGAGCGTTATCAACTCAAAAGGCAAAACTCAAAACTCAAAAAGAGCGCAGAGCGCGCACTGCGGTTTTTGCCTTTGCCTTTTTGAGTCTTGAGTTTTGAGTTTTGAGTTTGCATATGCATAGACTCCGCTTCCCCTTTATCGCTGTCGTCCTCTGTGCCTCGGCGGTCGTGGCCCACGCCGCCCTACCCACCTTCTGGCAGGTCTCCACTGAAGCCGATTTCCTGCGCGGCGAAGTCGAGAATCTGGCCATCGACTCGTTCGGCCGGCTGATGCTCGGTCCGACGTCGACGCCGATCTACGACTCCAGCGCGCCGTTCCTCTGGACCGTGGTCACGGGCTCCGATGGATCGATCTACGCCGGCAGCGGCAACGAAGGTGTGGTCTACAAGGTCGACCCGTCAGGGCGAGGCTCAACGTTCTTCGACGCGGAGGAACTCGAGGTGCACGCGCTCGCGCCCGCACCTGGAGGTGGCCTCTACGTCGGCACATCGCCTGACGGGAAGATCTACAAGGTCGACCCGACCGGCAAGAGCACGGTGTTCTTCGATCCTGCCGATCGATATATCTGGAGCCTCGTGGTCGATCGAGCGGGTAACGTCTTCGCGGCCACGGGTGACAAGGGCGCCATTTACAAGATCACGCCCGATGGCAAGGGAGCCAAGTTCTACGAGACCAAGGCGACGCATGCGATGACGCTGGCCTTCGATCGCGAGGGGCGTCTGCTCGCGGGTACCGAATCGCCCGGCCGCGTCTTCCGAATCGACAATACCGGGAAGGCGTTCGTGCTGCTCGACTCGAGCTACAACGAAGTGCGAGCGTTACGCGTCGATGGCGACGGCAACATCTATGTGGCCGCAGTGACGGGACGGCCGGCTGCAGCCGGTTCCGACCGCACGCCGCCCGCCCCTTCGTCACCCGAGCCACTATCGGCAGGAGGGCTCACACCGAATGTCACCACGGAGATCACGGTCGTCTCCGTTGCCGAGAGCGCTCCGCAGCCGATTCAGACCGGCGGCGGACCTCCCGCTCGCAGTGGTCCTACGGCAGGAGCGATCTTCCGGATTCTTCCCGATGGCGCCTCGGATCAGATCTGGGAGTCGCGTGAAGACCTGCCCTACGACGTGGCCTTCGAGCCCGGCGGCACCGTGCTCGTGGCGACGGGAAACAAGGGCAAGATCTATCGCCTTGCTGGCGATCCGCTCCAACCGACGCTCGTCGCCCGCGCCAACGCACAGCAGATCACCAGCATCGTCAGCGAGCGCGAAGGACGCGTGCTCGTGGCCACATCGAACCCCGGCAGGCTGATTCGTCTCGGCGCTGCGCGCGCCGATCGCGGCACGTATACGTCCGATGTGCGCGACGCCCAGACAGTTGCGCTCTGGGGCACGATCAAGTGGCAGGAGTCTGTCGGAGCTGGTGGTCGTGTGGAGATCGGCACTCGATCGGGCAACACCAGAACGCCCGATGAGACGTGGAGTGACTGGTCTCCCGTCTACGCCGATCACGAAGGCAGTCAGATCACGAGCCCGCGTGCGCGATATCTGCAGTGGCGCGCCGTGCTCGTCGCCGGGCGCGGCGACTCACCCGTGCTCACGTCGGTTACGGCCGCGTATCTACCGCGAAATCTGCGACCGCGAGTGACATCGATCACCGTTCAACCACCGGGCACCGTTTTCCAGCGTCCGTTCCCAACCGATCCCGAGATCGCCGGCTTCGAAGGCGACCCGCCGGATCGACGCAACGCGACCGGTCAGGGCGGCGGTTCGTCCTCGTCACCGAGTCTCGGACGACGGCAGTATCAAAAGGGCCTCCTGACGTTCATCTGGCGCGCCGAGGACGACAATCGCGACGAGCTCACCTACGATGTGTCCTATCGCCGCGAGGGCGAGACGTCGTGGAAGCCGCTGAAGTCGGGTTTGACCGAAGCCATTCTCGTGTGGGACACGACATCGGTTCCGAATGGCCGCTATCTGATTCGTGTGGTCGCATCCGATGCGCCGTCGAACTCGGCGGGCACGGCGCTGACCGGCGCCCTCGAAAGCACCTCGTTCGAGATCGACAACACACCGCCAACGATCACCGTATCGTCCACGCGTCGCGACGGCAATCGCCTCGTCATCGCCTTCGAGGCACGCGACGGCAATTCAGCGATTCAGAAGGCCGAGTACTCGCTCGACGGCGATCGATGGCAGACCGTGTATCCGAAGGACGGCATCGCCGACTCGAAGTACGAGCAGTTCGAGCTGTCGATCGATGGGACGGCGCCGGGTCGCGGTGTGATGCTGCGGGTGAGCGATGTGCTCAACAACGTGGCGGGTACAGAGGTGCCAACGCCGGCGGCGACGGCGGGATCAGGCCGTCGTTGAATCAACCGCCCGTTCGGAGCGCTTGACCGGCGGCTCCTCGAGCGATACTGGAGGCGCAATCGCCGCAGGCGGCTGCACCGCCGGCGTGACACGAACCGTTGATGTCTTTGGTGCCGGTGGCGTCTTGACGGTCGTCGTGACCATCAGCCACACCATGTTCACCGCGACCGTGCGACCCAATGACGTTTGCGCGGGCGCGAACCGCGACTGACGCACCACATCACCCACGGCCGCAAGCTCGTCGGCGTGGACCGCCCTCTCGGGCTCGCCTGTGCGCTCGGATGAGAGCAGCTCGTAATTGGCGACGCGGCCGTCCCGCGTTACGACCGCCGCCACGGCAAACATCGCTTCCTGATTCGAGATCTCATCGAACATCGCGTCGTCATCGAACATGACGCGCGGAATGGAGATGCCACCCGACCGGTTGCTGTCGATGTACTTGCCGAACACCGAATCGTAGCGCGCCGTATTGCCCGGCCGCAGCGGATTGCTCTCGGTGCCCGGATTCGACAGCGTCTCGATCATCTTCTTGAGCGATTCCGGCTGCTCGCGCGATGCCATCTGCAGCAGGCTTCCGGCCACGCCGATGCAACTGAGCATCGCGACCATGGCGCCGAGCGCCGGCCACAACAGGCGGGTGTCGGCAAACATGTCGCGGATCCGCGTGCCCAACGACTGCTCACGTTCGGTGCGAAGACGCATCAGCATGCTGTCGTGCACGCCGCTGACGGCGCGCGTTTCGTCGACGGCCAGCGACTGCGCGGGGGAACCCACGCGAATCGAGTCGCCGATGAGACGCACGTCTTCGACGCGAGCGGCACACGTACGGCACCAGCGCAGGTGCGACTCGACGGCCACCTGTTCGGCGACCGGGAGCTCACCATCGACGAACGCGTCGAGGTGTTCGCGTGCGTACTCGCAGCCGACGTACGGAATCATGGACGCAACCCCAGCAACTCCTCGCGAAGGGCCTGCCGCGCGCGGGTGAGCCGCGACTTCACGGTGCCCACGGCGACACCCAGGGAGAACGCAATCTCGTCGTACCGCAGGCCGTCGACTTCGCGCAGGATGAGCGCGGTGCGCTGATCGAAGGGCAGATGTTCGAGCGCGCGCCAAATCCGCGAGGCCGTTTCCTTGCTGGCCAGGAGGCGATCGGGCAGGAGCTCGGTCTTCGATTCGACGTCGCCGAACTGTTGCAAATGCTCGTCGAGTGAGACCTGACTCGAACGATGACGCCGCCGCCACCAGCGCTGCCGGTTGCGCGCCTGATTGACGACGATGCGGTAGATCCAGGTGCGGAGCGACGACTGACCACGGAAGCTCGACAAGGTGCGGAACACCCGGAGGAATACTTCCTGAGACAAATCGAGGGCTTCGTCCCGATCCTGCAGAAGGTGCAAGGCCAGGGTATAGACCATGCGCTGGTGCGCAGCAACCAAGTCGGCGCACGCAGCTTCGTCACCCGTCGTGCAGCGCTGGATGAGCGCGGCTTCCTGGGTATCGACTTCAGACCAGCCAATTGCGCCGGCGTTCTTCACCAGGCCTCCAGAAGTGGGCGTCTGCATGAAGTTTAACACCGTCCTTCGAACAGATTAGACCCCAGCACGGCGCGGAAGTTCCTTGGGGTCAGACCCCGATGATGGGTCGACTCGGGGGTCAGACCCCGGAGTCGAGTCGACTCAAGGGGTTGAGTTGATCTGTCACCGGGGTCTGACCCCGAGGTACCATGCACAGGCTTTCCCTGCCCAGTTTTGCCATGAAGCGTTCCCTCGTCGTGGCCGTCGGCGTCGCAGTGGCGGTTGCCGCCGCGGTGCTGGTCTGGGCCGACGTGCGGCAGGAGCGCGAGTTCCGTCGTCTCCTCGCGGTCGGCGACGAGGCGGTCGCGACCGACCAGACCTTCAACGCCATCGAGGCGTTCAGCGGCGCGCTCGCCCTCAAGCCGCGATCGATGCTCGCGTATCTGAAACGAGGCGATACGTACCGGCGGCGCGGCGACTTCAACGCCGCGCTTCGCGATCTCCGTCAGGCGGAAACGCTCGACCCCACTGCTCCGCGGCCGATCGAACTGCTCGGTGATGTCTACGCGGCTACTGGACAGCACACCGCTGCCGCGGCGTACTACCAGCGCTATCTGTCGATCGACGATCGCGCCGCGCCGGTTCTCTACAAGCTCGCACTCGCCTACTACCGGGCCGGCATGGCCGCGCGCGCGATCGAACCACTGCAACGGGCGGTCTCGCTCGACGATCGCTTCGCTGAAGCGCATCTGCTGCTCGGGATGTGTTTGAAGGATCGCGGCGATCGCAGCAGCGCACTCCGCTCGATGACACGGGCACTCGCGATCAGCCCCACGCTCGCTTCGGCACGGCAAGAGCTCGCGACGATGTACGACGAGCTCGGACGCCATCAGGAGGCGCTCGATCAGCTGAGCGCTCTGGCCACGCTCGAGCCCGGTCGGCCCGAACGGATGGTGAGCCTCGGCCTCGCGTACGCGCGACTCGGGCGACGCGAAGAAGCGGTGCTGACGCTGGGCCGCGCGGTCGAGCGACATCCCGATACCCCGCTCGTGTACACCGCGCTCGGCCGCGTGTGGCTTCAGTCCGCGGATCGAGAGGACGATCCGACAGCGCTCGGCAAAGCGCTCCGAGCATTGAAGACTGCAGCCGAACCTTCAAGCGCGACGAGCGAAGCGCTCACGTTGTACGGGCGAGCGTTGTTCCTGTCGGGTAACATCGCGCAGGCAGAGCGCGCACTCCAGCGCGCGGTCACGAAGATGCCGGTCGATCCGAATGCGTTCCGGTATTTGAGTGAAACGGCGAAGCGGCTCGGTCACCTGACGACCGCTCGCGATGCCGATCGACGCTACGCCGCTCTCACGGCCCCGCCAGCGCTGTAAGAGACTACGCGCGCGGATCGAGCCGATCTCTCAATCCATCGCCAAGAAAGTTGAATCCGAGGACGAGGACCGCAATCGCAAGGCCCGGAAAGATCGTGACGTGCGGCGCGTCGAGCAGATGCGCGCGGCCGTAACTCAACATCGTGCCCCAGCTCGGCGTCGGCGGCTGCACGCCAAGACCGAGAAAGCTGAGGGCCGCCTCCGACACGATCGCGCCGCCCATTCCCAATGTGGCCTGCACCGCGACCGCGGGCAACACCGCCGGAATCACGTGATGCAGAAGGATTCGCCTCGTCCCCGCGCCGGATGCGCGTGCGGCCGACACGTACTCGAGCTCGCGCACGCGCAGCGCCTGACCGCGCACGAGACGTGCGTAACCCACCCACCCGATGATCGTCAGCGCCAGCACCACATTGACGAGGCTTGGCCCGAGCACCGCGACGATCGCGATCGCGAGCAGCAATCCGGGAAACGCCATCAGAACATCGATCACGCGACTGATCATCTCGTCGATCACGCCGCCGAAATAGCCGGCCACGGCGCCCATCACTGTCCCGACGATCGACGACACGCCGACGACAATCAGGCCGACGAGCAGCGAGATGCGCGCGCCGGTCAGCACGCGGGCCAGGACATCGCGACCTAATTCATCGAGGCCGAACCAGTGTGTTGCGGTCGGGCCGACCAGACGGAGCGACAGCTCTTGGGCAGCCGGATCGAACGGCGACACCAGCGGCCCGACAAGGGCCATCACGACGACGATGATCACGATGGTCAGACCGGTTCTTGTCATCGATAGCGAATTCGCGGATCGAGCACGCCGTACAGCAGATCGGTCGCGAGGTTCACACCCACGTAGGTGACCGCGATGAAGAGAATGCAGCCCTGGACCATCGGGTAATCGCGAAATCCGATCGACTGCACCAGCAGACGCCCGATCCCCGGCCACGAGAAGATCGTCTCGGTAATCACCGCGCCCGTGAGGACGGCGCCGAACTGCAGACCGACGACCGTCACGATCGGGATCAGACTGTTGCGAAACGCGTGGCCCAGCACGGCTCGCCTGCGCGAGGCGCCGCGGGACCGCGCCGCCGTCACATACTGTTCGCGAAGCTCCTCGATGACCGTCGCTCGCGTCAATCTCGCAACAATCGCCGCGAGTGCACCGCCCAGCGAAATGGCGGGAAGAATCAGATGTTCGATCCCGCCCCGGCCGGACACCGGCAGCCATCCAAATTCCACGCCGAAGACGATCGCCAGCAGCGGTCCGAGCCAGAAGTTCGGGATCGACACGCCCGCCAGCGCCATCGTCATTGCCGCGTGATCGGCGATCGTGCCGCGCCACACGGCACCAGCCAAGCCAAGCGGAATCGCTACGGCGATCGCGACGACCATAGCGGCAAGCGCCAGCTCGAAGGTCGCCGGAATCCGATCGGCGATCTGCGACGTCACCGGCTCGCCGGTCCGCAGCGATGTGCCCAGGTTGCCTTGCACGAGCCCAGCGAGAAACCCGCCGTACTGCACGATGAGCGGTCGATCGAGCCCGAGCGTGTGCCGCAGCGCTTCGACATCAGCCGGCACCGCCGCCTCACCCAATATCGATTGCGCCGGATCGCCTGGAATCAGATGGATCAACGAGAAGACCAGCGTCGCGACGCCAAGCAGAACCGGAATCGTGAGCACGAGTCGGCGCGCCAGGAAGACGAGCACGGCCAGCATTGTGGCCCAATCGTTCCCAATTCACCCGGGTCGTTGGCGCTACAATCGACTCTAGAGAGCATGATTGATTGAAGGATTCTCGATCTTTGAATCGTCTCCGTTTCTCCGCTCTCAATCAACCAATCACCCTTCAACAATCAACAACCAATCACTGATCAAAGATCACAAATCACCCATGCATATTGACATCTGGTCCGACGTCGTGTGTCCATGGTGCTATCTCGGCAAGCGCCGCCTCGAGCGCGCGCTCGACGATTTCGAGCATCGTGACGAGGTGTCAATCGGGCATCGATCGTTTCAACTCGATCCGAGCAAGCCGAAGCACGTGACGGTGAATCGCCGGCAGATGCTGATGGCGAAGTACCACCTGACCGAAGAGCAGGTGGCGGAGATGGACGAGAAGATGGTGCGGACGGCGGCGCAGGATGGGCTGATCTATCGGCTCGCGCCCGACGGCGTCACCGGCAGCACCTTCGACGCGCATCGGCTGGTGCACTTTGCGAAAGCACAGGGACGCGAAGCCGCCATGCTGGATCGTTTGTATCGCGCGTACTTCAGCGAGCGGCGATCGGTGTTCGATACCGATGCGCTCGTGCCGCTGGCGGAAGACGCGGGGCTCGACGCCGGCCGAACTCGCGAGGTACTGCGCGGCAACGAGTATTCAGACGAGGTCGACGCCGATCAGAAGGAAGCACGCCTGCTCGGTGTGAGCGGCGTGCCCTTCTTCGTGGTCGACGATCGCTTTGGCGTGTCAGGCGCGCAGCCGGTGGAGGTGTTCCGCCAGGTGCTCGCGCACGCGTGGTCGAATCGCGTTACAGCGTCCTGATCTTCACGCTGCGCCACTTCACCGTCCCGGCGCCATACTGCAGCGCAAACGGTCCGCTCGCGTGCTTGTTGTCCTGCGCGTCGACGGTCTTCGTGCCGTTGAGCGTCACTGTCATCCGCGGACCCTTGGCGGTGATCGTCATCTTGCTCCACTTGCCGCCGGTGTTGATCTGGGCGAGCGGTTTGGCGACATCGACGATCGCACCGGTGCGATAGCTCTGGTCGGGGCGCTTGTCGTAGATGTTGACTTCATATGCGTTCATCGCGCTGATCATCTTGGGATCGGAGCAGCGGATGAAGATGCCGCTGTTGGCATCGTCGGTGACCCAGAACTCGGCCTCGATCTCGAAGTCGGTGTAGGACATCGGTGAGACGAGATAGCCGTTGCCCATCGAGGCCTGCACGGCGCCGTCGGCGACCGACCAGTTGGCGTTGCCGACCACGTCCCACCCCTTCAGGCTCTTGCCGTCGAGCAACGTGACCCACTTGCCCTGTGCCGCCACGTGGTATCCCGGTTGCGCGCCGGCGAACGCGACCAGCACGAGCGCGAATGCGAGAAGCAGTTTGGGCTTCATATGAAGTTCCTCCACCGGGTCTCCGCAGCACGACCCGGCCCTACGGCGCGACTACCGCGCCAGATGCCGGCGCATTATAGGTCGAAGCCTGGTTGGTTGACGCCGACGCGCATCATGATCTTCAACAAGCCTTGTCGCGACAGACCCAGCTCGCGGGCGGCACGGGTGCGCCGTCCACCGGCTCGCGCGAGCGCCGCCTCGATGAATCGCCGCTCGAATTGCTGACGGGCATCGGCCAGCCGCATCGACGTGGTCACTGTGACCCCGGTGATCGCGTGCGGCAGCAGCGACGCCCGCACCTGACCGCGAGCGGGCGCGGCCACGGCCAGTGCCGACATCACGTTCTGCAGCTCACGAACGTTGCCCGGCCAGTGATAGTGCGAGAGCGCCGTGATGAGACCATGCGTCAGCACCGCTCGTGTTTCGACACGCGGCGCGAGCGCCGTCCAGAAGTGATGCGCCAGGACGGGGATGTCTTCGGGACGTTCGCGAAGCGCGGGCACACGAACGCGAATCACATCGAGGCGATACAGCAGATCCGAGCGGAAGCGCGATGCGGCGGCCTCGGCATGCACGTCACGATTGGCCGCGCTCACCACACGCACGTCGACCTTGCGACTGAAACCCTCGCCCACGCGGCGAACCTCTTGCTGCTGCAGTACGCGTAACAGCTTGGCCTGCGCGCGCGGCGACAGATCCGCAACCTCGTCGAGAAACAGCGTGCCGCCGTCGGCCTCTTCGATGAGCCCGGCGCGATCGGCAACGGCACCGGTAAACGCGCCTCGCGCATGACCGAACAACTCCGATTCGAGCAGCTCGTCTGGCAGCGCGGCGCAGTTCAGATCGCTGAACCGGCGCTCGCGACGAGGGCTCAATTGATGAATCGCTCGAGCCACGAGCTCCTTGCCCACTCCGCTCTCGCCTTCAATCAGCACCGCGAACGGAGCCGAGGCAGCCCGAGCAATGGCGCGGCGTACATCTGCGATCGCCGCGCTGACACCAACCAATTCGGGAACCGCAGTCGCGGTGGTCGTGGCGTGACGCGCGGCCGCGCGCATGGCATCGATTCGCGGAGCGGCAATCGCCGCCGCGAGCTCCAGCAGATCGCGGCACCGTTCGGGCCGATGACGATCGGCAGGCCATCGCACGACGAGTGATGCGACCAGTCGCGGGCCCAGTCGCACAGGCGCTCCGAGTTCGCCTCCGGCGCCCCCTCCTGTCTCGATCGTGATGCCCGCCTCGAGCACGCGCTGACCAAGACTCGTCGGCATCCCGGCGCCGATGCTGAGAACGACTGTGAGCGGACCAGCGTCCATCGAGCACAAGTCCACGCGACTGGCTTGTGTTCCATCGGCAACGAACTGCAAGATGCCCCGCACCGCATCGCGGTCGTCGTCTTTGTCCTGCACGAGTGTGACCATCGCCAGCGCGCCGCGATCGACGACGCCTGCAATCTGAGACCTGGAGCGAGCGGCACGGATTTCCATGCGACCCTCGATCGCCTGCCGCAGCAGCGGCGGTGCCACACGCGTCATGCGCCGCAGACGGGCGACGGCGGCGTCGACATCAGTCGATCGGCCAGCCGCTCGCAGCGTGTGTGCGACGAGCAATTGAGCGCGGGCAAGGCGAAGCGGTGTCCTGGCGTGTCTGGCCGCGTGCGCCACATCCAGCAGGCGCTCGTCGATGGCGACGTGGTCGCCCGTCGTGGCCAGCACTCGCAGATGCGCGATCAGGGCCTGCACTCGTGCCAGGGCCGAGTCGAGACGTGCCGTCGTGGCCAGCAACTCGCGTGCGCGGCAGCCGGCCTCGAACACCGACCCACACGCGATCAACACGCGGATGGCCGTCGCCTCGATGAACGCGAACGATTCGTCGGTCTCTTCGGCGCCCCGCAACTCGAGAGCGGCGGCTTCATCGACCCTCCCCTGCCACAGCAGAATGCGCGCTAATGTTGCGTTCGCTCTGATTCGATCCGCGGTCGAGTCCACGCCCGTCACGACGACGGCGCGACACAACGACTCGGCGGCCGTCAATTGCGCGGCGTCGGTTCGCGCCGCGGCCTGCCAGATTCTGGCGCTCAGCGACAACCGTTCGTTGCGGCCCTCCCGGGCGTGCGTGCTCGCTGCCTCGAAGATCCGCTCGGCATCGACGGGTCGGCCACGCTCGAGTACGAGACGGCCCAGCGAGATCATTGTCTGCGCCGCAGGCACCAGCGCGCGACGTCTGACGAGCGCCCCGGCTACATCCCGCAACAGACGGTCCGCCGACGCATGACGGCCAGACTGTACGAACTCCGCGGCCCTCCTCGCGCGGGCGAGATGCCGAACGACTTCGGTCGGCAGCGCCGGCACCATCCGTCTCCCGTCAGCGACGCCGTACTGCGCCCGTGCCTCGCTGACGCGATCGATCGATGTCGGCTGACGAGCGGAGTCGCGCCACGACACCAACAGATGCGGACGAGAGGAGCGGCTCGCCGCATCGATCAAGGCCGCGCGGCCCATGTCGATCGACACATCGGGCCGCACGATCACCAACAGCGCGCGGTGTTCGAGATCATGGCGCAACAGATCCCGCAGGCGGAGGTAGACATCTGCGGCTACTGGCACGAAGCCACGATCGCGGGCGGCGACTGCGGCGTGTTCGATGAGGGTTGGACGGTCGCTAGGAGAACCATCGAGCATCAGCCAACGAGGCTCGCCCTCGCGACCATGGTCGAGCACTTCGATCAGCATCGAAGGTGGCGGCTGCGCGAGAGACGCATCGGCACGTCCTGGCGTCGCGAGCTCGCTGACGCGAACCGCGGCACCGGTCGCAAGGTCCCACGCATGCGCATCGGCGTACGCGTAGTAGCGGTCGTGAAGCAATCGAGTCATGCCTGCGTCTATGCAAGCCGCAGGTGCAGCTCGATTCCCGAATGATTCTCATTGCGCACGGACGAAAGGCGCAGATTCTTCACACACGACCCGTGGGCAACCGCGAAGATTTCTCAACCTCGCGGCGAAGGCGCGCGAAAGGCGTTCGTATAGAATGGCCGATAATGCTGCGGTTTCTTACTGCCGGCGAGTCGCACGGCCAGGCGCTGGTGGTCACCCTCGACGGCATGCCCGCTGGTCTCACGCTCGACATCGACGCCCTCAACGCGCAGCTCCGTCGTCGTCAGGGGGGCTATGGCCGCGGGCGTCGCATGGCGATCGAAAGCGATCGCGCCGAGATCCTCGCCGGCGTGAGGCATGGCGTCACTACCGGTGCACCGATCGCACTGCTGATCAGAAATCGCGACTGGGTGAACTGGCAGCAGACCATGTACGCGGAATCGGACATGCCGGAGGGCGCGACTGGCAGTAAGAAAGCGGACGTCACGCGCCCGCGCCCGGGTCATGCGGATCTCGCCGGTGCGATCAAGTACGGGCACACCGACATTCGTGACGTCCTCGAACGCGCCAGCGCGCGCGAGACCGCCTCGCGTGTCGCCGCGGGTTCAGTGGCGCGTCAACTGCTCGGGCGCTTCGGCATCCGCATCGCGAGTCATGTCTCCGCGATCGGCGATGTGACGCTGACGCCGACGCGGACCGTCTCGTTCGCGGAGGCCGAGCGCATACCCGAAGACACGCCGCTGCGATGCGTCGATCTTGACGTCCAACAGCGGATGATCGCGGCGATCGATGCGGCCAAAGAGGCCGGCGATACCATGGGCGGCGCCTTCGAAGTCATTGCCACCGGTGTGCCTCCCGGTCTCGGATCGTACGTCCAGTGGGACCGCAAGCTGGATGGCCGGCTGGCGCAGGCGCTGATGTGCATCCACGCCATCAAGGCGGTGGGAATCGGCCTCGGACCCGAAGTGTCATTTCGCCCCGGCTCGCGCGTGCACGATGAGATTCTGCCGCCGCAAGCCGACGATGTCGCCCCGCTTCGGCCATCGAACAACGCCGGAGGCCTGGAAGGCGGCGTCACCAACGGCCAGGACATCCGCGTCACCGGCTTCATGAAACCGATCGCGACGTTGATGAAGCCGCTGCGGTCGGTGGACCTCACGACGCTGCAGGATGCCCCTGCAGCCATCGAACGCAGCGACGTCTGCGCCGTTCCTGCGGCTGCAGTGGTCGGCGAAGCGATGGTGTCCTTCGTGCTCGCGGACGCGCTGCTCGAGAAGTGTGGAGGCGATTCGATCCCCGAGATCGAACGGCATCTCGCCGCGACGATGGACGAGGTCCGGCGGCGGTTCGAGGCGGCGCGCACCTCGACGCCGCAGCCGCGCTGAACTCACCCGACTGATGCTCCGTCCGATTGTCCGCTACGGCGCCGACGTGCTGCACCATCCCGCGGCACCGGTCGGCGACCTCACATCGGAAACCCAGCTGCTCATCGACGACATGATTCAGACGATGTACGCAGCACCCGGCATCGGTCTCGCGGCCACCCAAATCGGGATCCCGCTGCGCATCTTCGTCTGCGACATCTCGGTGGGCCGCAATCCCACCGATCTCATCACCTTCATCAACCCAGAATTCGTGGAGCGCGACGGCATGCAGCTCGAAGAAGAAGGCTGCCTGAGCCTGCCGGGCTTCAACGCCACGGTGGCGCGTCCGTCGCGGGCGGTGCTGAAGGGACTCAATCGTCAGGGCGACGAGCAGGTCGTCGAGGCCGCGGGCCTCCTCGCCCGTTGCTTCCAGCACGAAGTCGATCACCTCGACGGCACGGTTTTCGTCGATCGGCTTCGCGGCCTGCAGAAGGATCTCATCGTCCGCAAGATCAAGAAGCTGTCGCGCGCCGGCAAATGGTAGCCACGAATAGCACGAGGATCACGAAGGTAACTGGCGACGCGCTGCGCATCGCGTTCTTCGGCACACCTGAGTTCGCCGTTCCGTCGCTTCGTGCGCTGATCGCGTCTCGTCATCCAGTCGTCGGCGTGGTCACGCAGCCCGATCGACCGCGAGGGCGCGGGCAGCGCGTGAGCGACTCGCCGGTCAAACAGACGGCGTCGGAGCACAACTTAGAGGTGTTGCAACCCGATCGACTTCGCGATACCACGTTCGTGTCCGCGTTCGCACAGTGGGCGCCCGATCTCGGCGTCGTCGCCGCGTACGGCAAGCTGATCACCGACGACCTACTTCGGATTCCGCGCCACGGCATGATCAACGTGCACGGCTCGCTCCTGCCGAAGTATCGCGGCGCCGCTCCCGTGCACCGCGCCATCATGAACGGCGAAACCGAGACCGGCATCACGATCATGCGGGTGGTCAAGGCGCTCGATGCCGGAGCGATGTTCGCCAAGGCGAGACGCCCGATCGGACCCGACGAGACGAGCGCCGAGGTCGAGCGCGACCTCGCGCAGCTCGGAGCGCCACTCCTGATTCGTGTCATCGAGCAGATCGCGTCGGCATCGGCGCACGAGGAGCCGCAGGACGATCATCTGTCCACGTACGCGCCACGCCTCACCAAAGATGAAGGAGTCATCGATTGGACACTGCACGCGGCGTCGCTGCACAACCGGGTGCGCGGTCTCTACCCCTGGCCGCATGCGTACACCTACCTCGAAGGCTCACGTCTCATAGTGCTGAAGAGCCGCGTTGACGATCGGCCAACCATCGAACCGCCGGGCACTCTCGTTACTGTCTCGCGCGACGAGATCGCGGTGTCGACAGGGGGAGGGGGCCGCCTGGCGCTTCTCAGCGTGCAGCCCGAAGGACGGCGTCCGATGCACGTGCGCGATTTCCTCGCTGGTCACCCGCTGTCGCCGGGCTTACGCTTGACGGCCGGATAAAACACGGTGGCGATCTCTCCGGCGCGGATCGCCGCGTTCAAAGCCCTGTCGGCCATTGCTCGCGAGCGCGTCGACCTCCCTTCTGCGCTCGCGCATTCACGGGAACGCCTCCACGACGAACGCGACCGTGCGTTGACCGCGACTATCGTCACCGGGACGCTGCGATGGCAGCGCACGCTCGACCATCTGATTGCTCACGTCGCGAACCGTCCGCTCTCGAAGCTCGATGCGGCAGTCATCGTGATCGCCCGCCTCAGCCTGTTTCAAATCCTCCATCTCGATCGCGTGCCGGCGGCGGCGGTTGTCGACGATGCGGTGAATCTCACACGAACGGCCAAGGTGCCGAGCGCAGCGGGGTTCGTCAATGCCGTGCTGCGATCGACCCTGCGCCAACGGCATCGGCTTCCTTTGCCCGAGCGACCGGCCTCGACGGACGCGCGTCGTGAGGACGCGCTGACATACCTCGGGATCACGTTGTCGCATCCCGATTGGCTTGCCGCGCGCTGGCTGGATCGGTGGGGGTTCGAGCAGACCGAACGATGGATGCAGTTCAACAACCATCCGGCGCCGTTGACGCTTCGCGTCAACCGTCTCCGCGCGTCGCGCGAAGTGGTGCAGCGCACCCTGGACGAGGAGGATGTGATCACCGCGACGACGCGGTACGCGCCCGATGGACTCGTCGTGACGAGCGGAAACCCGCTTCGGCGGCCTGGCGATGGCACCTTCCTGGTGCAGGACGAAGCCAGCCAACTCGTCGCGCTCACGCTCGATGCGCAACCAGGCGAACGCATCCTCGATCTGTGTGCGTCGCCCGGCGGCAAGACGGTCGCAATCGCCGCGAGCATGCACGACTCGGGGCTGCTGGTCGCCAGTGATGTACGTCCGAAGCGCGTGGCGTTGATGCGCGACACGATTCGATCGTCGGGCGCCACACACGTGCGTCTCGTACATGTACCGCCGGAAGGTGCGCTGCCGTTCCAACGTGTGTTCGATCGCGTGATCGTCGATGCGCCCTGTTCGGGTCTTGGCACGCTGCGGCGCGATCCGGATATCAAGTGGCGACGCAGCGAGGGCGATCTCCCCGCGCTCGCGGCGGCGCAGATCGATCTGCTTACTCGCGCGGCCGCAGTCGTGCGGCCTGGCGGCAGAGTCGTGTACGCCACCTGCTCGAGCGAGCCCGACGAAAACGATCAGGTCGTGCGCGAGTTCCTGGGCCGTCATCCCGAGTGGCATGCGATCGATCTGCGTCGTGAGGCGCCCGCAGGTCTGGGAGCGGTGCTCGACGAACACGGCTCGCTGCGCACGCTTCCCTTCGCGCACGGGCTCGAAGCCTTCTACGCTGTAGCGATGGAATTGCGGGCCGCCTAAAGGCGGCCCCCACGTACTTCATGGTACGATCACGCATTGATGCGGTTCGGTACTCGCGTCTGGGGCGTTGGCAAGTTCCTCGTCATCCTGGGCGCCCTCGGCGCCACGTTTCTGCTGTCGTTCGGCATCTCCATGCGACTGGCCCTGCGGGCCCGAGAAGTCGAAGTGCCCAAGCTGCAGGGCCTCAGCATCAACGAAGCCACCAACGCACTCGGCGAGCTCGGGCTCGGCCTTCGCGTCGACGAGAACCATCGTCCCGACGACAAGATTCCCGCCGGCCGCGTCATGCAGCAGGAGCCGGCCGCAGGCACCACTGCGCGACGACAGCGAACGATTCGCGTGTGGGTCAGCGCCGGTCCGCACGTGACAACCGTGCCTCAGTTGATTGGACAGAGCGAGCGCACGGCGCGGATTCGACTCCAACAGGATGGCGTCGGCGTCGGCGCGGTGTCCGAGTTCCGATCCGCCGACTATCCGGCCGATGCCGTCGTTGCGCAGAACCCACCGCCGATGTCGCGCGGACCGCAGGTGGCGCTGCTCCTCAATCGCGGCGAACAGCTGCAGACATTCGTGATGCCCGATGTGATTGGCATGGACGGCGCCAAGGTCGCCGACGTCCTGCGGGCGCGCGGATTCCGGGTCTCGATCGTCGGCACGCAGCCGACTCCGGGCGTGCCTGCGGGCACGATCATCCGTCAGAAGCCGGTGGGCGGATTCCAGGTCGCGCCGAGCGATACCGTTTCGCTCGAGGTCAGCCCGTGAGGCACGTCCAGATCGCCCCTTCCATCCTCTCGGCCGACTTCGCCGCTCTGGGCCGCGACATCGCCGCCGTCGAGCGCGGCGGCGCCGATCTCATTCACGTCGATGTGATGGACGGACACTTCGTGCCGCCGATCACCATCGGTCCGCTCGTGGTTCGCGCGATCAAGCGCATCGCCACGCGCACGCTCGACGTGCATTTGATGGTCGACGATCCCGATCGCCACATCGACGACTTCGTGGCCGCCGGGGCCGGCATGGTCTCGGTGCACGTCGAAACGGTTCGGCATCTGCAGCGAACGGTCAGCCATATCAAGAAGCTCGGCGCCAAGGCCGGCGTCGTCCTCAACCCATCGACGCCGGCGTCGATGCTCGAGGACATCGCTGGTGACGTGGACTTCGTGCTGGTGATGTCTGTCAATCCCGGCTATGCCGCACAGGAATTCATCCCGCATACGATTCAGAAGCTTCAACGCGTGCGCGCCGTGCTCGCGGCCGCTGGGTCGGACGCGCCGATCGAAATCGACGGCGGGATCTCGCTCGCCAACGCGTCCGACGTGGTGGCGGCGGGCGCGTCGATTCTCGTCGCGGGCAGCGCAATCTTCGGGGCCTCCGATGCAGAAGCGGCGACGCGGGCGTTGCGCGCCGCCGCCAACAAGGCCGCCGGTGTCTGACGGGCGGGCCGATGCTGAGCGCGCGGCCGCGGCCGGCCGCTGTCGGCTCACCCGGGTGCGCGTGCGCTACGCCGACACCGATCGCATGGGCGTGGCCTACCACGCCAACTATCTCGTGTGGTTCGAGGTCGGCCGCACCGAGTGGCTGCGCGAATCGGGATGGACCTACCGTGATATGGAGGAGGGCGGCGTGTCGCTGCCGGTCATCGAGGCCCATTGCGAGTACCGGCAGCCCGCGCGCTACGATGAT
>Ga0075433_10001171_pt1 | contig 19070 bp, 13 predicted proteins | sample RhiMethybrSRZTD2_FD_75299 | JGI IMG/M metagenome (GOLD analysis project Ga0075433, IMG submission 75299) | Populus rhizosphere microbial communities from Tennessee, USA - Rhizosphere MetaG P. TD hybrid SRZTD2 | ecosystem: Host-associated > Plants > Roots > Rhizosphere > Soil | place: USA... | reverse complement strand
ACGCGCGGGACCTTTGCCGGCCGGTACGCGTCGATCCTCTACCCGCTGTTCGTCCTGGTGATCGCGTACGGCGTCACGGTGTTCGCCGACAAGCGGATCCGGGCCGTCCTGCTGGCGATCGTGGTGATCGTCGGCCTCGGGAGCGGACTGCGCATCGTTGTCGACAACCGCACCCAGGCCGCGGAGGTCGCCAATCCGATCCGAGCCGGCGCCAAGCCCGGGGACGTCGTCCTGTACTGCCCGGACCAGATCGGGCCCAGCGTGAGCCGGCTGCTCGAGGGCAAGCGAGGCCTCGTGCAGCTCACGTTCCCCGTGGGGGACAGGCCGGAGCTCGTCGACTGGGTGGACTACGAGCAGCGGCGCCACCGCGTCGATCCCAACGCGTTCACGCAGCGCGTCCTGGATCGGGCCGGTCCCGGCAGCACGATCTGGTACGCCGTCGCCGTGCAATACCGAGGCGGCAACGAGGGCCGTTGTGACGCAGTGCTGCAGTCGTTGAACGCGGCCCGCCCCGGCGGACAGCAGCTCGTCCAGGCGAACGACAAGTTCCCGGAGTTCATGGGCTTGTTCGAGTTCCCGGGCCGGTGATCGACGCGGTTCGGGAATTCGTGCGGCGCGATCTGCGCGCCGCGCTGGTGCCATGGTTCCTGGCCCGGGTGTTCGTCGTGGGATCGCTCGCTCTGACGCGCTTCGGAGTCGACCACATCGAGGGCGCGCGCCGGCCGGTCCAGCTCGGCCAGGGCATGTTTGCCTGGGATGCCGCCTTCTACCGCGACATCGCCGAGCACGGATACGGAGCAGTGGGCTCAGGAGCGCTGCGGTTCTTCCCCCTCGTTCCGCTCCTGGCGCGATGGCTCGGCGTGGTGTTCGTCGGCAACGATGCGTTCGCGCTCCTGGTTGTTGCGAACGGTTCGGCGCTCCTGTTCGGCGCGCTGCTGTACCGACTGGCGCGCCTCGAGACCGGTGACGAAGGCACCGCGGTGCGAGCAGCGTGGTTCGCCGCCATCTTCCCGCCCGCGGTGGCGCTCGTCCTCGGCTACGCCGAAGCCACGTTCATGTTGGTGTCGGTGGCGATGTTCCTCGCGCTGCGGCGAAAGCGATTCGCGTGGGCGGTGCCGTTCGGCCTGCTCGCCGGGCTCACCCGTCCGGTGGGCGTGCTCCTAGCGATCCCGGCCGCGATCGAGGCGGCACGGGCGTGGCCGGCGGCGTCGGCGCGAGATCGAGTCGAGCGCGTCGGCGCGGTGCTCGCGGCTCCCGTCGGCAGTGGCCTCTATCTGCTGTGGGTGCGCTACGCCTACGGCGACGCCTGGCTCCCGTTGCGAATACAGAACGATCGCATGCACAGAGGTGGGTTCGTCGACCCGTTCACCCGGACCTTCGACGGGATCGCGGACCTCGTCCACGGCGACCGGTTCGGCTCGGGGCTCCACGTGCTGTGGGCGGCCGCGTTCGTCGTGCTGATCGTGGTGCTGTTGCGGCGCCTCCCGGCGTCGTACGGCACCTACGCGGCGGCGATGCTCGTCGTGAACCTGTCCGCCCGCAACCTCGACTCGCTCGAGCGCTACGCGATGAGCGCCTTCCCGCTCGTGCTCGCGGTCGCGCTCGTCACGGAACGTCCGGACGTCGAACGCCCGGTGCTCGTGCTCTCGGCGGCCGGGCTGGTGGGGTACAGCGTCCTCAGCTTCCTCGGGGTCTACGTGCCGTAAGCGCGGGTTGGGCGGGTCGGGGGCGGAGGCTCGTACACTGTCGTGCTCGGGCCCCGGTGCGCACGCGGCGCCGGTCCACCCTGTCCGCCAGTTCGGAGCCTCTGCATGACGATGGAGTCAACGGAGCAGTCCGCGCCGGCTGCCGGCGAGCAGTCGGCGCCGAACGTGGTCATCATCGGAGCCGGTCCTGCCGGACTCACGGCGGCGTACATGCTGAGCAAGCGCGGCGTCACTTCGACCGTGCTCGAGGCCGACACCGTCGTCGGCGGGATCAGCCGCACTGCCGAGCGCGACGGCTGGCGCTTCGACATCGGCGGCCATCGCTTCTTCACCAAGGTGCAGCCGGTCGAGGACCTCTGGTTCGAGATCCTCGGTCCCGACGACTTCCTGCGCCGGCCGCGGCTCAGCCGGATCTATTACCGCGGCAAGTTCTACGACTACCCCATCTCGGCGATGAACGCGCTGCGCAACCTCGGGCCGGTCGAAGCGACCCGCTGCGTGGCGTCGTACCTGTGGGTGCGCATCCATCCGCCGAAGGACAAGTCGACGCTCGAAGGGTTCGTCGCTTCGCGGTTCGGATGGCGTCTCTACCGGCATTTCTTCAAGACCCAGAGCGAGAAGGTGTGGGGCGTCCCGTGCACCGACATCCAAGCCGACTGGGGCGCGCAGCGGATCAAGAACCTGTCGCTCTTCCGCGCCGTGTGGGAGGCCCTCAAGCCCAAGCGGCTCCGGCGCAAGAAGGACAAGTCGAAGCAGGTGACGAGTCTGATCGAGGAGTTCAACTATCCCAAGTACGGCCCCGGGATGATGTGGGAGCGCGCGACGGAGCTCGTCACGGCCCACGGAACGAAGGTCGTCTTCAACTCGACGGTCAGCAAGATCCACCTCCGCGACGGCAAGGCCGTCGCCGTCACGGCCGAGACCGACGGCGTCCCCACCCGATACGAGTGCTCCCACGTGATCTCCTCGATGCCGATCAGTGCGCTATTGCGGGCGATAGACCCGCCGGTTCCGCCCCAGGTCCAAGCCGCGGCCGACGGGCTCCGCTACCGGGACTTCATCACCGTCGCACTCGTGATGCCGGAGGAGCGGGGCTTTCCCGACAACTGGATCTACATCAACGACGCGAGCGTCGAAGTCGGCCGGATCCAGAACTTCGGTGTGTGGTCGCCGTACTTGGTCAAGGACGGCCGGACGTGCCTCGGTCTCGAGTACTTCGTGAACGAGGGCGACGACATGTGGACGAAGGCCGACGAGGGTCTGATCGAGCAGGGCAAGCGCGAGCTGAGTGAGATCGGCCTCCTGGACGACGCGACACAGGTCGAAGCGGGCTACGTCGTGCGCATGCCCAAGGCGTACCCGATGTACGACGGCACCTACAAGGCAAACGTCGAGACGATGCGCAAGTGGCTCGACGCCAACGCGCCGAACGTGTTCCCCGTCGGACGTAACGGGATGCACAAGTACAACAACCAGGATCACTCGATGTACACGGCGATGCTCTCGGTCGAGAACATCTTCGGCGCCGACCACGACGTCTGGAACGTGAACGTCGAGGCTGAATATCACGAGGAGAAGGGTGAGGCCGGCGCTAGCCGGGGCGACGACGCCTCCACAGCCGGCGCGCCCGGTCGCGCATCCCCCACCACGTGACCAGCAGCAACTCCTCGGCGAAGATGAACCAGCTCATCTTCGAGTAGCCGCGCACCCGATCGGTGAACACGATCGGGACCTCGGTGATGCGACCGCCCCACGAATGCACGCGGTACTCCGTCTCGATCTGGAATCCGTAGCCCTTGCTGCGCGTCGTCGCGTAGTCGATCGACTTCAAGGTGTCGGCACGGTAGGCGCGGTACCCCGACGTGGCGTCCTTGACTCCCGTCCCGAGGACGAATGCGGCGTACAGGTTGCCGTAGCGCGAGAGCGCCCGCCGGAACCACGGCCAGTGCGGGATCTCGCCCCCGGAGACGTATCGCGAGCCGATGGCGAGGTCGGCCCCGGACTCGAGCGCGCGGAGGAGGTCGGGGAGCACGGCCGGATCGTGCGAGAGGTCGGCGTCGATCTGGACGAGAGCCTCGTAGCCCTTCTCGAGACCGATCGCGAACCCGGCGCGGTACGCGCTGCCGAGCCCCTGTTTCACCGGCCGACGTAGCACGTCGATGCCGCCCAGCTCGGCAGCTGCGGCCTCGGCGATGTCGGCGGTCCCGTCGGGGCTGTTGTCGTCGACAACGAGGATGTCGGCGCTCGGAAGGGCGGCGCGAGTCCGCCGGAGGAACTCGTCGATGTTCTCCGCTTCGACGTACGTCGGGGTGATGACGAGCGTGCGCACGTCCCGAATTTAGCTGCTGCCTACCTATTTGTTGCAGCGCCGGTACAGCTCGTAGACACCGCCGCGTCCGAACTTGTCGACGAGGCAGAAGTCCCGCTTCAGGATCTCGTTGGGCCGGTTCGATCCGAACTTCCGGGCATCGTTCGGCTCGTCCCAATCGTTCCAGACCGACGACAGGATCGCGATGTCTGCCGAGCGGAGGTCACTCGCCAACCTCGAGCCCGAGCCGTTGGCCACGCCGGGGTCCATCTCGATGTAGTACGTCGCGGGATCGAGGTCGGGGAGCATGTAATAGAGGTAGGCGTCGCTGTACGGCGTCTTGCGGAGGTCGGTGGGGCCCACGAAGAGGCGGTCCCCGGGCTTGGAGATGCGATCGGCCACCGGAAGCAGCTCGTTCGCGGCGCGCGCGGCTTCGGGACGCCCGTAATAGAAGATCCGGCCCTTGTACTCGATCTTGTACGCGATGCGGTGGTAGCCGAAGCTCTGGAGCGAGTAGTCGGTGTAGGTGCGAATCGTGAAGTACGGCAGCACCGCGAACAGGAAGAGCAGCACGCCCGCGCCTGCTGCCACGTTCCGGGCCCGAACATGGAGGCGCGGCTTCCATGCCCGGAGCACCTCGGTCACTGCGATCGGGAGGAACGCGATGGGCACGCAGCTCACCCAGGCGAAGTGCGCCGAGTCGACCCGCTGGATGGCCTGGGGCAGGAGCCCGAGGCTGAACACCGCCACCGTCGCGAGCACGCGCGGGTTGAACGCCGTCCGGTCTTGACGCAACCGCCATCGGGCGACGAGCAGCAGGAACAGCACGGTGGCGAGGAGGAAGAAGAACCAGATCGTGAGCTGCTGCGCGGTGGTGAACGACGGAACGGGCCAGGACAGCTGCTGGATGTTCCCGGCCCGCTGGAGGAACCCGTCGAGGTGGTCCCAAGGCGGTGGGATCGGGAGTCTGCGCCCGCCCCGGAGGTAGATGACGGGGTCGAGGATCATCCCGCTGACGGTGGCGCCCACGCCGGCGGTAGCGAGCTGGATGACGTACGGCAACGCGCCGAGGGCGACGCCGCCGACGAGCCGCTTCGCGCGCGCCCGGTCGAGGCCACGCAGCATCACGAGCACTGCGAGGCCAATGGCGAGGATCAGGTCGAGCCGGTAGAGGAGGGCGAAGCCGAGCAGCACCCCGCCCAGGAGGGCGTAGCGACCGGCGCGTCTCGGGTCGGCGATCCGTCTGCCTTCCAGGGCGACGGCGAGGCCGAGCAGGCCGAGCGCGACTCCTCCCACCCAGCCGAGAGCGGTGAGCCCGATCGGCGGGACGATGATGACAAGCGAGATCAGGGCGCACGGGAGGGCCACCGTCCGGCCCCAGTGGCGCGCCAGTGCGTAGACGCCCATGACGACGCCGATCTGCTGGAGCAGTGCGACGAGCCGCTCGGCGGTCAGCGAGGTGCCGAAGACCTTGAACACGCCGGCCAGCGCCCAGAGGCTCCCGGGCCCGTACAGATGGAGGAAGTCGCGGTTGGGAAGGTCGCCGTGCAGCACGCGCTCCGGGAAGACGAGCATGAAGCCCTCTTCCATGGGCGGGCCCTGGCTGCGCAGCAACCCTCGGAGCGGGATCAGGAACGCGAGCCCGATGATCCCGAAGACGATTGCGTTGCGCTGCCGTGACGTGAGCCGTCGGCGACGACGCAAGGCCGGCGGCGCGGCCTCCTCCGTGTCGGCTCGCTCGCCGGCCAGCTGCGCGCTCATGAGAAGGACGTCATGCGCCGTCCACAGGTGCGGTCGCGCCGACTGCCGGTCTCTCTGGGGTGTCGGGCTTGCTCTGGATACGTGGCGCGCGTGACCGACGTCGCTGGTACGCGCTCAACCCTGCGTTGATCGCGACCGCTGCCAGGACGGCGAGCACCGGCTCGGCGCTCGCCCGGTAGCGGTTGCTTCCCAACGCCACGGCGACGGCGAACACAACGATTGCGCACGGGACGATCAAGGGGAACACCTTGACACGCCGACGCCGGAGGATCACTGCCCCGGTGATCGCCAACGCTGCGACCACGTAGAAGCTCAGGAGCGCTGCGAGGGCCGTCCAGCGCTCGCGCCCTTCGATGTGCTCGTCGAGCTGGAGCTGCTGGTCCGGCCGGTACAGGCCGGTGACGCGACCCCATCGGGCGAGCACGACGACGGGGACCCGTGTCTTGTTGTCCCAGATGTACTCGCGCGCGATTCGGCCCAGCCTGACGTTTCGCACGGACTGGTCGGGACCGCCGTTCCGCGGTGGCTCGAAGACGTTCTCCGTGCAGTCGGGCGAGAAGTACCCGATGAGATCGGTGTAGTAGGTCCGGTTGCAGTTGGCGCCGACCAGCGTCGGTTCGAGGCCGGTCGACAGAAAGACGGGACGATCGAAGCGGATCATGTTGAACGTCACCCAGGGGCCGATGGGGATCAGCGCCGCGAGCCCTGCCGCCAGCAGCCATTGGAGCTTCTTGCGGAGGTCGATCGCGCGCGTGATCAGGACGCACGGCAGGACGAGGAGCGGGAGCAACAAGACGAGCTCCGCGCGCGCCAGGGCAGCTGCGCCGCACGCCAGCCCGAGCGCCGCAGCGCGCCACGGTGTCGGCGTTCGCAGATAGCGGTAGGCCAGAAACACGGAGAGGATGGCCATGAACATCGCCATCGTCTCCGAGAGGATGAACCCGTCGAAGATCCAGAGGTTGGGGTAGAAGGCCGCGAGACCAGCGGCGATGAGCCCGGCACGCGGGCCGGCAACTTCTCGAGCGGTGAGCCCGACGAGTACGACGGTCCCGACACCGAGCAGGCTCGACCAGAGCATGTGCGCCACCGGGCCATCGAGCCCGAACGCGGAGGGGATCGCGAGATATAGGAGATAGAGAGGCGGGTGGCTCGCGCTCTGATCGACGATGCCGTTGATCAGGGGCTGGGGCTCGATGAACCCGTGCCCTTCGACGAGCAGGCGCGCGCCGAGGTGATAGGTGAACGAGTCGCCGCCGGGCAGTACGTCGCGGCGTACGACGAGGATGTAGGCGACGCGAACGGCGAGCGCGACGAGTGCCGCCGCGATCAATCCCCGCCGAAAAGTCCGGGTCGTCACGGCAGGTAACGGTAGTGACCCGCCTCGGACCGGCGCCGGTCGGGATCGCCCGATCAGACGCAGGTGCCGGACCGAGTCTCCGAACAGCTCGCTGCTACCGTGGCGCCTCCATGGCTGAGAGCACGACGCCGGCTCAGGCCGACACGCCTCGCCGCGGCTACCACATCGAGATCTTCCTGATCAGCTTCGCGGGCCTCCTGCTCGAGGTCAGCTACACGCGGATCATCTCGTTCAAGCTCTTCTATTACTACACGTATCTCGTCATCGGGCTGGCGCTGCTCGGCATCGGCTCGGGTGGCGTCCTCGTGGCGATCTCGCGCCGCATGCGGCGCGCCTCGACGGACGCGATCCTGATGTGGAGCCTGCTGTTGGGCGCGGCGAGTGTCGGGGTCGGGTACCTGATCGTGGCCGTGACCCGTACCGACAGCCTCACGCTGTGGGACTACGGCACGTTCGACTCGCTCAGCAGCCTTGCGCGCCTGGTTGTGCTCTGCGTGGTGCTCTTCGCGTCGTTCATCGCGGTCGGCGTGGTGCTCGCGACGCTGTTCGGGCGGAGGTCCGACGAGATCGGGCGCCTGTACTTCGCTGACCTCCTCGGCGCCGGTTTGGCCTGCGCGGTGGTCGTCTGGCTCCTCGGCTCCATCGGGCCGCCGGCGACGATCGTGCTCGCCGGGCTCATCATGGCGGGGGCCGGCGTCCGGATCGCCGTTCGCCGGCGATCCCGCGTCGCGCCGATCGGAGCGGTGCTGGCGGTGTTGCTGGCCGTCGCCGTCGTCGCCCCCAGCATCCTCCCGTACCAGCGCACCGACGAGAGCAAGGCCGACCTGCGCGACTCCGGCCACGCCTGGGACTGGAGCGCCGTGTTCCGGGTTGACGCCGTCGCCGCGGTGCCGAACGCGCTCACGCTCATCCACGACGGTCTGCTCGGCTCCGCCATCTATCGCTTCGACGGCAACCCGAGAAGCCTGACCCGCTTCAATAGCGATCCGCGTTCCTTCCCGTTCGACGCGACGGGAACGACGCCCGGCAACGTCCTGATCATCGGGGCGGCGGGCGGAAACGAAGTGCTCGCGTCGCTGTACTTCGACGCCGGTCACATCGACGCCGTCGAGCTCAACCCGGTGACCTACCGGTTCGTCACCCAGAAGTTCGCCGACTACGACGGCCACTTCACGGACAACCCCAAGGTCAACTACGTCAACGACGAGGGGCGGGGATACCTCGCCCGCAGCGACCGCAAGTACGGCCTCATCTGGTATCCGGCGCCCGACAGCTACTCGGCGACGAACGCCGCGACCTCGGGCGCGAACGTCCTGTCCGAGAGCTACCTGTACACGAGCGAAGCGATCGCCGACAGCTTCGACCACCTGCATCGCGGTGGGATCCTGGCGGCCCAGTTCGGCGAGTTCGACTACAACGCCCGGCCGAACCGCACGACCCGTTACGTCGCCACCGCGCGAAAGGCGCTCGCCGAGCGCGGCGTCCGTGATCCCTCCCGCCACATCCTCGTCGTCACGACAACGACCGAAGGAGCGTCGGCACTCTCGACGGTGCTCGTGAAGGAGACCCCGTTCACGCCGGCTCAGGTCGACCGCGTGGTTACTGGTCTCGGTGCCGTCCCCGGGGCAAAGCTCCGGTACGCGCCCGGCCACCCGGTCAAGGGTGAGTCGGTGAGCGACCTCGCCACGATCCCGAACTCCAAGCTGGGATCCTGGTACGACTCGTACCCCTACGACGTCCGGCCCGTCACCGACGACGCACCCTTCTTCTGGCACTTCGCGCCGTACGGCGACGTCGTCAGCAACTTCAGCCATCCGATCCGCAGCGGCGACGCCGAGATCGCGCTGGGTGAACGGGTGTTGCTCCTGCTCCTGGTGGTGGCGGTCGTTCTCGCGGCGATCTTCCTGCTGCTCCCGTTCGTCGCCGTCCGATCGATCTGGAGAGGTTTCCCCCGGAAGCCGAGATCGGCGTTGTACTTCGCGTCGATCGGATTGGGCTTCATCTTCTTCGAGATCACGCTCATACAACGGTTGACGCTGTTCCTCGGATACCCGACGTATTCGCTGACCGTCACGTTGGCGTCGATCCTCATCTTCACCGGCGTCGGCGCGTTCTTGAGCTCGCGGTGGAGAGATCGTCCGGGGCGAGTCGCGGCTGTGCTGTTCGTCGCCATTGCATTGCTCACGGTCTTCTACCAGTTCGGCTTGCCGTCCGTCACCGACGCGCTCCTGGGCTGGCCGCTCGCCGGCCGTCTCACGTTCGCGTTCGTCGTGCTCGCGCCGCTCGGTGTGTGCCTGGGCTTCTTCATGCCGCTCGGCCTCGGCGCCGTCGCGGGTCTCACACGGTTCCCGCGCGAGTACGTGGCGTGGGGATGGGCGGTGAACGGCTTCGCGTCGGTCGTGGGTGCCGTGCTGTCGACGATCCTGGCCATGACCTTCGGCTTCCGGGTCGTGCTGTTCCTCGCCCTCGTGGCCTACGCCATCGCCATCCTGGCGCTACGCGGCTTGCTTCGTCTCGAACCGACTGCGCGTGCGGCGGAGGAGCCGGCGGTGCCCTCGGTCACCGGCGTGCCGACCGCCGCCGCGCCGCGCTAGTCGACGTCGGGGGCCGCGCTCACGCCGGATGGGGTGCCGTCGAGGCGCGTGCGCAGCAGCGCCAGCTCTTCGGCGAGGGTGCGCGTCCTGTTCTCGAGGCGCGAGAGCTCCCACGAGTAGTGCACGACGACGAGGAACAGGAACCCGACTGCCAACAGCAGGAAGATGGTCGGCGAGTAGAGGACGCCGAGCCACTCGGACACGGTGTTGAGCACGCTGGGCACCACGGCCAATGGCAGGAGCAGGACGCCGATGACGAGCCAGAGGAGCGCGTACTTGCTCCGGAGCTGGCGCGCCCGCACGAGGCGGAAGATGAACAACGCGATGATCACGGTGGCCACGATCACCAGAATGTGGGCCTGGCCACTGAGCGACCCTCTGGGCAGGTCGATCATGCTTCGTCCTTTCGGAGGCGGGCCCGGCGGGACGCCGAACCGAGGATGCCGATGAGGAGCCGCAGGTAGTTGATGACCAGCTTGACGCGGCGCGTCGACGGCACGCCCGCGGCTCGGGGGCGCATGCTGATCGGCACCTCGTCGACGCGAAAGCCTGCGTAGCGGACGATGAGGAGCGCTTCGACCGTGTCGGCCAGGTACTCGACGGGGTACTCGCGGGCGAGAAGCTCGATCACCGGTCGGTCGAAGGCGCGAAAGCCCGACGTGACGTCGGAGAACCGCTGGCCGGTCAGCGCCCGCACGATGGCGCCCAGGAACCGCATCGCCTGACGCCGGGTGCGGCCCACGCGATAGTCGTCGATGCCGGCCGCGAAGCGGCTACCGACCGCCATGTCGGCGCCGCGGTCCAGCGCTTCGAGGAGAGCCGTGATACCGGCCGGGTCGTGCTGACCGTCGGCGTCGATCACGACGGCGCGGTCGTAGCCGTTGCGCTGGGCGTAGTGCAGACCCACGCGGACGGCGCCGCCGACGCCCAGCGTGAAGGGCAGCTGAGCCGACACCGCGCCGGCGCGGCTCGCCACCTCCGCGGTCGCGTCGGTCGAGCCGTCGTCGATCACGAGGATGTCGAGGTCGTCGACGGCTTCCCGCAGCTCCTTGAGCGTCGCGGGGAGGCTCTCCTCCTCGTTGAGCGCGGGCATGATGATCAGGATGCGGGTCACCGAGCTTCCATGCTACGGCGAGTGGCGCGCGTCCTCCGGGACTACATCCTCGACGTAGAGCCAGTCGCCGCCCACGAGGTCGAGCGTGTGCGGGTGGTCCGTGCCGGTCCAGGCGAGCAGCGAGAACTTGTACGGGAAGAAGTGGATGTGGGGGTTGAACGTGGCGCGGTACGGGCGCTGGTGGGGGACCACGACGACGATCCGCCGGCGAGCCACCCGCCGAAGCTCGTCGAGCGCGGCGCCGAAGTGCTGCACGTGCTCCAGGGTGTGCGTGGAGACCACCGTGTCGAACGCCCCGTCGCGGAACGGCAGCTCCTCGACGTTCCCGTCGCACCACCGGACGTTGGGATGCGTGCCGCGCCGGCCGGCCGAGACCGCGACGTCGCAGCCGATGACGTCGTGGTCGGGCGCGAGGCGCTCGCACACGTATCCGAGCCCGCACGCGACATCGAGCACGCTCTTCCCGCGCACGGCGCGCAACACCCCATCGAGCGACTCGGGGGTGAGGTCGGTGGCGCCCTGGTCGAAGCGTGAGCGGAGGCTCTGGTAGAAGGCGGCGAACTCGGCGCGTGAGAGGTAGAAGGCCTTGTCCTTCAGCTCGACGATGTCGATCGTCAGATCGCCGTACATGCGTCGGGCGAGGTCACCGAACAGCTTCGAGTCGCGCATCGACGGCGGGAGGTAGCGGTCGAGCGCCTCGTTGATCCACAGGGATGCCCGGCGGCTGAGCTTCACGTTCTCTCCGTGGTCTTCGTGGAACGGCGGTGGCGGGTGCCGACGACGGCGGCCACGCTCACTGCCGCCAGGACGATCAGCGACGGCTCGGCGGCGATCCGGAATCGCTGCTGCCCATACGTGAGCGCGGTCGTGAGAGCGACGACGACCGCGGTGGACAGTAGCGGCCACACCCGGGCTCGACGTCGAAGCAAGAGGACGACCCCGATCAGAGCGAGGGGGAGGAGCACCCAGTACATGACGGTCCCCACCGCCTGCCAGCGCTTGGGGCGACCCTCGAGCGACTCGAAGTCGATCTGCTGGCGGGGTGCGTACAGCCCCCACGTGCGCAGCTCGCGGACGCCGACGACGAGCGGCGCCCGCGAGAGGTGGGCGCGGGCGTAGGTGATCCCGTCGGCGCGATGCCGGTTCGCGACGTCGGCCTCCTGGAAGTTGTGTCGTTGGATGTCGAACCCCTCGAAGCACGCCTGCGCCTGCGGCCGGCGACGCGCTGACTCGCCGAATTGAGAGAACGTCTCCCGCCACAACCCGATTTGCGAACCGGAGTACGTGAGGTCGCAGTTGGCGCCGTCGACGGCGGTGCCGATGTTGTTCGAGATCGGCACGAACGCGTGGAGTCGTACGGCGTTGCGGATCGTCCACGGCACGACGACGAGGATGGCCGTCCCGATTGCGACCAGGGCCAGCAAGGCGCGCCGCTTCGTCGCCAGCGATCTCAGACTGATCACGAGCGGGATCACGAGCACGACCGCGAAGAACAGCCCTTCCGCGCGCGTGAGCGCGCTGAGCCCGATGACGGCACCGAGGGCGGCGAAGCGCAGCGGGCTCGGAGCATCGGCAGCGCGGTAGGCCAGCAGCAGTGCTGCCGTCACGAGGAGCACGTAGACGGACTCCGCCATGAGCGTCGCTTCTGCCAGGAACAGCATCGGGTAGAGGGCGGCGATCGCCGCCGCGATCACGCCGACGAGCGGTCCGCCGACGCGCCGGCCGAGAAACCCGACGAGCACGACGGTTCCGGTTCCTACGAAGCAGAGGAGCAGCCGCTGCGCGTCGACGCTCTTGGCGCCGAGAAACGACGGCCACGCGAGCAGCGCGGGGAAGAGCGGCGGGTACTCGGCGGTCGGGCGTGTGACGTGCAGGATCCGGAAGTCGAACGGGCGGATGTAGCCGCGCCCGTCAGCCAGGTTGTTCGCAAGAAGGTGGTAGGCGGTCGCATCGCCGGGATCGGGCAGCTTCGGGTCGACCGCGAGCACGAACACGACGCGCACCGCCAGCGCGACGAGCGCGATCGCGAGGATCGCGATCAGGAACGCGCGGTTCCGGGTGGTCGTCAACCGGCTGGGGTCGGAGCCGGACGGCGGAACGGCACCCGTCCCTTCAGCGACAGGGCCGGCTTCTCGACCACGACGTAGCTCACCGTCGCCACCAGCACCGTCGAGACGAAGACGATTGCGAGCATCTTGAGGAACGACGTGTTGAACGGCGTGCTGTCCGTCCACTCGATGTACTTCTCGAGCAGCGTCTCGTTCCAGAGGTACAGGCCGTACGAGATCAGGCCGAGCAGCTGCACGACGCGGTTCTCGAGGATGTGCCGGATCAGGCCGGCGCGCTGGGGACCGAAGATCCCGGGAAGCAGGAAGAAGAGGCCGACGGCCAGATAGAAGTAGTGCACGCCCATGTCCTGGGCGAGTGTGTCGATGCGGCCCGGGCGCCCGATCAAGAGCGAGATCGCGACGAATGCGGCGGCGGCGAGCGTCCACGAGACGGCGGGGAAGATCCGGCGCCGGAACGTGGTCGGCTCACGGCGACCCGAGAGCCACGCGCTGACCACCGCGAGCACCATGCCGACGGCGAACACGTCGATCCAGCCTGGCAGCACGTTCAGCAGCTGGAAGGCGCGCGGGCCGTCCACCCGGCTCCGGACCAACCACCGGTACGCGATCCCGGCTGCGATCAGGCATGCGAGTACCGCGAGGTCGATGCGCACCTGGCGCGTGGGCTCGCCGCGCGCCCAGCGGCTGATCGCGAGCGCGTAGAGGGGGAGGAACACGTAGAACGAGATCTCGGTGACGAGCGTGTACGACGACAGGATCGGGCCGATCACGTTGCCCAGGCTGTACAGGTGGAAGAGGCCGTAGAAGAGGAACAGGTCGCCGACCGACGGGAGCTCCTTGGGGACATGCAGGAGGAAGACGGTGATCGTCAGGGCGACCCAGTAGGCAGGGAGGATGCGCAGGCCGCGCCGCCAGAAGTAGGCGACCGCGCGGGGGACGGGGGAGTCGGCGAGTCGGGCCGCGACGAACGGCCGGTACAGCAGGAAGCCCGAGATCATGAAGAAGATCGCGACGCCGACGTCCATCCGGGCCGTGAACGCGCCGAATCGCGAACGGCCGTTGAAGCCGCTGAGGAACGCCACGTGTGTGACGAGCACGACGATCGCGGCCAGAGCGCGGAACCCGTCGAAGCACGGGAAGGTGATCCGCTCCGGACCTCGGGGCTCGGCTGCGCTCTCGAGGCCGCCCACGGCGGCGTCAGTCATGGCGGGCGATGCTACTTGCGGGCCGCGTGACCCCCCGTTCCGGTGAATTGCTGCGTCGGGCACAGCCAGCCCGCCGGCGCGGGCCGGCACGCGAGGACGGGGTCGAGCAGCTGTTGCGCACCCCAGCCCGCGGTCTCCGGGGTGAAGTGGAGGCCGTCGAGCGGGCGGGGGTTGATGCCGTCGACGACGCGCGGGCACGGTGCTCCGCCGGGGCACACGACGTCGGCGAAGTCGACGACCGACACGGTGTCGGGATGGGCACGCCCGTACTGCGTGTAGAGCTCGTTCAGCCGGACGAAGCGGGATGCCTCGGCGGCGGCATCGGATGGCGTCATGAGCTCGTTCGGCGCACGCGGTGGCATGGTCGTGATCACGAGATGGGCGCCGCCGGCGGTCAGGCGGCGGGCGGCCTGGTCGATCTCGCGGAGCATCATGTCGTCCCACGCCCGCCCGCCGAACCGGATGCGTTCGCCCTTGACGATACGGTCGTTGATCTCCCAGGTGCTCATCCACACGACGAGGTCGGGGTGATCGCGGTCCAACGTGGTCTGCTCGTAGTCGTCGACGACCTTCTCGCACCCCGGCGCATGGGGTGGAACGACACCGTTGGAATACGTCGCGACGCCACCGACGACGCCACAGCCCGCGACGAGGGCGGTGTCGACCGAGACCCCGCGTTCGGCCGCGATGGGTTGGATGCCGGGGAGCAAGGTGTAGGGAACCGAGTCGCCGACGACCAGGATGCGCGCCGGCGTCCCGGCGGCGACACCCTGCGCCGTCCCCGACAGGGACTGGACGGCCGCCGACGGGGTCGAGGTCAGCTTCTCGCCCGCGCGCACCTCGCCGAGCGGTGATGCCGCCGACGCGCCGGCCGTGGCAACCACGACGGCCAGCCCGGCCGTCGCGAACCCCGTCGGCACTGCGAGCCGTCCTCGCCAGCCCCGCAACGCACCCCGCCGGATGGGCTGCTCGACGAGATAAAAGGACAGCGTCGCCGCGCCGAACGTCACCGCGAGGCGCAGCACCGCGAGTGGCGCCCCCGACAGTCCGGTGCGCGTCTCGGTGAGCACGACCGTGGCGGGCCAGTGCCAGAGGTACAGCCCGTAGGAGATGAGCCCGATCCATCGCAGGACGCCGAGCGAGAGGAACGCGCGCAGAGGCGACCAGACGGAACGGCGAGTCGGCTGCACCGCCGACGCGATGACGAACGCGACCGCGATCGCGAAGACGAACGATCCGCCGTGGTAGAGGCCGGAGCCTTGGTCGCTTGTGGTTACGCACGCCCAGATGCATGCAGCGGCGGCGATGAGCCCGGCCGTGTGGAGGGCCATGACACCGGCACGGCCCTCTGGTCGCCGCCGCGTGAGGACGAGCGCGAGCACGGCGCCCACGAGCAGGGTGTGTGCGCGCGCGTCGGTGCCGTAGTACGCCCGCGACGGGTCGGCCGGTTCGTACAACAGCGCCATGACCGCCACGGAGGCCGCGATGCCGACTACGCACACGGAGGCGAGGACTTTTCGCGAACCGCGACCGACGCGCAGGCACGCGAGCACGATCAGCGGCCACACCAGGTAGAACTGCTCCTCGATCGCGAGCGACCAGAGATGTCGCATCGGCGACGGAAGCGAGAAGAGGGCGAAGTACGACTGGCCGCTGAGCACGAAGTGCCAGTTCGCGAAATAGAACAGGCTCGAGATCCCGTCGCCGCGCAGTGTGTCGAGCTGCGACGCCGGCACCAGCACCGCCGCGTAGACCGCGACAGCGCCGAGCACGAGGAGCAACGCCGGGAGCAGGCGGCGCGCCCGCCGGGCCCAGAACCCGGGCAGGTTGATGCGGCCGTTCCGCCCCCACTCCGTCAGCAGCAGCGACGTGATGAGGAAGCCCGACAAGACGAAGAAGGCGTCGACGCCGAGGAACCCGCCCGGCGCCCATCCCGCGCCGAAGTGATACGCGATGACCGCCATCACCGCGAACGCGCGCAAGCCGTCGAGCGCCGGCTGGTAGCGAATGCCCCCGTGCCGTTCCACGCCGTTCACCACCGCCCCGTGCGTGACGAACGGCACAGTGTAGGGGTAAATCCGCTGAAAGGGCCCGGAGTGCCCGGAAGCCCGAAACCGCTCCGCTCAGCGGCGAGGATCGCGCGCGACGGCGAAGAGCCCGGGCGTCGTGTCGACGATCTCCCGCGTCATGAAGAAGTGCGACTCGTCGAGCCCGGAGCCGATGCCCGAGCCACTGCTGCCGAGGGCGCGGTACACGAGCGGCAGGGCGCGCTCGTACGACCAGACGTACCAACTGCGCGGCATCCGTTGACGGAGGCGCAGGACGTCGAGCTTGAGGATCTTCTCGCCGCGCGCGCGGCGCGACGCAAAGTCGGCCTTGAGCTCGTCCGACCCCTCCAGGCCCCACACCTCGACGTGGCGGAAGAACAACCGGAGCAGGCTCGCAAGCTCGGGCTTCTCGAAGAGGTAGACGTGGAACGGGTTCTCGAAGTCCGCCGGGCGGTTGGGGGTGATGACGAACGCGGTCCCCGAGTCCGCGAGGACGCGGGCCAGCTCGGCGACGTGCAGCTCGGGCGCGGTGAAGTGCTCGATGATGTGCGACGAGCACGCCCAGTCCACGGAACGGCCGCGCAGCCCGAGCCGGGCGCCGTCCATGCCCGCGAAGCGGACGTCGAGCCCGTGCCGGCTGCCCGGGCCCCAGTCGGCGGAAGCAGCCACCGCGGTGTCGGCGTCGTAGTCGACGCCGAGCACGGTCCGGTCGTCGTTCACGAGGCGGGAGGTCTCGTCGCCGACGCCGCAACCGATGTCGAGCACGGTGCCGGGCCCGAGCCGTGCCGCCATCTCGCGGTATCCGGCGTCGTGGAAGGCGAGGAGTGAGTCGGGTGTCGCCCCCGCCATGGGCCGTTCGCCCGTGAGCCGCATGCGTGGAGCCTACGAGCCTCGGGGAAGACGGCCCCGAAGGGCCTTCGGCGGCCCGCTCACCTAGCATTTCTCCCCGACTCATGGACCCCACCGCGTCGTCGCCGTCCTTCCGCGTCCCCGACCCGGCCGAGGAGATCGCCAAGATCGGTGACCTCGCGGCCGAGTCCGGGATCCGCCGGGTCTCGATGCTCGCGTGGCGCGACCTGGACGACCCCGAAGCAGGGGGGTCAGAGGTGCACGCGTCCACCGTGGCGTCCGTGTGGGGTCAGGCAGGCATCGAGGTCACCATGCGGACGTCGTACGCGGCCGGCCATCCGCAGGTCAGCTGGCGCGACGGGTACCGCGTGATCCGCAAGGCGGGGCGGTACATGGTCTTCCCCCGCGCCGCCTTCAGCGAGTTGATGGGCTGGCACGGCTCGCGCGACGGGCTCGTCGAGATCTGGAACGGCATGCCGTTCTTCTCGCCGGTGTGGGGGAAGGGGCCGCGCATCGTGTGGCTCCACCACGTGCACGCCGAGATGTGGCAGATGACGCTGCCACCTCGGTTGGCCACGATGGGAAGCACGCTCGAATCCCGGATCGCACCGCGTTTCTACCGGCGCACTCCAATCGTCACGCTGTCCGAGTCGTCGAAGCGCGAGCTCGTCGACGAGCTGGGGTTCAAGCCGAACCGCGTCACGGTCGTGCCTCCGGGCGTCGACCCGCGTTTCGCCCCCGGCGGCGCGAAATCCGCCACGCCGCTCGTCGTGGCCGCGGGACGGCTCGTCCCGGTCAAGCGCTTCGAGGAGCTGATCGAGGTCCTCATCCGGGTCAAGGAACAGCATCCCGGGCTCGGGGCGGTGATCGTCGGCGAGGGTTACCGGCGTGACGACCTCGAGGCCCAGCTGCGTGAGACCGGCGCCGACCGGTGGATCCGGCTCGCGGGTCACGTGAGCGACGAGGAGCTGCTGGGTCTGTACCGGAGCGCGTGGGTCGTCGCCAGCGCGGCCGCGCGCGAGGGATGGGGAATGACGATCACGGAGGCGGGCGCGAGCGGGACGCCCGCGGTCGCGACGCGCATCGCCGGCCACACCGATGCCATCGTGCACGAGCACAGCGGGTTGCTCGTCGATCGACGCGAGGACTTCGTTCTCGCGCTGGACCGGGTGCTGCGCGACACCGAGCTCCGTGAGCGACTGAGCCGCGGCGCGATCGAGCATGCATCGCGGTTCACCTGGGCGGCGACGGCCCGCGGGACGCTCGAAGTCCTCGCGGCCGATGCCGTCCGCCGCCGAGGACGGCCGTGACGACCGTGGCCCGGAAGCCGGCGCCCGTCACCACGGAGGCGCCGGCGGCACCGCCGGCTTCAGCGCGCCGGCGGCGCGTCCTCGGGTACTCGCTCCTCGCCGCGCTGTCGTACATCCCGCCGCTGCTCACGGCGCCGGGCAAGGTCGCCGCCGACACCAAGCAGTACCTGTACCTCGACCCGACTCGTCTGCTCGAGCGCGCGCCGTCGATGTGGGACCCGAACATCGGGCTCGGCACGGTCACGCACCAGAACATCGGTTACCTCTTCCCGATGGGCCCGTACTACTGGGTCATGGAGAACGTGGGCTTCCCGAGCTGGATCGCGCAGCGCATCTGGCTCGGCAGCATCGTGTTCTTCGCCGGGCTCGGCGTCCTGTACCTGCTCCGCACGATCGACATGCGCGGCCCCGGCGCGGTCGTCGCCGCCCTCGCGTACATGCTGAGTCCATATTCCCTGCACTACGCGGCCCGCATCTCGGTGATCCTGCTCCCGTGGGCCGGGCTGGGATGGATGCTCGCGTTGATGGTGCGCGCGTTGCGCAAGGGCGGGTGGAGATATCCCGCCGCGTTTGCCATCGTCGTGCAGATCGTCGGGAGCGTGAACGCGACCGCGCTCGTGTTCGCGCTCGTCGCACCGCTGCTGTGGGTCCCGTACGCGGTCTTGATCACCCGAGAGGTCGACTGGCGACGAGCCGCGCTGACACTTGCTCGCATCGGGGTGCTCACCCTGGGCGCTTCGTTGTGGTGG
>Ga0075433_10001167_pt1 | contig 19092 bp, 15 predicted proteins | sample RhiMethybrSRZTD2_FD_75299 | JGI IMG/M metagenome (GOLD analysis project Ga0075433, IMG submission 75299) | Populus rhizosphere microbial communities from Tennessee, USA - Rhizosphere MetaG P. TD hybrid SRZTD2 | ecosystem: Host-associated > Plants > Roots > Rhizosphere > Soil | place: USA... | reverse complement strand
ATGCGCGGGGCGGGGATCGAGAAGATGATCTTCGCGGGCTACCCGATCACGCCCGCCTCTTTGCTGCTCCACACTCTGGCGGGCCTCAAGGCGCACGGCGTGCTCACGTTCCAGGCGGAAGACGAGATCGCCGCGATCGGCGCCGTGATCGGCGCCGCCTATGCCGGCGCGCTCGGCGTGACGTCGAGCTCCGGCCCGGGCATGGCGCTCAAGACCGAAATGCTCGGGCTCGCGATCGCCACCGAGCTGCCACTCGTGGTGGTCGACTCGCAGCGCGCCGGTCCCTCCACCGGCATGCCCACCAAGGCCGAGCAGTCCGATCTGTTCCAGGCGGTGCACGGGCGCAACGCGGATGCGCCGCTCGCGGTGCTCGCCGCGGCGACGGCGAGCGACGGCTTCGAGGTCGCGATCGAAGCGGTGCGGATCGCCACCAAGTACATGACGCCGGTGATCCTGCTCTCGGACGCTTACCTCGCCCACGCGGCCGAGCCGTGGCGCCTCCCCGACACGTCGGCGCTGCCCCGCTTCCCGGTGCACTACCGGACCGATCCCGCGGGCTTCCACCCGTTCCTGCGCGATCCCGTGACGCTGGCGCGGGCGTGGGCCGTGCCGGGCACGCCCGAGCTCGAGCACCGCATCGGAGGGCTCGAGAAGGACTACGATACGGGGCACATCTCCTACGACCCCGACAATCACGCTCGCATGACCCGGACCCGCGCGGCGAAGATCGCGGGAATCGCGAACGACATCCCACCGCAGCGGCCGGCGCTCGGGGACGACCACGGCGCCGTCGCGGTGGTGGGCTGGGGCTCGACCTACGGCGCGATTCACCAGGCGGTCCGTGAGGCGCGGGACGACGGGGTCGACGTCTCGCACATCCACCTTCGCTATCTCAACCCGTTCCCCTCGAACCTCGGGGACCTGTTGCAGCGCTTCGACCGTGTGCTCGTGCCGGAGATGAATACCGGGCAGCTCGTGCAGCTGCTGCGAGCGGCCTACCTCCTGCCCGCGGAGGGGTTGAACAAGGTCGAGGGAAAGCCGTTCAAGGTCGCCGAGCTGTCGGCGGCGATCCGGGCCAGCCTATGACGGTCACGACGATCACCGACGCCGAGCTCGCCCCCAAGGACTACGCATCGGACCAGGAGGTGCGGTGGTGCCCCGGCTGCGGGGACTATGCGATCCTCAAGGCGGTGCAAAAGACCCTGGCGGAGCTGGGCGCGCGGCGCGAGCGCACCGTGTTCGTTTCGGGAATCGGCTGCGCGGCGCGGTTCCCCTATTACCTGTCGACCTACGGGTTCCACACGATCCACGGGCGGGCGCCGACCATCGCCACCGGGATCAAGCTCGCCAATCCCGAGCTCGACGTCTGGGTCATCACCGGCGACGGCGACGGCCTCTCGATCGGCGGAAACCACATGCTGCACGTACTCCGCCGCAACGTCGACCTCCAGATCGTCCTCTTCAACAACGAGATTTACGGGCTCACCAAGGGGCAGTACTCGCCCACCTCGCGGCGCGGGACGCGTTCCCCCTCCACGCCGCAGGGCTCGATCGAGAACCCCGTCTCGCCGTGCGCGTTCGCCCTGGGGGCTGGGGGCCGGTTCGTCGCGCGCGCGGTGGACACGCAGCAGGCGGACGTCGTGGCGGTGCTCAAGCGGGCCCATGCGCACCAGGGGGCGTCGTTCGTCGAGGTGTTCCAGAACTGTGTTGTCTTCAACGATGGGGTGTTCGACAGTTTCACCGCGAAGGACGCCGCACCTAACGCACAGCTGCACGTCGAGCACGGCAAGCCGCTGGTGTTCGGACCGCAAGGCGAGCGCGGCCTGCGCTTGAAGCCCGGCACGCTCGCGCTCGAAGTCGTTCCAGTGGGTGATGGCGGCGTGCCGCGCGACGACATCCTGGTGCACGATGAGACCAACCGCACGCTGGCGCAGCTGCTGGTCGGGCTCGAGCCCCCGGCGTTTCCCATGGCCCTCGGCGTGCTGTACTGCGCTCCCACGACGTCCTACGAGGCAGACGTGTACGCCCAGGCGCGGGCCGCAGGGCTCGGACGCGAGGTCCCCGACCTCGGGGCACTGCTCACCCGCGACGGGACGTGGACAGTCGGGTAAGCCGAGGGTGCCCTACCACCAGCGCTTGAGCGTCATACTGACCAGGTGCTCGCGGAACTCCTTACGCGTGTCGTTGGATTGATAGTTCTCGTACCGGTAGCTCAGGCCCACCTCCCACACTCGATACAGCGGCTGCTGCCAGGTGACGCTCGCCACCAGGTCGCCGTCGCGCCTCAAGACTTCCGTGGTGCCCACGTCGACCAGGCGCGACGTGTACCGCCGAATGCGGTAACGCACGCTCGACCCGATCCTGCCGCCGGGCCACATCGGATTGGCGACGTCCGCGCCGGCGGTCCAGCCGATATAGGTGTGGCGCGTGCTGTCGGCGCGGTTGTATTCATAGCGGCCAGTCAGTCCCAAGCTGCCGCGCGCACCAACCAGCCGTCGAAAGCGGACGCCCACGCGCGGATCGACCGCGTTCTGGCCCAGCGGGTTGGGATACCGCTTGAGGAGGTACTCTCCGTACAGCTGGACGCGAGTCGACCGATTGAAGCGGTACTCCAGCTCCGGCTGCACGCTGTACTCGTTGCGCAGCACGCGGTCCTCGGCTGAGCCGTTGAGCGCGACTTCCGCGGCCGCTCCGACGGACCAATGGGGCGCGACGCGCTGGACGAGCGAGACACTGGCAGCGTGCCCTGGACGATTCCAGAGGTCGGTGTTGGTGTACCGGCGGAACACACCGTCGTACTGCAGCTCGACGGTGGTGCCCGAGGACCGCTGGCGGTACTGCCCTCCCACCGTGAGGAGCACGCCGTACGACTCGGGACTGAGCTGGGAATGGTCGATGTTGCTGTCGTAGATGTTGGAGAGCCCCGTGTACACGGACAGGGCCTGCGGCGCGGGCACGCTGTGCCGTGATGGCGCCCTCGCCTCAGCAGTTGGCGCCTGCGGCGCGGGCGTCCCTTGTGGCTGCCCGGCCTCCTGGACGCTCGCCACCGGGGACGCAGGGCTTCGGGACTCTGACGGCGTGAGCGCCCCGGAAAGCTTGGTCCACTGGGACGGGGTCAGCACCCTGCGCGCACGTTCCAAGGCCAGGAGCATTCCCACCTCCGACGACGCGACGTTGCGCGAGCGAAGCCAGTCCGAGATCCACCGAAGCTGCACGGTCTGCGCCGCTGATAACCGGAGCGAATCGCGGCCGCTGAGGATCGAGGCGATCGGGTCGGGGAGCGCAGCCAGTTCCATCCGCACATTGGCCTCGAAGCGATTCTCATGCTCCTGCCGTACAACGGTGAGCCTGACCGGCTCCATGCCGAAGTAGCGTACGATGAGCTGATACTGTCCGCCGCTTTCGGGGAAGAGAATGGTGAACTGCCCGTGAGCATCGGTGCTCTGCCCGCGCGTCACGTGGGTCGCTGCGGAGGTCGCCAGCGCGATCGCGCCAACGTGGGGCTGGCCGTCGGGCCGAGCGACCGTACCGGTGATGGTGTCCGTGGTCGTCCCGACCTGCGTCGCGGCGGGCCGCGGCGCGCCCAGCCCCATCAGTAGGGCGAGCAGCATCGCACGAGAGCGGCGATTCACGAAGCGGCCCCCGCGCCGAACCGCTCTGCACAAAGCTCGAGCAGCGTGGCGGTGAATGGCTGCCGCTCCGGAAACTGCGCGCTGAGGTAAACGTGGCGCGCGAGGGTGAGCAACGCGTAGGTCCGCACGGCGGCGCGCACCGCCTCTCCCGCGAGCTCGACGAAGCGGTCTTCCAGCGCAGCCTCTCGGTCCGCCAGCGCGCGCGGATCTCCGCGGGTGCGTACACTCTGCTCCGTGATGTGGCCGAGGCAGTTGCCGATATCGAGCGCCGGGTCGCCTTCGCAGTAGAGATCGAAGTCCAGGAGATAGAGGCGCTCTCCATCGAGCAGCGCGTGGTCGGGGTAGAAGTCGCGATGGATGCCGCAGGGCTGCCCTGCCGGTGTCGCGGCGCCGAGCCGGTCGCATGCGCCGAGCAGCCGCTCGAGCCGCGACGCCCACTCGGGGCGGCGTTGCGCCAGGGAGCCCAGGCATTCGCGCAGAATGCGCAGCTCGTCGGCCATCCTGTGCCGGCGCGGGGCCGGGACATTCGTCCGGTGAAGCTTGTGCGCTGCCTCGGCGAGGCGTCGCGCCAGCGCCACCCCGTTCGGCCCCACCAGCCCTGCGGTCGCCGCGCTGCCGCGAACCTTCCGCTGCAACCACAGCCCCAGCTCCGGAATCACGGCCACCGGCTCGGGCACGGAGATCCCGTCCGGGCTGGCGTCGTCGAACCCGCGGCCGCGGAGACCCTGGAGCAGGCCGAAGGTGGTGGTGTCCGCGCCGCGCGCCCGGGCCTTGGCGACGAGCGTGACGGCTTCCGGCGGCGCGTCCAGGCGCGTGAGCTCCAGCTCGTACTCGATGAGGCAGCGACGTCCGGGCTTGTAGCGTACGATGCTGATCGCACGCACGGTGACGCGTTCCGGAGCGCCGCGGCGCCCGGCCAGCCGCGCCAGCAGGTGACGTTCGACCTCCTCGGGATCGAGCGCCCGCACCAGGAACGGCATCCGGGAGTCGGCGCGCACGCCGAACGGGTCTAGCGCCACCACGCTCATTTCATCACCCGCAGCCAGATCTGGAGACGCCCGCGCACGAGGTCCCGCGGCTCGACTTCGTCCGCAAGCGAGTCCAGCACGTCGGGGTACTCTTCCAGCAGCGCGACGGCGAACGGCGACAGGTCTTCAGTCCACTCAAGGACTTCCCACGGACCCGCCTCAACGACCGCCCGCCACTGAGCGAGCGTGAGGCGGTTCAGAGTCTCCAGGCGCCGGCAACGCTTGGTGGCGATCACCTCGCCCTCGCTCGCGGTGACGAACCGCCGGAAGTCCCCCAGCGACAGGCGGGCGTGGGCCCAAGGAATGTCTACGAGCCCGCGTTTGTGGCAGCCCCGGAGCCAGAAGTAGGGATCGACGCTGTGGTGGATCACTCCCCCGGGGCGCACCACGCGCGCCATCTCGGCCAAGGCCCGCTCCACGGGCGCCACGTGCTCCATTGCCGAACGGGACAGCAGCACGTCGAAGCTGTCATCGGCAAACGACAACTGCGTGGCGTCTGCGCGAACGAAGCGAGCGTCGGGCTGCCTCGCTGCGTCGAGGCGCTCGAGCACAAGGCCGCACAGCCGGCGTGCCTGCGCTCCCGTTTCATCGGGCTCGAACAGCGGCAACCGAAGGTCCACGCCGACCGCGCGCCTCGCCGCGGAGGCCATGACGAGACAGTTGATGCCGTCGCCGCACCCGACGTCGAGCACGGCAGCCCGGTCCAGCCGATCGTACCGGTTCCCGATTTGGGCAATCAGCCGCCGGGCTCGGTCCAGCTTCGTGTCTGCGGCGTGCGCGTATTGCTCGCGCGTCCAGTGGGGCCGCGGTGTCACGGACGGCCGGTAGGCGAGGACCCGGTCGCGGAAGCCGGGAACGACCCGCACCGGCTGTCCATCGGCGCGGACGAACGTCGTCATCCGGCCGCCGCTGTCGCAGCCCGCGCGAGGATCGCGGCGATGCGTTGGGGCCAGTCGGGCTCCCGGGCCCGGAAGGGCTCGGGCGCGAGCCGGAAGAGACCCACGGCCGTGTGGAGGTCGACCGCAGGCTGCGGGGGAGACGCGGGGCATCCCGTGGCCGCCCGATATCCCTCGAGCAGCGCGGTCCGGAGTATCGGGACTCGCTCGGCTGGGCCACCGCCCAAGGCGTCGCGTTCCAGGTGGGCGATGAACGTGCCGAGATCGGCTGCCGGATCGCCGAGTGCGGCCTGATCGATGTCGAAAATCGCGACGCTGGAACCGCTGAGCAGCACCTGCTCGGCGTAGAAGTCCCCGTGAATCGGGCGGAGCTCCGGGCTGGTTCGCGCAAGGCGAGCGGCGAGCCGAGCGGCGAGTTCCTGAGCCGGTCGCGCGAGCTCGGGGCAGAGAAACCCGAGGTCAGTGGCCAGGGCGAACAGCGCACCCACGTCCGTCCCTGGTCTGATGGCGGGCACGCGGGCGTCGCGCTGACTGTGCAGCTCACCGAGAGCGGCGCCGACCGCGCTCACCGCATCGCGAGCTACCGCCTCGTCGGCGAGCATGGCGCCCAGGAGCCGGCCCGGCAGCCATTCCAGCGCAACGATGCCGTGGGCGTCCGAACGGCCAAGTACCTGGGGAACGCGGAGCGGGGGGTGCGAAGAGAAGGCTGCCGCGCTCGCCGCGGCGCGCTGATAGCGCGGTGCGGCATGGACCTTGACCACGGCCTGGGCCTCGCCGGCCGTTTCCAGTTGGGCGACGTAGCGGCGCTCGGGCTTGTAGCGGAGGGTCCGCAGCGTCCCGGCCCACAGCTCGGGCCGGTCGGGGAAGAGCCGGCGCAGGAGGCGCGCGCGCGCGTTCCCGTCGGCCAGCCGCCGCACCGTCCGCAGCCTGAGGTCGTCAGGAAACACCCACACCACCAGACCGCGATCCTCGAGGACGATCCGCCCCAGACCGAGACGTCCCGGGACGTGGGCGTGTTGGCGGGCTTTGCCGAGCTTCTCGGGTGCGTCGAGGCGGTGCACCTTCGCGTGGACGTCCACCGTTTGCGACTCCGTGCCGTCGACGTCGAGCCGGTAGGCGACGAGACAATTCGTGTGGGGCTTGTAACGCACGTAACGGATGGACGCCGCGCGGACGTCCGCGGTGGGGAAAACCGGCGCGAGGGCGGCCAGCAACGCCTCCGGGTCGAGGACGGTGGCGAGGCCCGGCAGCACGCCGTCGCGTCGCACCAGATCGGCTTCAGGCGGTGACAGCATCGTGGCGCTGCGGAGGTGTGCCGGGACCGGCGCTGGCCGTCTGCACGCGGTACAGGGCGGCATAGCGCCCGTCGGCGTGCAGCAGCTCGCCGTGCGTGCCGCGCTCGCGCACGCGGCCGTCGTCGAGATAGAGAATCAGGTCTGCCCGAGCCGCGAGCCGCAGGTCGTGGGTGATCAGGAAGGTGGTCCATCCCTCGGCCAAGCGGTCCAGGGCCTCGATCACGGCGCGCTCGCTGGCGCCGTCTAGGCCCGTGGTGGGCTCGTCGAGGATAAGCACGGGTGCGCGCCGGATCGCGGCACGCGCGATCGCGATCCGTTGACGCTGCCCGTTGGACAGGGTCACCCCGCGCTCGCCGACCACGGTATCGTAGCCGTGCGGCAACGCCTCGATGAACGCGTGGGCGTTCGCGAGCCTGGCGGCCACCTCGATCGCTTCGGGAGGCGCGCCCGGCGCGCCATAGGCGATGTTGTCGCGGATCGTCGCCGCGAACAAGAGGCTGTCCTGGAGGACCACGCTGGTCTGGGCGCGCAATGACGCGAGCGTGTAGTCGCGGATGTCGTGCCCGTCGATCAGCACCCGACCCGCCGTGGGGTCGTACAGCCGGAGGATCAGGCTGACGAAGGTGGATTTCCCGCTCCCGGACGGGCCGACCAATGCGACGTGCTGCCCGGGTTGCACGTCGCAGTCCACCTGCTCGAGCGCGGGACGGCCCGGCTCGTAGGCAAAGCTGATCCCCTCGAACCGCACCGCCCCGCGCAGGGCGGGCGCGGGCACGGCGCCCGGCAGGTCTCGCACGTCGGGCTCGCGGTCCAGGAGATCGAGCACGCGCTCCCCGGCGGCTGAGGCCTTCGCGAGGCGGCCCGTGTACTTGACGAAGTCCTTCACCGGGCGGAAGGCGTTCTTGAGATAGGCGAGGAACACGACCAAGTCGCCTGGCGTCATCGCGCCGCGCAGCACCTGCCGCGCCCCGAACCACAGCACAAGTGCCGTCGCGACCGCGATGAGCAGGTCGACCGTGCGCTCCAGGCCGGCCGACAGCCGCGTCGCGTAGACGCCCGTCGCCAGATTCTTGCGGCTCTGGCCCGTGAAGGCCCGCGCGAACGTCCCCTCAAGGGAGAGGGCATGGATCACCTTCACCGCCCCGATCGACTCCGCCGCGGTGGCGGCCATCGCGCCTTCCTGTTGGCGCTGGCGCCGGGCCGTCTCGCGGATGCGGCGGGACCGCCGGGTCGTGAACGCCCAGAAGAGAGGGCCGGTCGCCAAGGCGAGCAGCGTGAGGGGCGCGTTGAGCCAGAGCATCACCGCCGCCATGCCGACCAGCGTGAGCGCGTTCGCGAGTAGCGGGAGCAGCGCCGTCACCGCGACGTCCTGCAGCAACCCGACGTCGCTGGTGACGCGCACGATCAGGTCGCCGCTCCGCGCACCGGTGTGGAACGAGAGTGAGAGGCGCTGGAGATGGCTGTACAGCTCGTTCCTGACCGCCGTGAGTACGCGGTTGCCCACGAGGGCGAAGCCTACGGTGTTGTAGTACGCCGCGAGCGCCCGCAGGCCCGCGAACGCGATCACGGCCACCGCCGAGAGCGCGAGTAGCGTGCCCGCGTCGACGGCGTCGAAGAAAGGGAGCCTGCGGACGCCGTGGCCCCGGGCGGTGGCGACGACACGGTCCAGCACGACCTTGAGCGGCCAGGGCTCGAGCAATCGCAGGCCGATCTCGACGTAGAGCGCGAGCAGCGACGCGACGATGAGGGGGCGCTCGCGGCCCAGGTAGGGCCAGAAGCGCCGCGTGAGCCGCCCCAATCCGGGGAGGGAATCGCGCAGCGTCAGCGGCCGTCCCATACTAGGCCCTCACCCGGGCGCGGCGCCCCTGCCGCGCCGCGCTGGCGAGCTGGAGCACGCGTTCCGCGACCGCGTCCCACGTGTGGCCTTGAAGCACGCTCGACCGCGCGGCACGCCCCAGTCGGGTGCGTAGCTCCGGCTCGCGGTGCAGCCGCTCCAGGGCGGCGCCGAGCGCTGCCGAGTCCCCCGCCCGGCACAGGAGCCCGGTGACGTCGTGTCGAATGAGGGCCTCGAGCTGCCCCATCCGGCTGGCCACCACTGCCCGACCCGCCGCCATGTACTCGTAGACCTTGAGCGGTGAGAAATAGAAGCGCCCGGACTCCGCGTAGGGAGCGACGGCGACGTCCATGGAGGTCAGGAGGCCTGGCACGTCGGTCGGTGCCACGGCGCCGCTGAGGTGGCTAGCCACCGCCAGCCCGCGAGCCGCGAGTTCCGTGCGGACTGCCGCCTCTTCGGGCCCCGCGCCGACCAGCAGCAGGCGAGTCGCGGCGTCGTGGTCGTGCAGCCGGGCGAACGCCTCGATCAGCACCGGGAGGCCATGCCACGGCTTCATCGACCCGACGAACCCCACCGTGAAAGTGCCCGGCGGACCGGGCGCGGCGGGCGGCACGTCGGGCCGGAACCGCTCGGGATCCACGCCGTTGGGGAGCACGTGCACGCGTCCCCGCACGGACCGGTGGCGCTCGAGCCAGGCGGCGACTTCGGCGGACACCGCGACGAGCGCCGCCGCCGCTCGGAAGGCCCGGGCGCTCACGCGCGCCGCGCCCCCGGTATCACGCAACCCCCGGTGCACGGCTTGCTCCTCGATGAGCGGCGCATTCACCTCGAGCAGTCCAGGAGTGCCGGCGGCGCGCGCGTGCTCCATGCCAGCGAAGCTCCAGAGCGAGTAGCGTTCGTACACAAGGTCGTACGGCCCATCGCGACCAAGCGCGGCGGCGAGGTCGCGGTTCAGCGCCGCCACCGCGGCCGCCTGCTCCGCCGGCTCCCCGTCGCGGACCGGCGGGAGCCGGTGCACGCGCAGCGCGTCGAGTCCGGTCGGCGGCCCGTCCACGCGGGCGGCGAACAGGTCCACTTGAGCGCCGTGGCCTTGGAACGCCCGGATCATCTCCTGCACGTGAACGGAGCAACCCTTGCGCCCGAACACCGGGACGCCCGCGTCGGCAGAGACGTACGCGATTCGCATCAGCGCGCCGCCTCGGCGAGCAGGGCGGGAGCCGATCGCGCTTCCTGGAAAATCACTCGGAGGCGCGCGGCCGTGCGCCGGATGTCGAACTCGGCTTCCACCCGCCGACGCGCGTGCCTCGCCAGCCGTACCCGCAGCGCCGGGTCGCCGAGCAGCCGCTCCAGCGCCGCGGCCAGCGCCGGCGGGTCGTGCTGGGGGACTGCGAGGCCGGCTTCGCTCGGCTGGAGCAGCTCCGGAATCCCCGTCACCTCGGTCGAGACGCACGGGGTGCCGAGCGCCATCGCTTCCAGCAGCACCGTGGGCAGCCCGTCTCGGTCGCCGTCCGAGCCGATGACGCAGGGCGCGGCCAACACGGCAGCGCTCCGGATATGCTCGATCACTTCACTGCGCGGGCGCGGGCCGAGGAGCTGCACTCGCCCCTGGAGACCCAGCCGCTGTACCAGGGCTTGCAACGCCAACTCGAGGGGGCCGGTGCCAACGATCTCGCAGCGGAAGGCGAGTCCCCGATCGCGGAGGATGGCGCAGGCCTCGACGAGATCGGTAAAGCCCTTCTTCTCGACGAGGCGACCGACGGCGGCGATCCGTGGCGGCCGCTCCGCCGGGGACGCGAAGTGGAACTGCTCGAGGTCGAGGCCATTGTACACGCGGCGTACGCGCGCGGCAGCCGAACCATAGGTCCGGGTCAGGTAGTCCCGGTTGTAGTCGCTCACGGTGATGACGGCCGCCGCGTCTCCGAGCTTGCGTCGCAAATCGTCGGGTCGGACGCTCTCGTGGAAGATGTCCTTCGCATGCGCGGTAAACGTGTAGGGGACTTTCGCGAAGCGGCTGGCGAGGCGCGCCACCGTGGCGGCCGAGGTGGCAAAATGCGCGTGCAGGTGACCGGTCGCTCGCCGGCGCACTTCGCAGGCGATCATGGCGGCCTGGCAAACGGACAGCGCGTCCACCCCGCGCGCCGCCTCCAGCTCGCCCCACAGGCCCGGCACGGTGGCCGCCGCCTCCTCCAGCGCCGCCCACAAGTCGGCCGCCTTGACGCCGTGGGAGGGCAGGTAGCGCACCGGCGCGCGCACGCGCGCGATCGTGTCCTGGAAGTGCGTGTCGTTGGGCGGGAACAGGGAGAAGATCTCGACCTCGACCCCGGCTGCCTCGTGGGCCGAGATCTCGGCCACGATGAACGTCTCGGAGTAGCGTGGGTAGCGCTTCACCACGTATCCGACGCGGAGCGGTCCCTCACGCCGCATGTTGAGCCTCGGCGCGGGACTGGCGGCGCGGGGGCTGGCGCGGTCGGTTGCCCAGAAGCTCCCGCAGCAGGCGCGGGATCCTGCTCAGCCCGTCGAGATCGATGCGCCCGCGCGCCAGTGGCACGGGAGCCGGGTCCCGGGCGAACCAAGCGCTCAGCGCGGCAGGGCTCAGGTCTGCGGGATGGAGCACGTCTACGAGCCCCAGCGCCCGCAGGCGCTCGGCGCGGATGAGCTGCTCGCAGCGCGGCTTGACGCGCGGAACTATCAAGGCGGGCTTTCCGAACGACAGGATCTCGCAGACGGTGTTGTAGCCGCCCATGGCGACGACGTGATCGGCGTGTCGCAGCAACCGCGTCGGCTCGCGCATGAACGGCACGACCCGGCGGCCAGGATGTCGCGCGGAGCGGCGGGACAGTCGCCGTCGCACGTCGGCGGGCATGCACGGGCCCGCGATCAGCACGCCGTTCGTGTCCTCCGGGAGCTCTGCTTCCACGAAGGCCTCTGCGAGTTCGGCACCGTCCTGCCCTCCGCCCACCAGGCAGAGCGCGAGACGCCCCGGCGACAACCCCAGTGCCGCCACCGGGTCCTCGCCGTCAAACCCCCCGACCCCGAGCCGCGCCCGCGGATCGAGGTATCCGGTGTAGCGCACTTTCGCCGCCACGTCTGGAGCGAACGCATACTCGCGCACCGCGTCGTAGACGGCAGGGTCGCCGTAGACCCAGATGGCATCGTAGTAGAGGCGGATGGCGTCCTCGTTCTGCGCACGGGCCCATTGACTCTGCAGCGTGAGCGGATCGTCGAGCACGTCGCGCAGCCCGAGCACGAGGCGCGTGCGCGTCTTGGTGCGGAGCGATTCCAGGACGGGGTCCAGCTCCCGCACGGCGCCCCGCGGCACGTTGTCGACGATCAGCACGTCCGGCTCGAAGGCCTCGAGCGCAGCGCTCGCGGTCTTCGCGCGGAGGCCCAAGAGCTCCTGGAGGGGAATCTCGAGATGACGCGGGTGATAGTGCCCGCGCACGTCTTTGCGTAACGACGGCAAGGCCACGCAGTCCACCCCGGCGGCGGACGTGACGAGGCTCGCCTCCCGCGCACCGGCGATCATCAGCACGACGGCGTGCAGCGGGGAGCGCCTGAGCGCCTGCGCCAGCAGCAGGTTGCGGCGCATGTGCCCGAGCCCCATCGTGTCATGGGAGTAGAGCGCGACGCGACAGTTCAGGGACGGCATCCGGTCTCCCGGGCCGGCCGGCATGTCACTAGGGCGCCCGTGATGAGCCGGTCGCCCTCATACGGAGCCGCGTCGAGGCCGACCTCTACGCGGCGCGAATGGCGCACCGACAGCTTCCGGAACGATAGTGATCAAGTACGCGCCACCTCGGGCGATGGTCCGTGCGACGACTCACCGAGCCTTGGGTCGCATTGCGTATTGCGCGCGTTGAACACTTTTTCCGGTCAGGCGTTAGCGCCGGTCGGGGCAAAAATTGTGCGCGTCGCTTTGCGAGCAGATGCAGCACGACTTGCCCAGAAGTCTGTGCGACACCCGCTCAAAGTGAGACACCACGTGCAACGATACGTATCAACCCGGTCGCCGCCCCGGGCCCGCAACGGGACAGCGTGGCGTCTGCTTGCGGCGCAATCATCAACCACCGCTCAACACTTCAAGTGACTGTATGCGTTTCCGCATCCTCGCGCTCCTCGCGGGCACCGCGCTCGGCCAAGCCGACGGCCGTTGGTCCCCCGCCGCCCCGCTGCCCGAGCCGATCCAGGAGCTCAGCGCCGCCGTGCTGGGCGGAAAGATCTACGTCGCCGGAGGGATCGACCGCTCCGGCCGGCCCACCGCCGCCGCGTTCCGCTACGATCCGGCCGCGAACCGCTGGGAACGGATCGCCGACCTCCCCGCGCCACGCCACCACATGCCGCTCGTTGCCGTGGGCGACACGCTCTACGCCGTCGGCGGGCTCGCCGAGCAGAGCTTCGTGCCGGTGAACACCCTGTGGCTGTATCGCGAGGACCGGAATCAGTGGGAGTCGCGGACCCCACTGCCCGCGCCGCGCGGCGCCTCCAGCGTCGGCGCAGTGAATGGGAAGCTCGTCGTCATCGGCGGGTGGGGCGTCGGGCGCCAATTGGTCCGAGCGACGGCGATCTACGACCAAGCGAGCGACCGCTGGCACGATGCGGCGCCGATCCCGACGCCGCGCGATCACCTCACGGCCGCCGTCGCCCGCGGTCTCGTGTACGCGATCGGCGGGCGACCCCTCGATCCTGACCGCAACTACGACATGGTGGAAGCCTACGATCCGGCGACCGATCGCTGGACCAAGCGGTCCGCGATGCCGAGCCGGCGCGGTGGCCTGGCCGCGGCCGTGCTCGATGGCGCGATCCACGTGATCGGTGGCGAAACTCGGGGCTCCGTATTCGCGAACCACGAAGTGTACGACCCCGCGACCGATCGCTGGACGACCGCCCCCGCGCTGCCGTTGGCCCGGCACGGCCTCGCGGCCGCCGTTGTCGGGAGCAAACTCTACGTGATTGGGGGCGGACCGAAGGCGGGGTTTTCACAGACCGACGCGGTGGACGTCTTCACACGCTAGCCAGGCGTACGCGGATCGCGCCACGCGCGAGCTCGAGCGCCCGCTCGTAGCTCGGGCCACGCACGAGCGCCTGCAGCCGGCCGCTCACGGGTACGACCATCGGCGCAGGACGCCAGCGCACCGGCTCGCCGGTCGCGGCGTCCACCACCCGCCCGTCGCCGATCGCTCGGTCGGCAGCGGCGAGGCTCAAGCCCGCCACCGCGTCGCGAACCGCCTCGAAGCGCGCCTGATCCTCCGGCTCGAGAAACCGCATGCGGTGCTGCCCGAGCGCGGCCGTGTAATAGTGGGCGGGGACGAACACCACGCCATCCAACCCCAGCGTTTCGCACATCACGAGCAGCCAGGCCGCGACCTCGCTCAGCATCCCGAGCCCCGGGTGCTCTTGCCCCGGGAGCGGGGCGAGCCGGCCGCCGAACGGCACGCGCGGATTCTGGAACAGCAACCACTCCACGTACAGCACATCCATTCCAGCCACCGCGCGCCGGTTTCGATTCATCCGCAGCTCCATGACGAGCCCGCGCCGCTCGGCGTCGCCGTACACCCGGATCGTCTCGCCCAGTGCATGACCGAACGCGACGTCCAGCACGGGATGCCGGAACCCCCGATCGCGCAGCTGCTTGAAGAACCCCAGCCGCTCGAGCAGCAGCTCGAGGCCGTGACGCGAGTAGTGCCCGAGGACGCGTGGCTCGGCGATGGCGCCATGCGCGAGGCCCGCCACGTCCGCCTCGTCGATGCTCCAGTCGGCCACACGGGGGCTTGCTCCAGCGTCCAGGGCGAGCGCGCGTTCCGCGAACTGCCGTGCGATCGGTCGGAACCGACCGAGCACGAGCTCCATGTCGCCGGGCGGCTCGATCACACGTCCCGACACGAGCCACGCGAAGAAGCGCGCCGAGTAGCGCCACGCACCCGCGCCGTATCCCCCGCCCGGCACGATGACGAGCGGCACGTGGCCGCGCCCGTCGGCCCCGCGCAGGCTCTCCACCACGAACCGGTCGCGCTCGAGCATTCCCGCCGCGCTGATCCGCCAGTCACCCAGCCGATCGTCCGCCGCGGGGTCGCAGCCGGCGATATAGAATACGAGGCCCGGCCGGTGCGCCCGGAGCACCGGCGGCAACGCATCCCGCACCGCCGCGAGATACGTGTCGTCGCTCACCCCTTCGCCCAGCGCAATGCTCGTCGCGGCGACCGCCGGGGCGTCGTCCCAGGTGCGGTTGTGGATCGAAAACGTGTGCACGGTCGCATCGTCGGCGAAGGCCGCCCGGGTCCCGTTGCCGTCGTGCAGATCGAGATCGATCACGAGCACCGGCTCGGTGAAGCCCCTGGCCCGCAGGCGCCGGATCGCCACCGCCACGTCATTGAACATGCAGAACCCCATCCCCCGGCCCGGCGCCGCGTGATGCAGGCCGCCCTTGAGATTCACGGCAATCGGCGCACCGTCCAATACCAGTCGCGTGGCCTGAATCGTCCCACCCACGCTGAGGCGCTGGAGGTCGAGGACGTCCGGCACCTCCTCCGGCGGGACCGGCGCGCCGAAGATCCCCGTCAGGGTCGCGGGATCCTGCAGCGACTCGAGGTATGCGGGGGTGTGCACCCGCAGCAGATTCGCGAGCGATGCGGGGATCGGCCGGGAGACGTCTCGCCGGCGGATGAGCCCCTGGTCGAGCAGGAAGGCGAGGATCTCGTCCGCCCGCGCCGGGTCGATCGGGACCCCGGACACCGTGCGGGCGTAGCTCGCGTGATAAATGAAGACGACCCCGGGCCGCACCAGCGCCGTGCGGAGCCGCTGAAGGATCCGGCGCATCGCGCTAAACTTAAGGCATGCCAGAGCTCCAGGTCGCCATCCGGTACCTCGTGTTCGCAGCGTTCGCCGCGAGCGTGCTCGCCGCCCTCGCCTCGTGGCTGGTGCGCACCCGGCGTATCTCGCCGTTCGGCGCCCTGGGCCGGACGCTCCGCGGCGCGAGCGAGCCGCTGATCCGTCCCATCGAAACGCGTCTCGTGCGGGCCGGTGGTAACCCGGTGCACGCCGGATGGTGGTTGGTCGTGGCGGTGGCGGCCGCCGGCGTGCTGCTCATCACGCTCTGGAACTGGCTCGTGGACATCGCGTTCAGCGTGGCCGCCGCGTACGCCGCCGGGCCGCGCGCCGCGATCGCCCTCACGCTCGACATCGCGTTCAGGATCCTCTACCTCGCGATCTGGGTGCGGGTGCTGGGGGCCTGGTTCGGCTACTTCCGCTACTCCCGGTGGGTACGGCCGGCGTACGTGCTGACCGACTGGCTGGTCGAGCCGATCCGCCGCGTACTCCCGCCGGCCGGAGGGTTCGACTGGAGCCCGCTGGCTGCCCTGATTGCCCTGTGGGTGCTGAAGCGGGTGCTGCTCACCATCGTCGTGGGATGAAGGAGACCAGGGACGTGAAAGACGCGATCATCAGACGATTCGACCGGCCCGACGAGACGCGCAGCTTCGAGAAGGGAAAGTTCGATCTCGTGAAGATCGGCGCCCTCGCGGTCGGGCGCGCCAGCTATGACCCGGGGTGGAAGTGGTCCACGCACGTGGGCCCCATCGCGGGGACCAAGAGTTGTCAGGTCGAGCACGTGGGGCTCGTCGTCTCGGGGCGGTGCCGCGTCGTCATGGACGACGGCAAGGCGTTCTCGCTCGGCCCCGGCGACCTGTTCCACATCGCGCCGGGGCATGACAGCTGGGTCGAGGGGACCGAGCCGTACGTGTCGCTGCACTTCCTCGGTGCGGACCAGTATGCTAGGTGAGTCTGGCTGAGCGCTTGAACACCCGCAGCAAATAATAGAGCGACGGCAGCAACACGATCGCGCCCAACGCCAGTGCGCCGAGCACGAGCCGCAGCGTCGCCGCGGGAGCGGCGGCGCTCGCGATCGAGAGGTCGGGCGGCAGAATGTAGGGATACTGGCTGAGCGCCCAGCCCCAGAGGATCAGCGACACCTGCGTCACCGCCGCTACGCGCGCCACGCGCCAGCGACGGACCCACAGCGCGGCGAGCGCCGTGATGGCCGCCGCCGCCGTCAGGAGGTGCAGCGGGAGCGCCCACGCTGCGAAGATGAGCCCGTCGCGCACCCGGGGCGCACCGTCGAGCGAGAGCAGCAGCGCCACCACCGCCGCCAGAAACAGCCCCACGCCTCCCGCCAGCGCGCGGCGGCGGAAGTCCTCTTGCAGCTCCCGCTCACGGGCTTCGAGCGTCAGGTACACGGCCGCCAGGAACGCGAACGCGATGAGCGCGAACAGTCCGACCGAAAGCGGGAACGGGCTGAGCCAGGGCGCTACGTAGATCGCGTAGAACCCGTCACCCTTCGGCCCTCCGCCCTCGCCGAGAGCTCCTGAAGCAATCGTTCCCGCGGTGGTTCCGAGCAAGCAGGGAGTAATGAGGCTCGCGATCGCGAACACCATGCCCCAGTGGCGTTGCTCCTCGTCCGCCCCGTAGCGCCAGAACGTGAACGCGGAACCACGCAGCACGATGCCGATCAAGACGAGCGAGAGCGGGATGTGCAGCAGCGTGCCGAGTCGCGCGAACGCCGGCGGGAAGCAGGTGAACAGCAGCACGATCGCGAGGATGAGCCACACATGATTCGCTTCCCACACCGGGCCGATCGCCTCGGCGATGAGCTCGCGCTGACGCTCCTTGCGGGATCCCAGCGCGAGTAGGTCCCATACGCCGCCTCCGAAATCCGCGCCGCCCAGCACCGCGTAGGCGTTCAGCGCGAGGAAGATGACTCCTGCGAGCCAGGCGGCGAGAGTCACGACCCGCCTCCCGCATCCCGCATCCCGCCTCCCGGCATATAAAACCCTCGCCACTCCGGCACCGCCGGACTGCGGATGATGTGTCGGTACAAGAGCCACGCGACGATCACGCCCAGGAAGCAATAGAGCAGCGTGAAGGTGACGAACGGCACGACCAGGCCCGGCATCGGGGTGACGGCGTCCCGGGTTTTCAGGACGCCGTAGATCACCCACGGCTGCCGGCCCAGCTCGGTGACCATCCACCCGGCCTCCACGGCGATGAAGCCCATCGGCGTGGCGAGCGCGATCGCCCGCATGAGCCAGCGGTGGTGCGCGAGGTCGCGCTGGCGCCACGCCAGCCACGCGGCCCACAGCGCCACGAGCGCGAGATAGCCGCCGAGCGCGACCATGACCCGAAACGAGAGGTACACCGCCGGGACGTTCGGCCACTCGGCCGGTGGCACCTGGTCGAGTCCCTGCACCACCGCGTGAGGATCGTGGAAGGCGAGCAGCGAGAGCGCGTAGGGAATCTCGACCGCGAGCCGCATCTCCTGCGCCGCAACGTCGGGCCAGCCGATGAGCGTCAACGGCGCGCCCGGTTGCGTGCGGAACAGGGCCTCCGCCGCAGCGAGCTTCACGGGCTGGTGGACGGCGAGGTGGCGGGCCGACAGGTCTCCGGAAAGTGGCTGGAGCACGGCGGCCGGGGCACCCACCAGCAGCGCGATCTCGAGCGCACGGCGATGGAACGCGTTGGCCGGATCTTTGAGCAGGAGCAACGCGTGGATCCCGGCGACGGCGAATCCGGTGGCGGCATACGCCGCGAGCGTCATGTGCAAGGTTTGCGACACCGCGGCCGCGTTGGCCATCGCCGCGATGGGATCGACGTTCACGGCGTGTCCGTTCACGAGCTCGAAGCCCGCCGGCGCGTTCATCCAGGCGTTCGCGATCACCACGAAGACACCCGACGCCGCCCCGCTCACCGCCACGGCCACACCCGCCCAGAGGTGCGCCCGCGGCGAGATGCGATCCCAGCCATACAGGTAGATGCCCAGGAAAATCGCCTCGGTGAAGAACGCGAACCCCTCGAGCGAGAACGGCATCCCGACGATCGGGCCGGCGAACTCCATGAAGCGGGGCCACAACAGCCCGAGCTCGAACGACAGGACCGTCCCGGACACGGCGCCGACGGCGAACAGGATGGCGGTGCCCTTGGCCCAGCGCTTGGCGAGATCGAGATAGATCGCGTGGCCCGTGACCTGCCAGCGCCGCTCCGCCAGCACCATCATGAGCGGCATCGCGATGCCGATGACCGCGAAGATGATGTGAAACGCCAGCGAGATCGCCATCTGGGAGCGGGCGGCGAGCAGGTCGGACATGCGCGAAAGATAGGGTGGGCAGGTTAGGGAGGTTGGTGGAGGTTCGCTTCCTGCATTACCTTTCTGCTGACAACCGAAGCTCGTGGCGATTTGCGGCCTATTGCAGCCACGTTAAACAACTCGCTAAAACGCCAGGATGCCGATCAACCTCCGCGATCTCTTGAACGACGGCAAAGTCCACGTCCTCGACGGGGCGATGGGGACTATGCTGTACGCCAAGGGCTTCTTCCTGAACGTCTGCTACGACGAGCTGAACCTGAAGCAGCCGAAGCTCG
>Ga0075433_10001166_pt1 | contig 19101 bp, 21 predicted proteins | sample RhiMethybrSRZTD2_FD_75299 | JGI IMG/M metagenome (GOLD analysis project Ga0075433, IMG submission 75299) | Populus rhizosphere microbial communities from Tennessee, USA - Rhizosphere MetaG P. TD hybrid SRZTD2 | ecosystem: Host-associated > Plants > Roots > Rhizosphere > Soil | place: USA... | reverse complement strand
ATCGCGTTCTCGAAGACGGGTCGGCATGACGAGGCCGTGCGGTGCTACCGGAAGGCTCTGGAGCTTCAGCCAAAGCTCTCAGGCGCTCACTATGGCCTCGCGTTCCTGCTGCTCAAGAAGGGCGATGCCGACGGCGCGATTCAGCATCTCGAGGCCTTCCTCCGGCAGCCTCCATCGGGCGCCGAATCGGAACGCTGGGTCCGGCACGCACAGCAGACGCTTGATGATCTGCGCGCCGGGACCGAGCCGCGGGCTGCCCGCGAGCTCACCGAGCCGTAGCCGTGGGGCATGTGCTCGCTGTCGTCAGTCAAAAAGGCGGTGTAGGAAAGACGACGACCTCCGTCAACCTTGCGGCCGCGTTCGCCAGACGAGGGCTGAAGACCCTCGTCGTCGACGTAGACCCGCAGGGCGCGGTGCGCTACGGCGTCGGCCTGAAGCGGGGCCATCCCACGCATGGGTTCTCCGACTACCTGAACGGGGCTCGTGGGCTTCGTGAGGTGATTCTGCCAACCGCGCTGCCATGGCTTCGCGTCATGCTGGCCGGAACCGTGAGCGACATCGCGGACCACGGGACATACCACGAGCTCGTCGCCGAGACCGACCTGCTGAAAGAGCTGCTGACGGCGGCGCGCGAACGATGTCACGTTGTCATCGTGGACACCCCGCCGGGGCTCGGACCGATCGTGCACAAGGTCCTCGAGGCCAGCCAGCACGTGATCGTTCCGCTGCAGTGCGAGCCGCTGGCACTGCAGACAACCCCGCAGATCCTGCGGGGTATTCAGGATATCGTTGCGATGAACGATGAGCTGACACTCGACGGCATTCTGCTGACGATGTACGAACGTGAGAATCCCGCGTGCGAGCGCGTGGCGCAGTACGTCAGATCGCACCTTCCAGCGAACATGGTGTTCGATGTGGTGATCCCACGCACGATAGCGTCGACTGAAGCATTCGCTGCAGGGCAACCTGTCGTGCTTCGCGAACCGGCCGACGCGGCTTCGCAGGCTTACGTGAACCTGGCGACCGTCCTCGCCGAGCGATTGGAGTGAAACGAATGAGACGCCGTTCGGGGGTTCTTGCTACGGTGTTGGCCATTGCCTGCACCGAAGTCTCGACGGACCCTAACGCGGTAGTTGCCGTGCAGTTCGATGGCTCGGCGTATCCATCGATCGTGGCCGCGGACTCGTTGCGCGACTCGCTCGGTGCCCTGCAGCCGCTCCGCGCGACAGGGCTCAACTTCAAGGGCGACGTGGTCAACGGCGCGGAGTTCGTTTTCTCCAGCCCCGACACCGTGTTGCGGGTGTTCGAGAGCGGCAACGTGTTCGCCACACGCAGGAAGACGGACACGTCGCCCGCACGCGTGTTCGCGACGGCGGGGACGCTTCAGAGCGTGCCCGACTCGCTGTACATCGTGCAACGAGCGGATTCCCTCAAATCGACGAAGCAGGCCGACACTATCCTCTTTGACCCAGCGCAGGGCGGTGGAACGAGTCCGGATCCAACCACACCGTTCGGCGTATTCGGCGATACCGCCGCCGGGAAGCCCAAAGCTGCGGTACCGTTCTGGCTGGTTTCCTTTCAGCTTCGGTACCACGGGACGACCATTCAGCCAACCGACACATCGTTTGCCTATACGTTCGAGGTGAATGCCGCGAAGACCGCGCGCGTACGGACGTACGTCGACACGACCGATCCCACCGGGGTCGCGAGTCGTCGCGTGTTCGTCCGCACGCTCTCGGTGCCCGAGGATACTGTCGTGCTCATCGCGACCATCCATCGGCGCAAGGCGAACACCGCACCGATCAGGGATTCGACCTTCATCGTGATCCGGCCGAAACCACCGTCATGACCCCGGTCCGCCGAAGATGACCCAGACAGGAGCACCCGCGACCTCGGCATCCTTCCCTTCCCGACCGCAGCCGCGGACGCCGACGTACGCTCGCGGTGGACCGCGTCCCGAGCCCGGGACGCTCAACCAGCTCCTGTTCGAGGCCGTCGAGCGATTCAACAAGCCTGACGCGATGCAGGTCCGCGCAGGCGAGCAGTACACGTCGATCTCACATGCCGCGCTGCTGGATCGAATTCGCCGCGTGAGCCATGGGCTCCGCGAAATCGGAATCAGACGCGGCGACCGTGTCGCGATCCTCTCCGAGAATCGGCCCGAGTGGGCCATAGCGGACTTCGCATGCCTGACGAGTGGCGTGACGGACGTTCCACTCTACCCGAGTCTTCCCGCGGAGCAGCTCGGGTACCCGCTGCGCGACTCGGGCGCGGTGGCGATCTTCGTCTCGACACCAGCGCAAGCCGAAAAGATTGCCGCCATCCGCGGCGAGTTACCAGCGCTCACGACCGTCGTCGCATTCGACAACTCGGCCGCCGGAAACGCAGACATGACGCTCGAGGGGCTCGAGCGCCGCGGCGCCGTCGGCGACTCTCCGGCCCGGGCCGCGGAGTTCCGCGCCGACGCATTGCGGGCGAAGCCTAACGACCTCGCGACGATCATCTATACGTCGGGCACGACCGGAGAGCCCAAGGGCGTGATGTTGTCGCACGACAACATTTACTCCAACGTCGCCGCGACGCGGAACGCGCTCCTCATGCGCGGCGACGACGTGTCGCTCAGCTTTCTGCCGCTGTCGCACATTCTGCAGCGGATGGGGGACTACTGGTTTCTCGCGACGGGCACCAGCATCGCCTACGTCGACTCGTTCGACCTCGTGCCGGTCGCGATGGCACAGGTTCGTCCGACCATCGCGATCTCGGTCCCTCGGCTCTACGAGAAGATGTACGCGCGCGTGCTCGAGAATGCGCTCGCCGGCGGAGCCCTGAAGAAGCGCATCTTCTTCTGGGCGCGCGGCGTCGCGGATCGGTGGGCGGATGAGAAGCTCGCTGGACGCGAGCCGCGCGGGCTGCTGGCGGTGCAATACGACATCGCGCAGAAGCTCGTGTTCTCTAAGCTCAAGGCGCGGACCGGTGGGCGACTCCGGTACTTCGTATCCGGAGGCGCACCGCTCGCGCCCGAGATCAACAAGTTCTTCTACGCCGCGGGTCTGGTCATTCTCGAGGGATACGGGCTCACTGAAACATCTCCCGTGATCGGGGTGAACACACCGGACAACTTCCGGATCGGTACGATCGGCAAGCCCATCGACGGCGTGGAGGTGAAGATCGCGGAAGACGGCGAGATCCTCACGCGCGGCCCGCACGTCATGCAGGGCTATTACAACAAGCCCGATGCGACGCGGGAGGCGATCGACGATGACGGCTGGTTCAAGACCGGTGACATCGGCGTCATCGAGGACGACTTCATCCGCATCACCGATCGTAAGAAGGACATCATCGTCACGGCCGGCGGCAAGAACATCGCGCCACAGCCGATCGAGAACGTGGTCAAGACGAACAAGTACGTGAGCCAGGCGGTGATGATCGGCGACAAGCGAAAGTTCCCGGTGATGCTCGTCGTACCGAACTGGGACAACCTCGAGAAGTGGGCGAAGATCAAGAACATTCTGTGGACGGATCGCGCGCAGCTGCTCGCGATGCCCACGGTACACGCGAAGATGGAAAAGGAAATACAATCGAGGTTCGCGGGGCTGGCACATTTCGAGACGCCGAAGAAGATCGCGCTCCTGGAGCACGACTTCTCGGTGGACTCCGGCGAGCTCACACCCACACTCAAAGTCAAGCGTCGGGTGATCGACCGGAACTACAAGACCGTCATTGACGGCCTCTACACCGAGTGACGCCGCCCACCGGACCGACGCGCGTCTCCCAATGTTCATCGAGCTGGTAGACTCCCTGCGGTGTCTCGAGCCGCACGAGGAAACGTGGCTCGTTGCCGCCGCGAGCCGTATGGAGGGTCGGCATCTCGTAGACGGCGTGCTGGGGTGTCCCTTGTGCCGCCGCGAGTACGCGATCCAGGACGGCACAGCGTGGTTTTCGGCGCACCAACCGCGTGGTGGTGATCCGGACCTAACGACACTGGCCACGGACGCCGATCCAGGCCAAGTCACGCGTGCCGCCGCCCTGCTCGGCCTCAGCCAACCGGGCGGCATCGTTGTGCTGGGCGGCTCGTGGGCAGCGTACGCTGACCTGCTTGCGGAGCTCGGGGTTTCGCACGTCGTCGTCCTGAATGGGCGGGCCCACGAGTCAAGCGTCCAGGAGGTCTCGTCCATTGTCGTGGACGACCGGCTGCCGTTTGGCTCCGCCGCGCTGCGCGCAGTCGCCGTCGACCGGGCGGTGGCATCGCCCGCTTTGCTGGCGTCCGCGGCCTCGTCGCTGCAGAGTCGGGGACGCCTCGTCGCGCCAGCGGGCGCCGAGGTACCAGACGGCGTGGAGGTACTTGCACGCGACGACCGGGATTGGGTGGCCGAGCGGACCCTGGTCGGGTCGCCACCCGTCGCGCTGCGCTCGGCGCGCCGTTAGGCGCCTAACTGCGCGAGAGTCTCAGCTCGTCGATGTTCACGTCGGCAGGCTGCGTTACCGCGTACAGCACCGCGTCGGCGACGGCCTCCGGCTGCAGCATCTGCGAGCGTGGCGTGAACCCGTCGCGGTTGTCCGGGTCGATCGCGTCCCACAGTGGTGTGTCCACCTGACCCGGCGAAACCAGCGTGGCGCGAACACCCGAGCTGCGCGTCTCCAGCCTGAGCACCTCGTGCAGCGCTCGCGCACCGTACTTGCTCGAACCATAACTCGCGTTGCCAGGAAAGATCGCCCGATCGGCAATCGAGCCGATCGTCACGACGTGGCCGGTGCGACGCGCCTTCATCGCTGGCAGAAACGCGTGGATGAGGCGGAGCGGCCCGACGAGGTTGACGTCCAGCGCGGCGGCGAAATCGGTCGGCTCGAGCGCGTCGACGGCTACGAGTGAAAACGCGCCGGCGTTGTTGACGAGGATGTCCGGCGCGCCACCGAACGCGCTCGTGATCGCACCGATAGCGTCCGAGACCGCCGCAGCGCTCGTGAGATCGCAGGCGACCGGCACGGCGCGTGGCCCAAGAGAGTCCGCCTCCGCGCGCAGTGTGGCTTCGCTGCGCGCGACCATCGCGATGAACGTGCCGTTCGCATGGAGTCGTCGAGCAATCGCCAGGCCGATGCCGCGCGATGCGCCGGTGATGACCGCGGTCGTACCCGTTAGGCGGTCCGCGTCCTGGTCAGCCACCGTCGTATTCGACGTAGTTGTTCTCGGTCTCCCATAGGCGCAGTCGGCGAAGGCGGCCGGGCGCCACGTGACGCTCGAGCACACGCCAGCACGCGACGACGATGTTCTCGGCCGTCGGGTTCACGCCGCGCATGAAGTCGACGTCGACGTTCAGGTTGCGATGATCGACACGGTCGATGACTTCGTGCTGAACGATCGACTTGAGGATGCTCAGGTCGATGACGTAGCCGGTGCGCTCATCGATGGGGCCTTCGACGGCGACCTCGAGGACGTAGTTGTGACCGTGCCAGTTCGGATTGTTGCACTTACCGAAGATCCGTGCGTTCTCCTCGTCGGGGAGCGCGGGATTGTGCAGTCGGTGCGCCGCATTGAAGCGGAGTCGTCGCGTGACAGTGACGATCGGCATCGGAGGGATCGAAAGACGGACGCGGGGCGCGCGTCATCGCGTTCGCGCTCGCTTGAGTCAGCGCATTCGGGTGCGTAACTTGGGCCCTGGAACGCGAGAAAGCCCCGCGGCGTACCGCGGGGCTTTCAAAGGTGGAACGAAGAGGGTTTTTTGAAGCCCAGTCGAATACATAAGGTCCTCACCGTGCCTCCCGCCTTCCCCGCGCTGGGGCGTGGCGTCAACACAGCTATCGAACCCGCTCGGTGGACTTGTTGGCTCAAAAACGTAGTCTCTTCGCCCCGAAGCGAATTGCGTGATGCGATTCCTTGGGCGTATTGGCTCACGCAACCTACTGGCTGATCGGAACGCGGTCAACTCATGAAATACGGAATTCTCGTCGGCGTTGGAATGCTCATCGTGTGGGCGATCGGAACTTTCGCGTTCGAGGCGCCGGGCTGGATTCACTTGCTGCTCAGCGTCGGCGTGTTTCTCATCATCTGGAGCATTGTCGTGCGTGGAACTCCCGGCGTGGATACGACGACCAAGAAGCGATGAACGCCACATCGCCTGGCTGGTCGTGCCCTTCCGCCGCAACACGTCGTGAGCGTTAGGCGGACGGCGCGCGTCAGGATTTCGGACGCTTCGCCTTCACCTCGTGCTCGAGCACTGCCGTGCGACGCTCCACCTCGCGCAGCCGGTAGCAATCCCACACGAACTGAGCGCGGATCCAGAACTCCGCCTCGACGCCGAGCGCGGCTTCCAGGAGCAGCGCGGTCTCGGCGGTGATGCCCTCCTCGCCACTCAAGATCCCGCGCACCTTCGCGACAGGCACGCCCATGCGCTGCGCGAGAGCGGCCTGCGAGAGACGACCCGTTTTGATGAACTCCTCACGGAGAATCTGCCCCGGACGTTCGGGCGGCTGCGACGTGGGAACGCGGACGGAAAGAATCAAGCGAATGGCAGACTGAAGGTTGGTCTTGCGGGAGGGGATTGTGGCGCAGGTTAGCCGGCAGCGGAAGGCCTGGCGCGGAGCATTCCGGCTGGTGGGCCTGGGGCTCGCCGCGGCGCTCGCGTCGTTCCCCATCTCGTTCTTCGGCACATTCCTGATGAATCCTGTGCTGGGTCGGCTCGAGAGCCGGTACGGGATCGAGCTCACTGGCCACTCGGGCCCTGCCGATTGGATCTTCGAGCTCGTGTTCGGGCTGACGACCATGGTGCTGTTCGCCGTCCTGATGTTGCTGACGCGCAGTCGCCCCAGTCACACTACCGCGGACCGATCGCGCCAACCCGAAGCCGATGCACGCGACGTAACTTTGTGAGGCTTGCGGCGATGTGCGCCCCGAGCCATCATCGCCACAGAAGGTCACGGAACCCGGAGTCACGATGCGCGCGATCGGCATCAGTCTCATCGCCACGCTGCTTGCCGCCGTGCCCGCCTCCGCTCAGGTGCGCGCCGATCCCGGAGTCGAGATCGGCAATCGCATAGCGGTGCGGGTCAACGTGACGCTTGGCGACCAGGAGACGCCGTACGCTCCGGTGCGGGACCTCGCGCTGGCGTTCACGCGCGGAGGCGCCGACACGGTCGTTGCGCGCACGGACGAAGCGGGGGTCATCACCGTGCTTCTTCCCCGCGGCGACTACGTCGTGAGCACGCGTCAGCCGTACCAGTGGAAGGGCAACTGGTTCACGTGGAGCCTGCCCTTCACGGTGCGAGTAGACATGCCACCGGTCGATCTGAGTCGCGCGAACGCCCGGGTGGACCGCTACGGCGTGCACGTCGATAAGAGTGCGGCAGGCGTGCCCATCCAGGACGCGGCCGACAGCAATGCCCCGCCGCCTCGATCTAACGACAGCAGCAGCGGGGCCGGCGCGGTTCCGTGGCTGTCGATCGAGGCCGGCGGAGAAGGCGGCCTAACGCGACTCGATTCGGAGGAGGGCTCCGACGCCGGCTACGGTGGCTCGGCGTCGTTCGTCGCCGGGCTCGGGCCGGTTGCGCTGGCCCTTGGTTACCGCTACACGAGCGTTCGGTACGGGAAGAACATCGATAACGGCACCATGCGCAGCGGGACGCTCGAGCTGCGATATCACTTCCTTCCCGCAGTCGCACCGGTCCGGCCGTACATCGGCGCCCTCGCGAGCGTGGGTCAGTGGGACGACCCGGCCTCGCTCAGCGAGGATCACTCCGACATGCGCATGTTCGGCGGCAGCCTCGGAGTGCAGTTCGGGCTTGCAACGAGCGTGCGTCTTCACGTCGCGGCAACGGTGGCTGGAACGCACGTCAAGACCTCGGCCGAGGAATCGACGAATGGCCTCTTCGCGACGATGAACGTTGGCCTGACGTTCGATATCTTCTCGCCCGCGAGGTAGCGGGAGGAGCCGAGCCGGGCACCGTTAGGCACTCGCGCCGCGCGGCCTGAAAACGAAAGAAAACAACGAGGGCTCACCGCCGTAGTGAGCCCTCGTTGTCGTTCGTACACTTCGTCCGTTCGCCTTTACGGCAGGGCGACGACCCCCAAAACCCCCATTTTAGCAGCAACGCGAATGCCAGTGGTTGTCCAGCGGACGAGCCCGATTCAGGAATGGCGTCGCTACGTCGGGTCTGGGCGGTGTACCTCTACGGCGGAGCGGCGATCACCCGCCGGCCTTGGCCCGTCGGTTGAGGTGCGTGCGCCGATCGTTGTACGGGTTTCCCCGCGGCCAATCCTGACCGGACACGGCCTGTCCCCGCCGTAGAGGTTTCCGCGATTTCGCAAAATGTTCGCCGAGGAGCGGTGAGACTGTGACGCAGGTCTCAAAACTCCGCGATTCCGGCCGAACGTTGAAAAGTGGTTACGGATCAGCCGTTCTTGAGCTGCACCCAGCGAATGAGGCCGTACCAGACCGCGCCCGCGAGAATGGGTACGAGCATCCAGCCGGACAGCTTTCGTCGCGTCATGGCGAACCCGACGAAAATCCCTGCCAGCGCCAGGCCGAGTAACGCACGGTTATCGCCGTCCAGCGCTTCCCGAGAAAACTGAGTGATCCAGCCCGCGAAGTCGCCCATGCGTGATGTCCGTGTGCACCGTGGATCGAACGTGTCAGCGGCCCGCGAACGTACGGCCTGGCCGCGGGTCTTGGAGTAGATGACCTCTCCGCCCGAGGAGATTGGAGCGGCGCGTAGGAGCGCGTCACTCCTCACTACTCGATCATCGACCTCGCGTATCGGCGGTGCGAACGCACCGCCTAACGGTTGCCTAGAACGCCCCGAGCTGTATCGCGCGAACTACCACCGCGAACGCGGCAATTGCGAGGACCGCAATGACTCCCGCGGGGGAGACGATGCGATCCCGTTTGATCACCACGAGTAACACAGCGAACGCGAACACAGCCGGCAACGCCCATGGCCCGGCAAAATGCACGAGGTCTATGAGGCGTCCACGCGTGTCCTCGAACAAGTGTTCGAGCGCGTCCATCCTGGCTCCTGCGACCCACTGACTCTGACTTTAGTGCAAGACTTGCCCGGTGTCCACAGAGTCACGCCGAACGGTTGCGCTGGTTCCGCAGCGCTACCGGCGCGGACCGCAACCGTCTGTCTCCTCGCTTTGCATTGGCCGGGAAAGTAGGTTCGCGCGCGATGCCGACGCGTCGACGTAAACACCAGCGACCGAGGACGCCACGCGAAGGGCTCGAGAAAGCCCGAACGCAACCGTGGACGATCCCGCCTGCTGTCCTGGGCGCCATTGCCGCGGTTTGGGCGATCTGCTTCATGACGCTTCACGGCTACCAGCATCGCCCACCGTTCGCAGAAGAAGCGAATATCGCCTGGCACGTTGCGGTCGGGCACGGATTCAGGAGCCCGATGGACCCGTCGCCTACAGCACCGCCATCGGCCTGGAGCGCGCCGTTGTACCCGCTGGCCATCGCCGCAGCATATCGCGTCTTGGGTATTGGGTCTCCGGACGCTGTCACCGCGCTGATGCTGCTGAACGCCGTATTCCTCGGGATGATCGTCGTGGGGACCGAACGTCTGGGCACGTCCCTCTTCGGATCGCAGGTCCCCGGGCTGCTGGCCGCAGCAGTGGTAGCGATCCATCCACTGTTTCTGTACTACATGGCCGATTTTTGGGACGGCTTCATGGGATTGGCCATTTTCGTTTCCCTCACCGCCGGCGCGGTGCGCCTGGGCCGCGTCGCGGAGTCGGGTGGACGGATAGGCTATGGGCATGCAGGCGCGCTCGGTGTCGGCATGGGACTTCTGGCGCTGACCAACGCATCTTATGCGGTCAGCTATCCAGTGCTTCTGTATCAAGCATTTCGGCAGACGCTCGGCGTCGATCGATGGCGGCTTGCCGCAATCGCATGTGCCATCTGTCTCGTAGTCATCTCGCCCTGGACTATGCGCAACTACGTTGCGTTCGGGCGGCTGATTCCCGTTCGCACGGGAGGCGGCCTCCAGCTCTGGATGGGCAACCCGCCGGTGTCGGATGGATGGCTCGAGCAGACCGCCCCCGTTCATCCCTACATCGATCGCGCTGAACGCAAATTGCTGCTCACTATGGGTGAGCCTGCGTACAACGACCTGGCTCTCGAGCGATTCGAGAAGGAGTTGATCGCGAGCCCGGCGGGTTACGTCACCAGCTGTCTCCGGCGTGCAGTGTACGTGCTTGTCGGCAAGCCGACCGTACCCCGGCGTTACCCACTGCTCATCAACTGGAGGTGGCACGGCGTTTTTTTGGACAGCCTTTTGCTGAACGCCTCAATTGCGCTCCTGGGCGTTGCGGGCATGGTTGCCGCTCGCCGTTTCCACTATCGACAGGGCGTGCTTCCGATCCTGGCGGCGATCGTCGCGTTGCCGTTCATCGCAAGCGGCGTTACCGACCGCCACAGTCTTCCCGTGCGATGGGTGCTCATCGTATACACGGGCTCGTGCGCCTGGATGCTCTTCCGTTGGTATCGCGGACGCTCAGGCGTGCCGGTGTTACTCGGCAGTCGCCGCGGTCAAACGGCCACCACTACAGACGTATCGGCCTAATCTCCCAGTTCGATGGATCCGCTACAGCAGCGGGTCGCGCATCCTTCACGGTGACTCGAAGGACCACGTGGAGTTCTACGGGCAGCTACGAGACTTCGCGGATCAGCCCATCGCCCGGCCGCTGTCGCGACGACGGTCAGGCAGGTGGGGATCCGTCCAGGTCACCGAGTCGGTCCGTCCCCGGTCGCGGCGGCGCACCTTCGGCGTCGAGGAGACGCAATGTATCCGCCCGGGAGCGCAGCACGCGCTCGAGGGCCTGGCGCTCCAGCCAGTGCATCTCCGTTTGGCCGACCTGTTCGCGGAGACGCTCGAGAGTCGCGTGCGTGTCGGCCGCGGCGATCTCGTCGGTGAGCTTCAGGTACGTGTCGGGATCCATGACAACCCACGGGGGTGCCGAGCTGCCGCCCGACGCGCCCGCATCCGCGAGGCTGGTGTCATTGGCGCGACCCGACCAAGGCCAGGCGCACGTATATCGTTTAACCGACCCGGTCGCAATGATTTGTTGCCTAACCGCGGCCTAACGACTGAAAACCCGCCGGCAGTCTGGTCAGTCCCGCCCGATGGTGATAGGTTAGGCGTCGCTCATTCACCGGATGGCGCCGATTCCACTGACGGCCGAGCAGACCCGCGCACTCGTCGACGCGATCGCGACCGCGGCCTCACTCGAGGCGCTCGCGGAACTCCGGCGCCTGGTAAGGCGCGAGAGGTTACTCGACGTGCAGGGCGGGTTCCTCGAGTTGCTCATCGCGCTCCGACACGACACGCTGACGCGGGGGCGCGCTCGGGCAGCTTGTTAGGCTTTGCCCGGGCCTCCCACCGCCGCACTCGGCGATCGTCGATCCTGCGCCGTTCTGGCGCGAGCGCGCGGCATTCATGAGGGCGGGGCCACATAGGGTGACACGCCGAGACGTTAGGCCTTGTCTTTCGCGTCCGCGGGCGGCTTCAGCGTGCCTGGGAGTGGAGTCCGACGCGCAAGCGCGCGAGCATCGATCTCTTCGAGGCGCGCGGCCATGCGAGCAATGTCGTCGACGAGGGCAGCGAACTCGCTGTCCGACATGTTCCCCCGCACGCGCTGGAGGCGTTCGACGAGTGCGGCCTTGAGATGCTCGGTTGCTTCGGACACGGATAGAGGGCGGAGGCAGGTCTAGCGTACTCAACCGCACGGTCTGATGTAAGGGTCGGGTTTGCGGGATCGCCTGCGGCACTGTGGTTCGTCGGCGTGGCGGTGGCAGTGCCGACGTCCGGCTCGCCATACTAGGCGTCATGCCCCGCACGTCCACGCCACCGCCGATCGCCTACCGCGACCGTCAGAGCCGCGTTTGGTACGTCTCGGAGGTCGCGCGCCTCAAGGTGGTCTCGGCCTCGATCGACGGGCCGAACCTCTGCCTCGTCATCCGGTTCGAGCGCGAGGGCGAGGAGCGGTTCGCGCGATGGATCGGTGGTGACGAGTGGATCGAGCGGGGTGCCCTGCACCCGACCGTTCGCCGAGGCGGAGCCCGCCGATGTCGAGGAGGGCTCGCCCGTCGCCGCTCCCGACGCACCTAACGACACGGACACCCGCGACGCCCCGATCGAAGCTGTCGTGAAGTGGATACAGGAGGTGGCGTCGATGGGCCCCGACGAACTCGATGCGTTCGAGCACGAGACCTTCCGGCAGTGGGACCGCGCGAGCCTCATCCCCGTGCGCCGGGCGATCGACCAACGCCGCCGCAAGCTCGCGGGCTGAGGTCCGGGCCGCCGGAGGCGTAAGGCACCGCTGCCGCGCTTGCTACAACACCACCGCCCCGATCATGCACGCGAGGGCGACGATGAGCAGCATCGCGAGCCAGCCCGTCGCGTTGATGGGGGCAGCGCGCTTGGCCGGCTTACGCCGCCGAGAGGTCACAGCGGCACGAACGGTGAATGTGGCATAATGAACCATAGCCCGCCGGCCAGGCGAAAGGGGCACCTAAAATGGCTTTATTCCCTCGCCCGAGCCACCGCTCGCCGCCACGTCCACAATCGAGGACCTTCCGCGCCCGATCCTGCCCGCGCCTAACGACGTGAAGTCACCGGCACGCGCGGTCGTGGTGCAATGTTGGTGCGGACTCGTGGAGCGGATGGGCCGCCCCGCGCTCGACCGGTTACGTGACATCTGGCGCCGGTTCGGTCACCGGGAGCTCGAGCCGCTCAAGTGGGCGATTGTGCCGTCGCCCGGTTCAAACTCGCGGTTGACCGGGATCAGTTTGGCGCCGCCGTCGTAGCTCCAGACTCAAATCTCCCAGTTCGAGAGCACCACACCGCGCTCCGCCTTGGGCTCGGGGTACCCCGCCAACGTCATCCGCAGGTCCGTCCACCGTACGCGCGCCCCCATGGCTACGAGCCGCGCATAGGCGTCGACGTACTCGCCCTGCACCCTGAACGCCACCCGCCGCGTCCCGCTTCGCCGCGCGTAATCCATGAGCGCGCGGCACGCGAGCTCGAATCGCGCCGGATCGTTCACGACCATCTTGAGTACGCGCAATTCCTCGCGCGTTCGGCCTTCCACGAGCGGCGCCGTGTGACATAACGCGAACCCCACCAGGCGTCCGGAGTCGCGCACGAGCAGCGTGTCGCCCAGCGACAGGGAATCGGTCAGCGCGATCTCGCGTGAGTAATCGTAGCCGCCCACCATGCCTTGAGTCAGCGTTAGGCACTCGGCGAGCACGTCGTCCTTGTCACGCGACGCGAGGCGACCGTAGAGGAGCGGTGGCGCGTCGCCGCTCGCGGCGTCGAGCGTGAGCGTCACCGTGAGGCGCGCCGGGAGGAAGCCAAGTCCGGAGTAGAACCCGATGTTGTCCATCGTGCGCGGCATCGTTTCGAGCCCCACGACCCGCGCGGCGCGCTCCGTGAGCCAGTCGATCCCCGCGCGAACGATCTCCTTGCCCAGTCCACCGCCCTGCCACTCCGGACGGACGGCGAGTGGGCCCATCCACCCTTCGATGCCCGATCGATGCGCGATGTTGAACGCCACGATCTCGTCGCGCTCACCGCGCCACGCCATCGCGCCGGAGCCTGCGTCCTCGATGGCATACCGCCAGATCGCGGGGTTCAGGAAGGGCACGCGGACGCCGACCATCCCGTCGCGCCGGTAGCGCTCGGTGAACGCGTCGCTGAATACCTGGTTGAGCGCGGGAACGTCACTTAGGCGAACCGCGTGCGGGCCGTCAGCGTGACGTGCAGTCTTCCAGTCGCGGGCAGTCGCCATCACCCCGTCGCCTCGAACTCTTCGTAGGCGTCGTTATCGAGCTCGCTCGAGTCTGGGCTCGGCAGCTCGAGCACCGCCTGGTCGCTTTGCGTCACGACGGACGCCCCTGTCTCCTCGTCGTAGCGCACGTTGATGATCTGGTCCAGGCCCTCGCGAACGGACTCGATGTGCGTGATGAGAATGACCTGTTCGAACCGGTCCTGCAACCGCCGGAGGAGCTCCACGACATTGTTGCGGCGCGATTCGTCCAGCGAGCCGAAGACCTCATCGAGCACGAGCAGAGAGAACTGCTGGCCTGCACGCTCGGCAATCATCTGGGATATCGCGAGTCGCAGCACGAGGTTGGCGAGGTCCTCCTCGCCGCCCGAGATCACGGGCTTCGGAATGCCGTCCTCGAGCACGAGGACGTTGTAGTTGTCATCGAGCTCGAGCTCCGAGTACCTCGCGTCCGTGAGGTCGTGGAGGAACGCGCTGGCGAGCTCCGACAGCTCGGGACGAAGCTGGAAGTTGAGATCCGTGCGGAGATCGGAATACGCGCGGTCCAGCTCATCGTGCAGACGACGATCGACCTGCAGGCCATCGAGCCGAGCCTGGACGCGCTCGAGCTCTCGTCGCGACCGTTCCGCGCTTTCGAGCGCCAGCCGCGCGGCGTTGGCGTCTCCCTGAGCTGCGGCGGCCGCCACGTCGGCAGCGCGCGCCTCTGCGGCGGCCGTTTCGTATGCGGCGCGAAGGGTCGCGAAGTCGGACTCGGAGAACGCGATCGTCCGTTGCCGCTCGCGAAGCGACGCCAGGCGATCGCGCAGCGTGCCTAACGTTTCGCTCACGCGCCGGCGGTCCTGGTCGAGCTGCGGCTCGCGATCGATCTGTGCGCTCAGCCGAGTCGCACGCTCGTTGAGCGGAACGAGCCGCTCGACCTCCCGACGCAGCGCCGCGTGCCTGACGCCATCGTACCCGGGAGGAATGGCACCGAGATCCCGACGGACGGCTTCGTGCCGTTGCTCCTTCGCGCCGATGTCCTTCGTGAGCTGTGTCAGCTCCTGGACCGCCGCCTGTACCTTCGCGAGCCGGCGCTCCAGCGTGCCGACTTCGGCGCTCAACGCGCGGCGAGCCTCATCGAGCTCCTTGACCTCCTCCGGCATCTCCTCGAGCTGGTCGAGCCGCGTGTTGTAGAACCTGCCGTCGACGGCGATCGTCTCGAGCTGATCATCGAAGTGCTCCAGTACGCCGCGGAAGTGCTGGTCGAGCGGTCTGGTGCACACGGGGCAGGCACCGTCCTCGCCCAGATCCACGATGCGGTCTCGCTGCGCTTTCAACTCGGCGTACTGTCGCCGCAGTGCGTCACGCTTCGTCTCCGCCTCCTGGCGGTCGCGCACCCACTCGGTGCGACGCGCCTCCAGACGGCCCAGACTTTCCTCGAGCTCCTTCCGCTTTGCCTCGACGGCGATGGTGGCTTCCTCCTCCATCACCGGCGCGTTGAAGACGCGTGCGCGGCGTTCCCGGAGGCGCGTCAGCTCGTCGACCAGGAGCCGCTCGGTTTCCACCAGTGTCTGGCGCCGCCCCTCTTCGCGCGCGAGACGCTCGTACCGCTGGAACTCCTCGGCGACTTCGCTGAGCGGTTGGAGCTCCGTCGCGAGCGCCTCGAGCTCCGAGCGTGCGGCGGCGACGGCGGCAAGCTCGCGCGATATACGATCCGCATCGCGCGCGAGGCCAGCTTCTTCCATCTCGGCAACGCGAAGCTCGCCGACCAACTCCTGGAGGCGATCACGCTCCTTTTGCGCGCGCTCCCAGCGCGGCGCGAGCTCGGCCAGCGTCGCTTCGCGCTCACGGCGGGCCTTGTCCGCCGCGGTGGCGGCCTGACGCGCCGCGGCGAGCCGGTGCTCGGAATCCGCGAGCAGTCGCGCGACGGCCTCCGCGTCGGGCATCCCGGCGCGCAACCCCGCTGCCTCAGCCGCGATGAGGCGCCGGCGATCACGCACGAGCGTCTGCGCTGTTTTCAGCTTCTCGTAGCCGAGCACCCGGGAGAGGAATTGCGCGCGGTCCGACGGCCCCATGGCCGCCATCACGTTGAGCTCTTTCTGCCCGGTGAAGTACGTGTTGAAGAACTCGGAGCGCGACATGCCGAGCCGCCGCTGCAGCAGCTCGTTGACGCCCGTGATCGAGTTGGCGATCGGCTGGCCCGCGCCGTCGAGGTACAGCTCGGCGTCGGTGAGGCGCCTAACGATCCGGTACCGGTGCCCGGCCAGCTCGAAATCCAGCTCGACACGTACCGGCGATCGCGGCGCCGCGCGCGAGAACCGGATCGAGTCGCGCGTCCCGCGCGTGGCCGAGTTGCCGTACAGCGCCCACGCGATTGCCTCGAGGACCGTCGTCTTGCCGGACCCGTTCGTCCCGATGATTCCGGTCAACCCGGTGTTGAACGTGATGACCGAGTCCGCATGCTGGCGGAAGTTCTGCAGCTGAAGCCCGTGCAGCCTCACTCGAGCGTCCCGACGGAGCTGACCGGGGCTGACGCCTCGAGCGCTTCCGCCTCCCGGAGGTAATCGAGCCCTAACGCCACGAGCCGTTCGCGGTCGATGTCGCTCGTCATGACACGGCGCTGGAGATGATCGCGTACCGTGTCCGCGAGCGACGGCCGGCGCCCGGGACCGCCGCTGGCGACGGCGCGAATGATCTCGGGGCGACGCGTGTCGAGATGGTAGTGCAGCGCTCGACGCTTGAGCTCGCGCAGCGCCTTGTGGTCGAGCTCTCGCGCGATGTGGCGCGGCACGTCGCGCACCACCTGACGAATGACCTTGTCGTCGATGCCACCGCTCACGCGCTCGACGCCGGCCTGGATTGCGGCGTCGAGGTCGGCCGACGACATGCCGCGCGCGGAGATCGACGGCAAGTCGATGATCGGGCGTGTGACAGGCAGGAAGTGAAATTTCCGCTTGTTGGTCGCGAGGTCGTATTCGATCATGCCCTTCCCGGGCAGCTTCACCGCGCGCTCCTCACCCAGCTCGCCCCACGCGTTCGGACTCGTGTACTCCAGCGACCCGGCATAGTACATGTTAGGCGCCAACTGCCGGTACACGTGGTAGTGCCCGAGCGCGACGTAACTCCAGCGCGCCGGGCCGATCTCGTCCGGGCTCACTTCGACGACAGTCCGCTCCGGCGCCGCCGCGGTCGCCGCGAGCATTCCGGTGATCTCGCAGTGGATGAGCAGAACGTTGTGCTTGAACGCCGGGTCGGGCTCGAGCGCCGGATGGTCGCCGCGGAGCGCATCCGGCACGGCCAGAATCGACAGGTCGCGGTCCGGAAACGTTAGGCGTTCCGCCTCGCCGTGCACCACGTGGATGCCGAGCGGCGCGAACAGCCGCAGAATGCATCCGGTCTCGGACGCGCGCGGCGAATCGTGGTTGCCGGCGATCATCACTACGAGGGACCCGGGGAGCGCCTGGCGCAGCCGACTGAATTGCGAGAACGCGTGGACGATCGCGGTGTTCGTGGGCCGAACGGCGTGAAACACGTCACCGGCGATGAGCACCACGTCGGGCGCGATCTCGACGATCTTGTCGATCGCCCGCCTGAAGGCCGCAGCGACGTCCGCTTCGCGCTGATTGATCCCCGTGGGTGTCTGCCGCTGATACTGGCGGAAACCCAGGTGCAGATCGGATATGTGGATCAGCCGCATGGTCCCAAATATAGGCCGCGGAACGCGTTACGATACCATCACGGCACCGTGCGAACCCATTGCGTGACCTTCATCCGGAATCGCATGGCGGCGTTCGTGCTTCCGGAGTTCGGCGACACGGTAGAACGAACAGTGTAAGTCATCCGCGCGTCGCTTATCCAACGCAGGCGCCGATCAATGACGAGCCCGCCGGTCACGGAGCCGGACATGGTGAGCGTCGCCCAGCCGTCCTTGGACGAGGCTGGCCTGCTGAGCGTGCCCAGTAGCGAGACGTAGGCGCGGTCGCCATTCCGAGACAGCGAATCGAGCCTGAACGTCGCCTCGAGTCTGCCGCCACCTTTCGGCGCTGCCGGCCCGATCGGGGCCACCATGGTTCGCGACCAGGTCTGGCCGACCGCAACGGGAGTGCTAGGGAGCGTCGCCGGCATTTGCGCGAAGAGCGCGTTGAGGTCCGCGTTTCCGGCAACATCGCCGCCGGCCAGTTCTGTCGCCCCATCGGGGGAGATGCGAAGACGCACTTGCTTGCCCTGGAGCGCCCGACGCGTTTCGGTGGCGACGGCCTGCGAATCGGCGCCGGTGCTCGATGCCGCAACCGAATCGGTGGACGCGAGCACCACGCTCGCGTCGCGGTCGCGACGCTCGACGAACGTTCGCGAGATGACGAGCAGGGTGGTGACGACGGTAGCAGTCGAGTCACCCGCATTCATGCGCCTGGTGCCCGTCATCTCGACGCGCTGATCGAGACGCATGCGCATCGTCTCGCCGACCGCGGGCTCGATCCGCAACGCAACCGGCTGTTGCGCACGCGCGACCGACGCGGCGAGCGCCGACCATACGGTCAGCATCACGAAGCGGGCGCGCATTGTTACGCGGTCGCGAGTCAGAACCCGTACGGATCATCCGCCGGCGTAGTGCGCAGCGGCGGAGTCGGAGCTCGGGCTGGCTGGCGAGGCGGCACGATACGACGAAACTGCGACGCGAAAAACGTCTTCACGTCGTCGGGGCGCGCGTGCAGCGTCGCGTTGCGCGCGCGGATCACTTCTTCCTCGGTGGCGATCGCGATGACGTCCTTCACCCAGCCTAACGTGATGCTGCCGTCGAGCTGACGGAGCGAGCGCACCACGGCATGCTCGAGCGTCACTTCCGCCGCCTGCGGGAAGCGCTCGGCGCCGTCGCGGCCCAGCATGACGGCCGGCCGCGGAAAGCGAACGAAGATCGGCTGCGTGAAATGCGGATGTCGAACCATCAACTGCCCTTTGTCCAGTGTTGCCAGCTTGGTCTTCGTGGCCGGGCTCAACACGAGGTACCCGGGGGTCGCCAGCTCGTCTGCGTCCATGCGGCCAAACAGCGCCGTTCCGGAGTTGCCGACGACACGGCGATGCACCTGGGAGCGAAACTGCTGCGCGCTGAACAGCACGAGACCGAGATACCGGCCGCGCTCGGCGATGTCGAGAAGCATCTTGCGGACGTACGTGTCCTGCCCGTCGTTGGGTGCGTATTTGTTCAGCTCATCGACGAACACGATCACGTGCTTCACGCCGAGGTCACGGCGTTCGAGGTGCTCGCGAAGCTTCGAGACGACGCGCGCGAAGATCAGGTCCTGCGCGTCCTCCTCCAGGTTCGCGACGTCCACCACGTACACCGC
>Ga0075433_10001165_pt1 | contig 19102 bp, 35 predicted proteins | sample RhiMethybrSRZTD2_FD_75299 | JGI IMG/M metagenome (GOLD analysis project Ga0075433, IMG submission 75299) | Populus rhizosphere microbial communities from Tennessee, USA - Rhizosphere MetaG P. TD hybrid SRZTD2 | ecosystem: Host-associated > Plants > Roots > Rhizosphere > Soil | place: USA... | reverse complement strand
GGCAGGGCTACCGGTCCTGTCGGCACCTCGATCGGCTGCCGGGTTGTTGTGCGGGGGCTGGAAGTTCCCGACGCTGGCAACTCCAACAAAACCGGTGTGGTTGTCTGCCTGTTCACCACAAGTTGACAGCCGCGCAGAAAGGGGCGACCACATGAGGGTCATTGTGACCGGGTCGCGTACATGGCCGGACCCGAAACAGGTCCGGGATGTTTTGGACAAGCTGTATCTGCAGTCGCTGCAGGAGGGGGAGGAGTTCACGCTGGTACATGGTGGCGCCAAGGATGGTGCCGACCTGTTCGCTCACGAGTGGGCGGATCAGGTCCGCCGGTTCGGTGCGTTCGGGATCACCGAGGTGGTGTACGAGGTGACTCCGGAAATGTGGCGTAAGTCGAAGGGTGCCGGGCTGGCCCGCAACACTGTCATGATCAATGATGGCGGTGATGTGGTGCAGGTGTTCGGAACCTGGTGTGCACTGAAACGGTGCAAGTACGGTCCGGAACGGCACCTTACTCACGGCACGAAGGATGCTCTGACCAAGGCACGGGAGGTCGGGTTGCGGGTGGAGGTTCACGGCCCCTGACCTGATACATTCCAGACCATGATTGACGAGTTTTATCTGACCGGGCCGGAAGTGGCCCGCATGTTCGGAGTATCCGTTAAGACGGTCAGCCGGTGGGCGGACCAAGGGATCGTTCCCTTCGTTCGTACCCCCGGCGGCCAGCGACGCTACCCGCAGTCCGCCGTCCTGGCCCTGCGGGGCGAGAAGGCAGCGAAAGACTGAAGGGAGACCGGAATGACACAGAAGGTCGACGTTCTGTTCGTCACCGACATGTCCGGCTCGATGGCGCACCTTGCGCAGGCTGTACGTGACGGGTTCAACGACTACATCAAGGAACTGCGCTCCGACCCAGGCAAGGGTGTCGAGTACAGCGTGACATTGACCCTATTCGAGGGGGAGGCGCACCGGCCGCTGGTGTGGAACGATCTGCAGTCGGTTCGCACCATGGACGAGGAGATGTACATGCCCGGTGGCATGACCGCCCTACTGGATGCGGTCGGGTCCACTGTGGAGAGTTACAAGGGCAACGGGGACCGGGTGATCCTGCTCATCCAGACGGACGGCCACGAGAACTCGTCCCGCCACTACAGCTACGCCAAGGTTCGGGAACTTCTCAACGACAAGGAGAAGGAAGGCTGGCTGGTCATCTTCCTCGGTCAGGGTGGAGACGATGTGATCCGGGGTGCGGAGAAGCTGGGTCTGAACCGGTCACAAACCGTTCAGGTGGCCAACAGTTCCGTGGGTACCCGGTCTACGTATAGCAGCCTGGGGCACGCCACTCGCGAAGCTGCGAACTTGTCTCCTGACAGGTGGATGGCCGCTGCGTCGCGGGAGAAGCTGATTACCGAAACGCAGGAGCGCATCGATGGTGAGTCAGGCGAATAAGCCACCGAGGTGGCCGTTCCGTTGCCCACGTGAAGGATGGTATCTGTCCACTGTGGATGCCATCTTCACAAGGGACATTGACCTGTCCTTTGTGGACGACAGTGGCGATCCTGATATGCCACTGCTCGTGTACGGCACCTGTAAGCAGCACGGTCGCGTGTGGCTGTCCAACATGTCGGCGTACGACCCGGACCTGTGGAGGGAGAGAACATGACCGAATCTGTGAACTGGTTTCAGGTTGACTCCGAGGTGGCCGAGGAACTGTTCCTGTTTACTGCGGGGCGGCAGGTCGGCCCGTTCCGGAAAGTGGATGACGTTGAGATCAGCGCAGGCCGCTGGGACCGTCACATGTGGCTGGTGTTTTTTGACACCAGGGACGGCAGCTTCTGGGCCATCGACTACAGTCTCGGACTCACCGAGAATCAGGATCACGTCTTTCCGTGGAAGCCCGACTATCAGGAACGTCCAGCCACCGTGGAGGCGTTCCGGGTTGCCCCACGCAGCCGGATGGTGACCAGCTATGAGCAGATCCAGTAAACCGATCAAGATCCCGCACGTGATCATGTTTCGTCAGGTGGGCCTGGACTACCAAATCCAGGCGGTCTGCACCTGCAACTGGGAGGGAACCGTCCATTCCCGTTTCAGTGATGCTGAAGCCGAAGGTGACCGGCACCAGAAACGGTACGAAGGCTTTCCAAGGCCGGTAACCCCGGACTAACCTGCACGTATGGGCGTAGCACCCGATGCCATCGAGTACCTCTGGGACCGTCTCCACGAGTTGGAGCCGGACTCGAAGCTCGGTGGCATCTGTGCGTTCAAACCCGGCTACCACGCCTCCCGCAAAGAGAACAAAGCCAACTGGCCACACGACTATTCGATTCAGGACAGCGAAGACCAGGGCGGTGACGACGACTGGTGCGCTGCGATCGACTGGACGTTCCCGGACGCGCAGGCCGGGCACTACGCCACGATCAACAAGTATTCGAAGCGGCTCATGGTATCCGGCGAGGATGTCGACGATGACCGCCTGAATAATATTCGCGAATTCTTCGGTAACACTGACGCTGACGTGACCACGGAAGGCTGGGACTACCGGTACGCGGTGAAGTCCACCTCCGCCGACAAGACCCACGCTTGGCACATTCACATTTCGTTCGATCGGGAGTGGGCAAACAACCGGCCCACCATGGATCGGTTGATCGCTGTTCTTCAGGGAGACGACATGGCGCTGTCCGATAGTGACATTGAGAAGATCGCCAAGAAGGTGTGGACTCTCGACAACGTCAAAGAGTCCCCGGACGCCCCGAAGCCGCCGCACGAGGACCCCGACTACGGGGACCCGGACAACCCGAACGACGGCAACAAGCATTGGGCTGCCAAGTCCTACCTGCGGCGTACCTACGAGTCGGCCGATCAGGGCCTGGCCAACGATGAGGCGACCGCAGCCAAGCTGGCTGAGATCGAGGCCGCCGTGAACGAGATCCGGAATCTGCTGAAGGTCACCGGCGGGGGCACGTTCAACGCGTCCGGCACGATCACCCTCACCCCCGAAACAGGTGGGGTAGGGTAAAAGCCTCCATCAAGAGGTTGGGGCGGTATCGAGTGGGATGCCGCCCCTTCTTGATGGGGTATACTAGTTATGTGGGGAGGGAGCCCTCCCGGAAAACGATAGTTACCCACTTCGATATATCTCGAGATTCGGATCTTGTAGCGGAGAGGAAAACCATGGGTTTTGTTTGCACGGAATGCGTTGAGGCGCAGAAGACCGGAAACTACGAGGATCACTGCCAGCGTCACGACACACGGTGCGACTGCCAGTGCCGGAAGACCAGATGAGTCCACACCCGGCACAGATTTGGCTGATGACGTCCCGTCACGAGCCGGAGCACCCGCTGTTCCTGGTACGGGACGTAGCCGACGACACCCTGTTCCTGATGGACCGGGACAGTCTCCTCACCCTGATCTCCGAGGGGGGCATATGGGTCCAGTACAGCAGTCACAACCGGAATGGCTGACCAGGCTGTGGGACGACCTGACCGGCATGGAACCGGTCGACCGGATCAAGGTGACCGGTGACTGGATCATCTATGTCACCCAGCATCTACTCCCAGATCTGGGAACTTTTAGACGCCAACAAGTTGCTCGCCTTGTTGCGCAACCTGAATGGGACCCGCGAAGACTGGCTGAGACCATCGGAAGCCGCACCAGCACCATCAACAGGCTCGCCAGTGAGGGGAGGCGATTGGATGCCGACACGAGCGCCGCTACCTGAAGAGTACGGAGTGATCGTCCGGGGGGCCATTGCTCAGGCCCGGCTCCGGGGCCAGGACCCAGCCGAACGGCTGCACAAGGCGCGGCTGCTGCTGGTCCCGGCCGAGGAGCGGGCCATTGAGACGGCTGTGCTGCACCGGTTCGCGGAAGAACTGCAACGGTGGCAGCCGCACGAGATGTTGCGCCGCAAGTTCCGTACCGAAGCTCCTTGCACACCAGCCGACATGTATGTGGTGTTGCAGGAGTTCCTGACCGAATTCATTGAACATCGACGCATCAGGGAGACGATCTGATGGAGCAGCGACCGAAGACGTGGCCCGACGTGGCCAACACCGCGATCGGCGGACTGATCATGTTGGGTTTCGTGGCGGCGCTGTTCTGGTTCATCGTCGCCCTCAAGCAGCAGGCAGCCTGCTGATGAGACAGTGCGGTCACTGCCTGGCCCCGCTGAAGGGGGCGTGGGCCTCCTACAACGGGATTCCCGTCTGCAACCCGGAACCTGACGCCGGTCTGATGGGCTGCTATGTGCTGCTGCGTGACTTCAACCACGAGTTCAACTGCCACCCGTGCCAGGTGATGGGTGGTAAAGGTGTCCAAGAAGTAATCGTTCACGACCATTAGGGGGAAACATGGCTGTTGATCCTTACAAGAATGAGTCCGCTGTTCAGATTCCGCCGGACCTGTGGCAGAAGTATGAGCAGGCCTGCGAAGCGGAGGCGGGCTGGACCAACCATGTCAAATATCTGCGGGAACAGATCGAGAAGCTGATCGGGGATGCGCACGCCGGGATGGTCGGCGACCGGAAGGTGGTCACCTACCGGCCCATCAACACGTACTCGATTGCGGGCATCCTGCGGGACTACCCGGAGATGGCTGCCCACTTTGAGCGGGAAGAGACCAAGACCGTGTTCGATTTGAACGCGTTCAAGGCCCAGCATGAGGACATCGCCGAGCAGTACCGGTCCCGCCAGTTCCGGGTGGTGAGCGGCTGATGGCAAGAGGTGACCGGTCCAGCACCTTCGGCTGGATCGCAGTGTGGTTCCTGGTCCTGCTGGGACTGTTCCTGTTTGTTCTGTACCGGTGAACCCGGACCGGTTGTTCCGGGCAGCAGTAGGCACCCTGTGGTGTCTGCTGCTGCTCCTCATGCTGATCGCCTACGGCACTCAGGGGGGACGGTGGCCGATTGTCCCGCTGCATTGACCGATGCCCGAAACCGACACCGTTTCAGGCGCACTGCAAAGTTTGTCACCGCTCGTTCGGTGGGGTGACCGGCTTCGATAAACATCGCTTCAAGATCGGTTGGAGAACGCGGGGCCCGATGGCGATCTGCCTCGATCCGGGCTCGTTCGGTTATGTGGAACGGGACGGGATCTGGCGGGAGCCGATGGACCACCAGAAGGTGGCCATGTTCCGGGCTCGTGTCGGAAGGAGACGTTGATGGAGGACAAAAGTTACCGGGTCACCTGGTTGACCATCCTGATCGGGATCGGTATTACGGGTGCGTTTGCCGTGTGGGCGTGGAACTGGTGGTACGTGACCGGGCTCGTGCTGGGAGGGGCGTTCCTCTTCGCCATCCTGGCGGCACTCGGTTACGACGACGACCGGAACATGCGGCAGCAGCGGGAGGAGTGGAAGGGCTACGACGACTACACCGGTGACCGGGAATGGCACCGTTACGACAACGCCGACTACTGGTCGGGTGAGCAGGTTGACTAGTAGCCATCGCAGACATCGGGGGGCCGAGACTCAGCGGCTGGTGGCTGCCTACTGGGGGGAGAACGGGTTCCCGTACTGCACTGATGCGGGGGCCGGACGTAACGGTGCCGACCTGCTGAATACGCCCGGGATCCGGGCCGAGATCAAGGCAGTACGGCAGTTCAGTATCCCCGCATGGCTGCGGCAGGCTGGTGGCCATGCGGGGGAAGGCCTACCATTAGTGGTACAACGGCCAGATGGCTTCGGTCCCGCCAGCATCGGGGACTGGGGCATGATCTTCCGTCAAGAGGACGGACTGTACCTGCTGCGGCGGGCGGGCTTCGGTGAGCCCCTGGCCCAAGAGGAAGGATGACCTATGAACGGTTTCTTGAGTGCCATCCAGCAGTCCAAGCCGCTCCTGATCACCTGCCTGACCCTGGCTATCGGGTTCGGTGTCGTCGCCCAGATGGCTTGCCATGAGGTGGCCGAATGGTGGCGGGACCGGCGCTACGCACGCCAGGAACAGGACGCCCAGTTTGAGGCTGAGCGGATCCGGCACGGCTGGGATGAGGAAGACTCCGACGAATGGACCCTCACCAACGAGACCTACCACGCGCAGGGTCTGCGGACCGTCAACGAGCGGTGGCGGGACCGGATCGACCGGACCGTGGAAGCGATCCGCCCCTACTCCCCGCAGTGGGTTGCCCCGCGTGGCTACGCCACCCAGGTGGCGTTGACCCAGACCGTGCAGTGGCCCACCTGGACCGAGGAGGAGCGGGCACTGGAGGGACGTCACCGTCTGGTTGACAACCCGATCCCGTGGGAGGCCCGGCCGGTGTCCCCGGCCCCCGCCTACTACACCCGGCAGCAGATGCGGGCCCTGATTGCTGATACCGGGCAGTACCAACTGGTGCCTGATACCGGGCAGCACCAACTGGTGGGGGTGTGAATCCTGGGAAAGGCACTTGGGGAAATCTGGGCGTGTGTGAACCGTGCGATAAGCGGTTGTACGAGTCGCGCGGTGCCGCGAAGAGGGCGGCACGACGGTTCCATCCCGGAGAACACCTCAGTGCCTACGCATGTCCGGAAGATAATGGCATGTGGCATTTCGGGCACCTGGCAAAGAGTGTGCTTCGTGGCTCCATGCCGAGGATCGGGAGGCCGGTATGAGAGGACGTTACGAGGAAGCCTTGGATTTGATCAACGCCATGGACCTGTTGCGGGAGTTGAAGTTTCTGGGCCTGGACACCGCCGAGGACGTGAAAACGGTGATATACCGGACCCGGCGATACGACGCCATCACCCGCTGGGAACGTGGTACACTCGTGAGGAGCGAGTGATCGCTGACACGGGGAAGCACAGAATACGGGCACCTGGTTACGCAGGTGCCCGTACGGTCCGGGATGGCGCAGTTAGGTAGCGCGGTGGGCTCATAACCCGCAGGTCCCCAGTTCGAATCTGGGTCCCGGCACGGCCTAGTAGGTGGAGAGGATTCACCGCCCTCGCAAGGGGAGACCCCGGTTCGACTCCGGGCGGGTCACGAGTGCGTTGGGCCTGTAAAGCGCAACACGTTGACCGGTGACAGGGACGGTACTCAACCTCTGTCGGCGACGTTGGTAGCTCAGTTGGAAGAGCGCCCCTGATCGTGGTACCGCGATTAAGGGAGGGCGGCGGTTCGAATCCGCCCGCGTCACATGAACGAGTGGCGTAAGAGTTCCCTGTGCTCCGATAACGCGTGCGTCGAAGTGAACCTGGGAGCACAGGTAGGTGTACGTGACACGAAGGACCCGGAAGGCAAGGCCCTCTGGTTCCCGAACGAAGTCTGGGAAAAGTTCATCGACAGCGCCACCGTCGGGAAGTTTGATCTAACTGAATAGCTTGGGTTCCGGTGCGCAGGGGATGGTTACTTCGCCCTGTAAAGCGGGAGGTCGCGGGTTCAAGTCCCGCCGAGGCCGCCAAAAGTCCGGCTTGCCGGAGGTCACGTAGCTCAGATGGATAGAGCGCCTACGTACCATCGCCGATTTGATCTCGGAACCCACCCGCATCTGGCGTACAATTTAGGTATGCGAAAGCTTGTCATTGCCATCGCCGCGCTTCTTGTTGCGGCGGGAATCATCGCGGCGGCTGGCACCGCCAGTGCCCGTGTCCATGACGACGGTATCCGGGTCATCACCGGTGCGTAACATGATCAAACACCGCCTCGCGGTGGCTGCGATTACTTTCCTCGCCCTAACCGGGGCCAGTCTCGTCAACGCCACTCCTGCACAGGCCGATTCAACGTGTCCCACCGGCAATCTGTGCATGTGGACGAGCCCGAACGAACTGGGCACCAAACGGATCTTGTCGCTGAGCCCGGGCACCTGCGTGAACATGTTCACCACCTGGGACAACAACATCGAATCGTTTTGGAACCATTCGTCGTCCCGGTACTACGTGTTCACCAACTACAACTGTTCCATCACTCCCGCCACCAAGATCCTGGAACCGGGAGTGGAGTACCTGGTGCTGCAGTCCACGTTCGCCAACACCGTTTCATCGATCCAGAGGGCATCCTGATGAATTGGATCCGGTCCAGTTACTGCTGGGACAACGCCTGTGTTGAGGTGGCTGTCGCTGAGAACGGCGACATTGTGGTCCGCGACAGCAAGAGCCCCAACCAGTCACCGTTGTGGTTCTCCCCAGACGAGTGGCGGACGTTCCTTAACGGAGCTAAAGCCGGAGAGTTCGACCTTTAGCCGGAACGTGTTTCACAGAAGCCTGGAGTAGCCCCGATTCGAATGCGGGGGAAGAGGTTCCCAGATGGGTTCAGGAACTTCGTCGGGGCCCAAACCGCAAATGTGATAGCAGGAGATGGCGAGTCCCATGGCACGTTTGTGGGCTCGCCATTGCTCCTCCCCGGAGGCGGTGAACCGGAACTCCATGACCCCGAGTGGTTCCCCTAGCACCTCCGGGTTGTTGTACCACCAGTTGCGGGTGCATTGGCGTTCCAGTTCGTCGGCGATCAACTGCCAGCCGTCAGGCACCTGCCAGCGGCCCCGGTGAACAAAGTAGTAGCGGCGGTGCGTCGGCATCTACAGCTTCGGTGGCTCGTACGTTTTTGCCGGATCGTTATGCAGCCCCGAGTTCCAGATCGCAACGGCAGCCTGGGTGGCACCGACACCAGCCATAATGAAGATGACGATCGTTTTCGGTATCACGTCACCGACACCGGCGAATCCCATGAACACCTGGACCCCGCCTGCGACCGCCTGGATGAAACGGATAGTTGAAGCTTCACGTAGTTTCACGTCACCTGGACCTTTCATGTCGGATCTTTCATCAGCCGCATAAGCACCCAGCCAGACAGTATCGTGCGAGCCGTCACAAACCACAGGAACAGTTCCGCCACGATCCGGCCGCTGAGCAGGAACAGTGATGCTGTCCAGAACAGTCCGTCGATCAGCAGTGCGATCCATGTGGCCAGAACCAGGTACCACCAGGCCGAGTTGCGGTGTTTTTGCATGTACAGCCGGACAAGAGTGGCCACACTGATGACGACGAGAACCCCGAATATGAACCGGCTGAAGGTGATCATGTGTGGCGCTCCAGGAACCTGTTCAACTCGTTGACAAAGCCAACGCTGCGGCGCACCTGTTGTTCCGCCCGGATACTGGCCAGCCTTGCCTCAGTCCGGGCGGCAGTTAACTCTCGACCTGCCTGTGCCTGCTCCCGCTCGATCCGCCTAAGCCAGGCGAACCAGCGGGGGGCACGGTGACGACCCACGGAGCTCGTTCCAGAATCGGCAGCATTCTGGCCAAAATCTCGTTGTTCCTGACCAGAATCTCGTCGCGTTTCCGGTCGTTCTCTCGGTAGGTCTCGGCGATCTCTTTCCACGACCTGGCGATTTCTCGTTCGCGGTCGACGGTGATCCGAGGCACCAGATTGCCGATCACGATCTGGCGTATCGTCCACGCCACCAGACTTATAAGGCCAGTTCCGGCTGTCAATCCAAGAGTTTGAAGCCATGTCAAATACTTCCCCCAATCCTCCTGGTAGTCCAGCCTCCTGGCGGGAATCTCAAGATGATCGTAAAGGAAGTGAGAGGCTTTCCTGTTGGCTCAGACAGAAGATCCGAAACGTGCCACTTCGACCGACTGCGAATTGTCCGGCCGGATGCTGTTGGCGACTTCCTCTGCTTCTTCCAGTGAGATTTGACCCAGCGGGGTACGTTTCACCTTTTCCAAAATGGACACTGTCCCGGTCGCGGTCGTATTCACAGCTACCCCCAGTTGTTTTCAGGAGCGACATTGCTTTTCAGGAACGGCTTCGGCAGGCCGGATCCGGTAGCCCCCGCATAATCACGGGTCGGGGCGGGAAGTCTCATATCAGGTCACCACTTCGTCGGCAGGCCAGAGGTATTTTGAGAATGGTGCCGCCAGTACCAGGTGCGTTCCACCAGATGCTTGATGACTGCACCCTGTCTTACGGCTTCCAGCACCATGCGGTAGTCCTCGCCGGTGTTCGTGTCGTGGCCCCGATCCAAAGCCTGGAACCCGATCTCTTTCGCCAGATTGGTACGAACCAGTGTGGTGATCGTCGTCTCGATCGGGTTCTCTGGGTCGAATTCGTTAGTGAAATGGGTGGCCGGGAATGGGTCCGTTCCACCAAGCACCTCGAACCAGGAGTACACCATGTCGGCGCCGGTCTCCATCGCGTGCTCGAACAGATGCTCCAGGTGAATCGGTTTGAACGCGTCGTCATCGTCCAGGAACGCCACCCACGGGGTGATGACCGCATCCAGGGCACGCTGCCGAGTGGCTGGTGCCCCCTTCCGGTTGACGTCGATCGCCACCGAGATGGCAGCCGGTTGCAGGGTCTGCTGGTTGACCGACGACAGGGCCGTGTTCCGCAGCGAGGTGCGTGGCGGGATCGACGGCATGCAGACGGTGATCAGGGGATGGCTCACTTCTCAGTCTCCACCGGAATTAGTATCGGTTTACGGAAGATAGCCACGACTTTGAGTTCGTCGTTCCGGCGGGTGGTAACGATGTGAAGGTTAATGCCGAACCGGGCGTATTCGGTCCTCAGTTCCCCAATGAGTCTGTTGTCTTCTTGCTTGGAGCCGGTTGAGGGGAATAGCAAGTGAACGACATCCCCCGGATACAGGATCGGAGTGTTCATTCTTCGATCTCTTTCCTTGGCGCAGTGATGGGACGGGTGGCTTCTTCGATACTTTGTGGACGGTAGATGCTGGAACGGGGATCCCATGCCATCAACCGGCCACTGAGACGAACATCAGCGTGGCTGTCGCGGGGGATCATCCGTAGCTCTGGACTGCTCCACGACCCGAACCGTTCGAACTGCTGGGTGATCTCAATGAAACCATCGGGATGAACCATCTGTATGGCAATGATCTTGCCGTCACCGAATGACAGGGCTACCCCGGCCCATTCCGGTCTCCCACTGATATTCATGCCCGTATTGTACCCTAGCCATGGGGGTGGAGGATCCAATCCCGATGCCACACCAGGTTGTAGTTCCATTTCAACTCGGGATGCAACCGGAACAGGACCGGCAGGGACAACTGGTCCTGATGGGACCAGTTGACACACTCCTGCCACCACTGTTCGGAGATTTCCAGGACCAGCGGTGTGTGCCTGCGAGCGTTCGCACCTGTTGCGTGCAGGCCCCAGTTGACTGGATGCCCGACCACATTCTTGTAAAACTCCACCTGTTCGGCCATCCGCTGACCCCGGTAGCGTTCCAGGATCCCGGAGAACTCGGCCTCCGGGTAGATGCAGGACCGGTGCGGGTGCCGGACGGTGGCCCAGTCGTCGTCTCCCAGCGCGTCCAGGCACCGGTAGAAGTAGTCCTCGGCGGTCAACTCCATCGACCCGTCAATCCACAGGGACACGTCGAATCCGGGCATCGCCTCCCCAGGATGGGTCTTCCACCACTTGTGCTGCATCATCGGGTCACCCGGGGCGACATGTTCCATGTCCCGGACGTGAACCAGCCAGCCCGGTGGCGCAACCAGGTCCGGATCGTCCGTGTACAGGTTGCCCACAACGCCGTTGGGAAGCTTCTTCGGAGTCTCGTAGCCGCCATAGATCGCCGTGTAGAGCCCGATGTTCACGACTCGGGGTACTCCTTGTACCAGTCGATGGTGGACATCACGTCTTCCGGCCGAAACTTAGGTACCAGGTCCGGCGGAAGGATGTCCCAGCCCTGCCCTTCGGCGACCACGTTGGTGGGGATCTCCCCGTCACGCATACGCAGGAACTTCAGCGGAGACTCGGACCGGGTGTACGCCCGGACCTCGTAGGCAAGGTCCAGGACCACGGTCGGGCTTCCGGTGCCACCGTCGAAGATTTCCCCGCCGATGAAGTCGGTTGCAGCGACCAGCAGTCTTGCCAGGTCGTCGACGTAGACGAGGTCCACGGTTTGGAAACCGTCACCCCAGATGGGGATCGGGGTGCCCCGCCACGCGTTGACCGCAAACGTGGGCATGATCTTCTGCGGGTGCCCGGGGCCGTGTGCTTGTCCAGGCCCGAACGCGTTGTAGGCCCGGACATGGGAGTGTTGCAGTCCCCTACTGTGGCCGAGGGCCCGTGCCAGTCGCCACGCTGCGATCTTGGTAGCGGTGTAGACGCTGGGGAAAACGTCCGGCATCAAGATCCCCACATAGCGAGCGTGGTTCTTCAGGCACCAGTCCATGATCCGGTAGCTGCCGTGGATGTTTGTCTCGATTGCCTGTGGGACGGCGTCGAATAGCTCATGGGTACCCAGGAGACCGGCGAGATGTATGACAGCATCAGCGCCCGCCAATGATCCAAGGTCACCAAGGATGTCGTTGCCGTCACGGCGATCGAAGAACGTGACCTCATGACCTGCCTCCTTGGCGATACGTGCGGTCGGCTCTCCGATGAAACCCTTCCCGCCAGTGATTGCGATCTTCATCGCCGCTCCAGTTCCTTCAGTGCGTCTTCGACAGAGTCGAGACCAGCCAACCGATCCAAGATCCATGCCGGTGGTTGCTGGTCCACGTGTTCATGGACCAGCGCGTCATAGTTCTTGGTCAGGTACTCCAACGTTCCCGGCTCATGGTTCCAGGTGACGAACGCCCCCGTCGGCCATACGTCAACCAGCAATGTCGACGAGTCCACATGCTGCTCGATGATCGGAATCATCTTCCACACGTCACCGGTCCAGTCACCTTCGATCTGTTCCCGGCCCGCGATGGCGGGGCTGTACGGCAGCACGTCATCAAACACGATCACGGTCTGCTCGTTCGCGTACCGCAAGGCACCCATGAAGTCCCGGAGCCCGTACTCGAACAGGTGCATCCCGTCGATGTACACCAGGTCGATGGGTCCAAGATCACTCAGTCCCATCGCGAAGAAGTCGTCACTGGTCGTTGCGAAGATCTGCTCGTTGGACCGGGGGCTACGGGACATGCCAGCCGGATCCACACCGTAAGCAGGGCACTGCGCCAGAGCCAGGGACGCCCCCGTCTGCACCCCGATCTCCAGATAACCGCGAGGCCGCCGTGCATTGTGCAGCAATTGCAGAAACTCGTAGTGAGTGGTCACGTTCTCTGACCTTCCCTGTTGGCTTGAAGCTGGTAAAAATTTGCAATGCAGCGGGAAGAACAGAAATGTCTCACAGTTCCCTGCGCTGGGACCGGAGTGTCATGACCGGTGCCGACCTGTGTCACCTCGATGTAGTTCGCCTTGAGGATTCCGAAAGTGCCACTACGGACCAGGTCCTCAACCTTTTTGCAGTCGGGACCATTGCAGAGAACGACACTTCGGATACTCACCACGGTTTCCTGTCTGCGAGCTTGTCCCAGAATGCGATCTGTTCTGCTTTCGACTCCGGCACGACCAGTACCTGGTCTCGGGGCATCTCGGTGACCTTCAGCACTTTGAGGCGAATGTCCTCCGATGGGACAGTTACCGCATCTGCCCTGACCATGTTGGAGACCGTCTCATCGTTGAGGTCCACATCGGTGTCAAGGTTGTATACGAGCAGGCCCCGGAAGTTGCGGGACATCTCCCGCCACGCCTCATTCGGTCCGAGGATGTGGTTACCAACCAGCATCCTGGCCTCGGTCACATGGAACTGAAGCTTGCGCCCCTGCTCCACCTCCCAGCCACGGTTGACCAGTTGAGTGAAGTCGAACGCACACGGGTCACCCGGCTCCCAGACGTGAATAGTTTTGCTCACCGTTTCACGCTCCTCAACGTTGTCACCAAGGATTCCAGCCGTAGATCTTTTTGAAGGTTTCCCGGTCTCGGCCTGCCTGCTCGGCCAGGACACCGGTAGTGGACGCGTTCGGGTACAAGTTGTCGACCCGATGGGACGGGATGATCACCATGCCGCCACGGGCACGCGCCTGCCAGTCCATGTCTGTGTCACCCCACCACCAGCGCAAAGCCTCATAGGCACGGATCTTGGCCGATCCGCGCAGAATGAAAGCCCAGCCGACCATCCGGTTGACGATGTCCGAATCGGGGACCGTTTTGAGGATCTCCTGAGTGAGGCGGCCGTTCCAGGGGGACGAGCAGCCTGCCGCCGCACCAGTCCGGTCCATCGCCTCAGTGACCGCATCGAACCAGCCCGGCGGTATCCGGGTGTCGTCGTTGAGAACCGCCACCTTGTGGCCAGGGTTGGCGACCAAGGAGATCTGGTTCAGGCCCATGTTCCATAGCCGGGACAGGTTCGGTGGCTGCTCCGAGTCACGAATCACCACCATCTGCATCGGATCCACGCCGAGGCGTGCCTCGTGGACAGGCGGCTCAGACCCGTTGTCGATGACATAGATCATGTCGACCTGGTCACTTATGTCAGTGATCGTATTGACTAGGTCAGCGTGCCGGTTGCGAGTAGGTATCAGAGCGAATCTATTCAAGGCCAACACGTTTCCTTTCCGCCTGGGACGCCTGCTCCCAGGCCTCCCACCAGCGCCAGGCCTGCTTCTCGTAGGTCTGGTCCTTGATGTAGTCGTATCCGGCCTGCACCTGCTCCTTACGGAGGGTCTCGTCAGTGAGCAGGGTCTTAGTGTGCTGGTACCACTGTTTCGGGTTGTCGGCGAGCAGACCGCACCCGGACTGCCGGTGCAGGGTGCGGTATTCGGCACGCGGCGACCCTATCCATGCTACACCAGCCGCCATGTATTCGAGGGGCTTCAGCCGGGACTTGGCGGAATTGAAGCGGGTCGCTGCCAGCGGGGCCCAGCCGACATCGAAAGCACCCGCGATCGTCGGTACCCAGTCCTTGATCGGCACTGAGCCGGTCATCACCGGCGGGTCCTTCATCCGGAACGCCGACCGGACCCGGTTGTCCCCGCCGACCACAGTGAACATGTTCCCTTCGTTGATCAGCTTCTGGGCCATGCCGCCGGTCACCTGCGGGTCATCCGGGTGGGAGAGTGTGGTACCAGCCCAGCCGAACGAGCCGGTTTCGATGTGAGGGGTGTCCAGATACGACTCGGGAACGTAGTTGTTGATCGCTATGCCGCGACCGTGAGGGGCATACACCTTCAGCAGTTCCGGGGTGGACACGGTGACCAGTGAGGCGATCCGGCAGGACAGGGCCGCGTGCCGCCACGAGAACGCGCTACCGGAGCGGTGCCGGTACATGTGGAACGCCGAATTGTCCGGGTGAATGGTGGACATGTCGTCGTCCATGTCAACGATCACGGCGATACCGTTGGACCGCAGAATATTGATCATCTGTGGCTGGAGTGGGTGCGCGGGACGCTGGATCACCACCACATCCGCATCCTCCGGGATACGAACCTGGGTCAGGATCTCCTGCCCGTCATCGTTCCTGGTGACCATGGCTTCGAAGCCGCTTGTCTTACTCGGCGGCATGATCACCACGTCGTGTCCGGCCTTCATCAGGTTGTAGGCGGGCCAAATCAGACGATAGTGCCCGCAGCCGTATGCGTCTGCGGGCAGCACGTAAACCTTCAACTCGGGCTTCCCTTCTAGGCGGTGGCCCGGAACAGGAAGGGACCGACGTAGTACCCCTCAAGTACCGAACCGCCATCGGTGGTGGCGGTCAGCAGGGGCGCCCCGCTGTTTTGAATGGCACGAAGACCCACATAGTCGGTGGTTCCGTTGAAGTAGGTTGCACCCATGCATTGGATCTGACAGGTGCCGGTGGCCGGGGCCTGCAGGGACTGGCCACCGAACGTTCCCGGTGCCGCCGTGGTGCCGTTGGTGTTCAGCAGGGCAGCCCGGCGTGATGTGGCGTTGGAGGCGAACACCACACGCCCGTTGAACATCCAGATACCTTCGATGGGTGGCACGTAACGGTCCGGGGTGCCGGATGTGAAGCCGCCACCGAAGAAGTCGTGCTCCACCTGGGAGAATTCGATGAACGAACCCGACCCGGCGTCGGCGATTGACTGAGTGCCGGTGACCCGCAACCGGATCGCCAGGGTGCCTGGATCGGGGATACCCAGTGTGGAGATGATGAAGTTGGCGGACGGGGGCACCTGAATGGCCATGACCCGGAACCCGGCCAGCAGCGGCCCGGTCAGGCTGACCATGGCGATGCCTACTTCGTCACCGTCGTAGACGGCGGTGGCCGTGTTGGTGTCCCAGTCGTAGCCGGTCACCGTCGCAGGTCTCATCCCCCACGTCAGTCCCAGCCGATCCGCGTTGTCCTGGATCGCGGACACCATGGCGGCGGCCTTGTTGAAGGTGTCGGTCACGAGTAGCTCCTGCGCAGGGTGTGAACCATGGACCCGCCGTCCCCCATGTCCAGGCTCCAGCCGAGCTCCAGCCAGTTCTCCCCCCGCCACCGGATCACGTCGTACGAGTCGTGTCGGGGGTCGGGGCCGGTGGTCAGGTTGACGGTTTCGAAGATGGTGGCCCGTTGTGCCAGTCCCTGCGCGACACTGGCCGCCTGACCGGTGTCGGACAGTTGCAGGTTGTAGACCTTCGCCACCACGAAACCCCGGTTGGCGATCGAGTTGGGTGCCGTGCTGGCGATGTCGGCAATCCCGACCACCGGCACTGAACCACCGTTGGCGGCCGTGTTGGAAACCACGATGATCCGGTTGGGCGCGGTCAGCAGATCGTCGGTTTCCACGATCCCCTGCTGCATCACCTGGAAGCCGGAATCGAAATCGAACTGGGGCACCTGGGTGGCCGGGTCGAACGTCCGGATGAAATGAAGCTGGGTGTCGTTACCGAACCAGGGACTGAAATAGTCCCCGGTCACCGACAGGGCCTCCAGGATGGAACCCCGGGTGGTTCCGATACCCCACGATTGGACGGAGGTGAAGTCGCTTGCGGGCAGTGGAGCCATCTGAACGTCCAGGCCGCTGACCGTGTCGGTGATGACCGCCTCGACGGTCTTGTTGGCCCCATCGATACCTTTCTCGATGGGCTGATCAACGATGAACATTTCATCGATCAGGGTGCTTGAGGACAGGTTCCCGACCGTGAACACAGACCGGCTCTGGTTGCTCCACATGTAACGGCCCAAAGGCCAGTCGGTGCCCTGAACCCGCATGTACACGGCGATCCGGTTGTTGACCGTGTCGATTTCGGCGGTGTCGGCTTTACCGAGGGCCAGACTCAGCCGACGTTTGATGGTCTGCTGGGTGCTGTGTGTCAGGTTGGCCTGCCGGAGTGGTGTCAGCGTTCCCAGCACCTGGCCGGTCACCCCGTCGATCAAGTCGAACCGGAAAGTGACCTGCCGTTGCCCGACCCCGGCCTGCTGGTCCAGGATCGGGTCGAGCGGCAGTGTGGTCAGTGTTCCGGTCACGACGTGACCACCGGGAATGCGGTGTCGGAAGTTTCGATCACGTTGATGGTGGCCAGGTACAGGCGCCGGTCCCGCATGATGTTGCCGTCCGGGACGATGACGGTGGCGAACCAGCGATTGCCGTCTTCGTCCCGTACGCAGACGTAGGACACATCGTCCCAGGCCATGTCACGCAGGGCCCGGAAGTCTCCTGCGGTCGGCGGCGAGATAGCGGCGGCCTGGACGAGGAGGGTGCGTTGGAACGTCTCCCCGCCCCGTTCGGCTGGCCGGAAAATGGTGGGGAAGTCCTTGTCGAACATCATTTGAACGACGTTCTGTCCCGCCTCGGGGAACGAGAACGGCTCCTCGACGACACTGTTGCCCATCCAGGCTTCCGAGTAGGCCAGGTTGATGCTGCCGTCCTGTCGTTCGTTGGACGTGAAGATCAGTACATGGCCACTGGAGATGCAACTGCCTCCGGTGACTCCCGGAGCCGCCATAGTAATGTCCACTGTGGACGACCAGGAGCCAGCAAAGTCCAGTACGTCAACGGCTCGTATCCGGTACGAGGACTGCAACCCGACCCGGGCTTCGTAGTCTTTGTACGAGGCCCCGCTCGGTGACGTGTTCTTCATGATCGTTTGCCAGTCGGTGGTGACTGTGTCCATCCGCTGCAGTTCGTAGTACCCGAACCCGGAAGCGGGGACCGACAGCGACGTGGGCACCCACGTCACCTGGTTGTAGCTGAGCCCGGTCGGCTGGCAGCAACCCACCCCACCCGCACAGTTCAACCCGATTCCCGTCAGGGGCTGATTGGCGGTCACCACCGTGAACCCGGTCACAGTGGGCATGTCCATCGCGAACAGCAGCACCGCATCGGACATGGCGTCGAGAGTGGTGCTCGACACCAGTGGGGAGATGCCCGGCACCCACGACATCGCCACAGTGCTTCCAGCCGATGGTGCCCCGTAGGTGGCGCCACCCAGTCGCTGCGTCGAGGCCACCTCGTTGATCAGGTTTCCGGGGACGGCTGAAATCGCGGGAGCGGCTGCACCCAGGATCTCCCACCGGTTACCGGCCGTCTCACCGGTGGCACTCCATCGCCACGTCGGGTTGGTTCCAGCACCCAGGGATGGTGCCGAGGAGAACCGCAGCGTCACTTCCTTCCAGCCGTCAATGATCTCCGGTAGAGCGTCGAAGTCGGACGGGGTGATCGACACCGAGGATCCGGTGATCGCCGTGGAATCCAGTGTCAGCGACACACTCGTGGCACCGAACCGGCGGGCGTAGTAGCGCACCTGCGGGTACGGGTTGGCGGCAGACAGGACAGAGTCCTGGATCACCTGCTGTGCGGTGATCGTGCCGTAAACCTTGCCGACCGCCTGGTAGCCGTACGGGTGGATTTCCGTGAAAACCCCGGCACCACCGGTGGTGTGCAGGGAAATCTGAGGAATCAGGTGGGTGGTCTCCTCGGTGAAAACCTTCCCATCGATAGAGTCGTCGAAAGGATTCGGAACGTTCACCTTGACACTGCTGAGAGTGGGCAGTGAATACAGTTCACGTAGCGCTTTACCGGTCGATGGCAGCATCGGCAGCGAGTAGGCCGGGTTCGCGAACAGGCTCGTGTAAAGACCGGTAGTGACCGTGGTCCGGTAGTCGCCCGCCTGAAGGATCGGGTTGGCGTTCTTGTTCAGGTCGTACATGGTGACGGCCTGGACTTCAGGTCGGGGCGCCGTGCTGAAGGTGAGCCCGGAGGAGACGAGAGTTCCGGTGGCCACCCGAGTCTCGTCGCAGTAGAAGACCTCCAGGGCCATGTAGTGCAGCGAGTTGAGCACATTCGACGCGCTGACAGTACTGTTTCCCCGGTCCAGGGACGTGTCCAGTTGAACTGCGAGACGATCCGAGGCGCTGATCTCGAACCGGGACAGTTCCGCGTAAGTCCACGGG
>Ga0075433_10001158_pt1 | contig 19165 bp, 17 predicted proteins | sample RhiMethybrSRZTD2_FD_75299 | JGI IMG/M metagenome (GOLD analysis project Ga0075433, IMG submission 75299) | Populus rhizosphere microbial communities from Tennessee, USA - Rhizosphere MetaG P. TD hybrid SRZTD2 | ecosystem: Host-associated > Plants > Roots > Rhizosphere > Soil | place: USA... | reverse complement strand
ATTGACGGAGTGGATTTCTGCTCAGCCCAGATAGTTCTGCAAGTCTATTCTGGTGTCGGCAAAGTTCTGCGACGCCGACTCCTGGCCATGCCAGTCGGTAAGATAGTCAATACCTGTTCTAGGCTCACGAAAAAATGATGGTCCGCTAAAATGGCCTACTATGGTTCATTCGTAGAGAAATCATTGGGACTTGACAATTCGATGATCAAACCGAGCCCCGACTTCATAAGGGGTGAGATGGAGTGCGGAGAATGACTCGGTGGCCCCTCGCGATCCAATACCCACACGAACTCGAAAATGTAGTTTAAATACTTCAACCCACTGAGTTGAGCGGTCGTTTTGAGCCCACATGATTTTGAGGCCCCGACTTGGAGGCGGGTTCGAAAACCGCTCGTCCTGTCGTAGAATCTGCTCCACATCGCCGAGCGAATTCTTTCTAACTTTGTGCTAAGATAACGCGTTGCCGAAAGGCACGCTTGCCCGACCGAGTCTACTGCGCAAGATCTATTGGGTCGCGCAGGTCCTTGTTCGGCTCTTCTCCTGACGGGGTTGAGGGGGAGTTCTGCCTTCTAAATTGAACCATGAAGAAAATCGGATTTGTCAGCTTGGGTTGTGAGAAGAACCTGGTCGATAGCGAGGTCATGCTGGGTCTACTGAGCCGCCGAGGCTATCAGATTACGCCAGACCAAACCGAGGCAGACATCATTGTGATCAATACCTGCGGTTTTATTGACAAGGCCAAACAGGAGAGCATAGACACGATTCTGGAGATGGCTGAGCTGAAGACTTCCGGACAGTGTTCGAAACTCGTTGTCACGGGATGTCTGGTGGAGCGCTATCGAGCCGAGATACAGGAAGAGATTCCTGAAGTCGATGCGGTTCTCGGTACGAATGAGGTTGAGTCCATTATCAACGTTTGCGAAAATCAGCCCTTACCGAAAATTGACAACCGTTATTATCTTTACGATGAAACAGTGCCGAGACTTCTGACCACACCGAGTTTCACAGCCTACATCAAAATCGCAGAAGGGTGTGACCGGCCCTGTTCATTCTGTATTATTCCCAAAATGAGAGGCCCCCACCGGAGCCGTCCTATTGCCTCGATTGTCAATGAAGCCCGGTTCCTGGCAGAGAGTGGGGTAAAAGAAATTGTTCTGATTTCCCAGGAGACGACCATGTATGGGAATGACCTGGGGCATGCCCACGGACTTTCCCAGCTGCTCCGTCAACTGGTTCGAATAGAGGACCTGCGCTGGATTCGTTTTCTCTACTGCTTTCCCTCGCAGATCGACGACGAGCTTCTAGTCACCGTTCGGGAGGAACCGAAGGTCTGCAACTACATCGACATGCCGTTGCAGCACGTCAGCGGACGGATTTTGAGATCCATGAAGCGAGGCGGCAACGCAGACAGCTTAAAGCGTCTCCTGGAGCGCATCCGCCGACATGTTCCGGGCGTCACGCTGAGAACTTCGATGATCTTAGGATACCCTGGAGAAACAGAAGCCGAATTTTTGGAGCTCTGCAGTTTTGTTGAGGAGATTCAATTTGATCGGCTGGGAACATTTGAACATTCAGATGAAGAGGGAACCGCCAGTTATCTCTTAGGGGACAAAGTCCGGCCCCGAGTCATCAATCGTCGTCGATCCCATCTGATGAAATTGCAAGCCAAGATCTCCAGAAAGAAGAATCGACAGCGTGTAGGCGAGAAATACGATTTGCTGTTGGAAGGGCAATCTGAAGAGACCGACCTACTTTGGCAAGGCCGACTGGAATCTCAAGCCCCCAGAATCGATGGCGTCGTGCTGATTAATGACGCCATTGGGGACCAGCCCAAGGCGGGACAGTTCCGCACCGTTGAAATATCACAGGCATTAGACTACGATCTCGTAGGGACTTTGCTCTGAGTTCAGACTCTTGGGTTGGGCAGATCCTGGGATTATTCCGAGAACCTGGATCTGTCTTGAACTGGATTCTTCCAAGATTACCGAGGAGTGCGTTCTGAGGTCAACGCCCGAAGCCGCCATTCGGGGCACCCAAAACAGGGGCCAAGGTCAGCGTGAGGGCAGCCAGAGGTGAGGGACAGGATCTCCCAAATCGTATAAGGTTCTGTGGTTTCTTCCCGATGAAATGTCCTATTTGCAAGAAGATAGTCGAATGGCAGGCCAACGTATATCGGCCTTTTTGCAGTGAGCGTTGTCAGTTGATCGACTTAGGAAATTGGGCCAACGAGAAATATGGGTTGCCGTTCGAGAGCGATCCGGCCAGTGACGAGAAAGAAAGCCAGATCGATCAGGACTAGATGGAGAAGTCAACGATCACAGCTCCACTAAAGTTGACTGACAAGTTGGCGCTACTGGTCGCAACAGGAGTGGGTGTTGGCTATTGTCCCGTAGCTCCGGGGACGGTTGGGTCGTTCTTAGGAATCATCCTGATCCTGCTCCTCTCTCGAATCGGGCTCATCGGCGGGCCCCGGTTACTTTTTCACTTGCTGGTTGTTACAATGATTACAGCACTCGGGATCTGGGCGGCGTCACGGTCAGAGGTGATTCTAAGACGAAAAGATCCACCTCAGGTTGTGGTGGATGAGATAGTCGGGCAGCTCCTGACCTTTGGTCTTATCTTTAAGAATCCGCGCTTCATTCTTTTGCTGATGGGGTTTGCTTTTTTTCGTCTTTTTGACATTCTCAAGCCCTTTCCCATTAAGAGACTCGAGAGAGTTCCTTTAGGATTCGGCATCGTCCTGGATGATCTGGCCGCCGGGTTCTATGCCTCTCTCATTATATTTTTGGCCCATTTATATTGGCCAACATTGACGTAGTCGCTATGGTCAAAATTCTCGAGGTCCTGCCCCCGGCTTCCGTTATCGGCGGCGAAATCCATATTCGCTGGTCGGGAGAGAGCCAGGGCTTCGCGCGCCCCGAGGTCGTGTTCAAACAGAGCAGGGGTCATTTGATCTCCGTCTCGCCTGATCTCATTGTAGTTCAAGTACCCGAGGATGCTTCGAGCAGTGATCTTTGGATTTCTTTGAATGGCCAGCAGAGTAACAAGGTTCCGTGTGAGATCGCTACTCTTTTTGCGGCCAATTTGCATCCAGTCGCTAATCCCGCGTTGGACCTGGAGGGCAATCTGTACACTACCCTCAGCGGCCGAAGAGGTGAAAAGGTTACCCATTCCATTTTCAAGATCGACCCGGCGGGCCGAGTGCAGCCTTTCGTTTCGGATTTGATGAATCCTACCGGCATCGCTTTCAACAGCTTGGGCGAGATGTTTGTTTCCAGCCGGCACGATGGCAGCATTTACAAGATCTCTTCTTATGGAGAGAAGTCGATCTATGCCAAAGGAATGGGCGTTGCCACCGGTATCGCATTCGACCACGATGACAATCTTTATGTCGGGGATCGAACCGGGACGATTTTCAAAATTGATCCTAAGCGCGAGATCTTTGTGTTTGCCACGATTGAGCCCAGCGTGTCCGCTTATCATCTGGCTTTCGATGAAGAGCAAAACCTCTTCGTTGCAGGCCCCACCACTTCGAGTTGCGATCATGTCTACCGAATCACCTCTGATGGAAATGTTTCGACCTACTTTAGCGGCCTGGGAAGGCCACAGGGTTTAGCCTTCGATGCTGAAGGAGGCCTGTACGTAGCGGCTTCGTTGGGAGGACGCCGAGGGATTGTTCGCATTGCCCGCAATCGGAGTGCCAGCCTTGCTGTGGCCGGAAGCACGCTGGTCGGTTTGGCCTTTGGTTACCACCGCGATTTGTATCTTGCCAGCACTAACTCAGCCTTCAAACTTAACTTCGGCGTCGTAGGCAAACCTCTTCCCTAAGCGCGATGAATGCGGAGATCATAGCGATCGGATCAGAACTGCTGACGGCTACTCGAGTCGATACCAACTCTCTCTACTTGACCGAACAGCTCAACTCTATTGGCATTGAAGTTGAGCTGAAGACCGTTGTGGGGGACAACGAGCACCGCCTGGAGCAGCTTCTCAGAGAAGCGGTCAAGCGGTCGGAGATTGTTATCGCTACGGGTGGTCTTGGCCCTACTGAGGACGATGTCACTAAAAAAGTCGTTTCCAGGGTCGTCAAGAAGCAACTGGTGCTCGAGCAGCGCATTCTAGAGCGAATTCAGGCCCGTTTTCACAACCGCGGATTGGAAATGCCGGCCAACAATGCAAGGCAGGCGCTTGTCCTCTTGGGGTCGAAGATTTTGGAAAATCCAGTTGGCACCGCTCCGGGCCTTTGGATTGAATACGAAGGTTGCCACATCCTCCTGTTACCAGGTCCTCCTCGCGAACTGAAGGTAGTGTTCGAGGAAGCGTGTAAGCCCCGTTTGGCAGAGCTTTCGGCCGGCACCCGTCTGTTTACCCAGGTTTTCAAGGCCACTGGTCTGACCGAGTCCAAACTGGACGAGATGATCGCTCCCATCTATACGCCGTATAAGAATCCTGCCACGACCATCCTGGCCGCAGCGGGCGAGATTCACGTTCATCTAACCGGCAAGGGAAAGTCCGAAGAGGAGGCCAGGAAAGTCGTGACCGAGGTGGCTGACAGAATCGAGTTTGCCCTGGGCGATTTTGTGTTCTCCAGGGGAGAGGAAACCCTCGAGCAGATTGTCGGATACTATCTTATGATGCGCCAAATGACACTGGCCGTAGCTGAAAGCTGCACGGGAGGCCTCGTTTCCCAGCGTCTCACGAGCGTCCCAGGAAGTTCCAACTATTTCTTGTGCGGTGTGACTTGTTACAGTAACGCCTCGAAGATCGAGTTGGCCGGGATTCCTCCTCTACTCCTGGAGATGAGTGGAGCTGTCAGCCTTGAGGTCGCCAAGGGGTTGGCTGAAGGCATTCGCATGAAGACGGGTGCCACTATTGGCCTGGGAATCACTGGAATAGCCGGTCCCTCCGGAGGGAGCGTAAGTAAGCCGGTCGGCTTGGTGCATGTGGCATTGGCACTTGACGGAGTGACCGAGCATCAGGAACACCGTTTCGGAGGCGATCGAGATCGCATTCGCCTCTGGGCCTCTCAGGCAGCTCTAGATATGGTTCGTAGAAAGCTTATCTGATGCAGTATTCCCGGGTCGTATAGGCAGTCACGTTGAGCATCAGGAGGTGTGAACCACCGGAGGTGTGAACCGAAAGACGCACGGCTCCCGGAAAGGCTTACCTTGGCTGCCAGAAGCGACGGGCTACCAAGCGCAGCCCTCGCACAGGCAGAACCCGTGAGATCTTTGAGGCCATCTCTATGACGACACTCTGGGTTGGGTTGTTCTGGGTGGTTCTAGCCTACTTCGTGGGTGCCGTTCCTTTCGGCTACTTATTTGTGCGCTTGCGGCTGGGCAGGGACATTCGAGAGGTTGGCAGCGGGAATATTGGCGCGACCAACGTTCTCAGGGCCTCAGGCTTGGTCTCAGGCATTGTGACCTTGCTGCTGGACGCAGCCAAGGGTTATTTGGCAGTCCTGGTCGCGGGCCTCCTGACTCATCAAGACAGAAGATTTATGGCGTTGGCTGCCGGGGCTGCAGTCCTGGGGCACGTCTTCCCAATCTACCTAAGATTCAGGGGAGGCAAAGGAGTTGCCACCAGTGCCGGCGCCCTGCTCGGCTTGGCTGAGCTTTCCACCACAGGAGCAATCCTCGTTTTCTTGTTGGTCGTTGCTCTCTGGCGCTACGTCTCCTTGGCTTCTATTTTTGCGGCTGCTCTTCTTCCAATTTTCTATTTTCTGCTTGAATACAAGCATCAGCGTTCGATCGCCGTCTTACTTGCAGTTGTCTTTTGCTGTGCCCTCGTGATTATCCGCCACGCCGAAAATATCAGACGTCTCGTGGCCGGCACTGAGAACAAGCTGACTGGACATAAGAAATGAAAACTGTGGCCGTTATCGGCGGAGGAAGCTGGGGTACCGCTCTATCTATTGTGCTAGCCAAGGCAGGCCACTCGGTGAAGCTCTGGGTATTTGAAAAGGAACTCGTGGCAGAAATCAACCAGAACAGGCGGAACTCTCTTTACATGGCTGAATTCTCGATCCCACGCGGAATCGAAGCTTCCAATTATTTGGAGTGCTGTCTTCGCGAAGCGGAAATAGTCTTAACAGTCGTTCCTTCTCATCACTGCCGCAGCGTTTTTGGTCTGATGCTTCCTTATTTGAAGCGGGGCATGATCTTTGTCAGTGCGACCAAAGGTCTGGAGAACCAAACTTTGCAGAGGATGTCGGAGGTCATACACTCAGTATTGCCATCTGATTTCTCTCCTCGAATCGCAGTAATCTCCGGACCCTCTTTTGCCAAAGAAGTTGCACGAGGAGATCCCACGGCGCTGGTCGCGGCCAGCGAGGATCGGGACGTGGCGGAGCTAGTGCAACGCGAATTCTCCGGCCCGTCCCTGCGACTTTATACTAACTGTGATGTGGCGGGAGTAGAGTTTGGTGGGGCCGTGAAGAACGTCATAGCCTTGGCGGCGGGAGTCTGCGCCGGCCTGGGCTACGGCTCAAACTCGATGGCCGCCTTGATCACCAGGGGTCTCGCGGAAATGACGCGCTTAGCTCTGGCCTGCGGGGGCAAGCGAGAAACTCTGGCCGGCCTGACCGGCTTGGGAGATCTCGTTCTCACCTGCACGGGTGGGCTGAGTCGAAATCGTCATGTTGGCTTTCAACTGGGGCAAGGGCAAAAACTAGCTGAAATTGTCAAAAACATGCGAATGGTTGCGGAAGGCATTATGACAACTCGCGCCACATTGCAGCTTGCCAGGAAACACCAAGTTGAAATGCCCATCACCGAACAGATGGACTATGTCTTACATCAAGACAAAAACCCGCTGGAGGCGATCCGAGATCTCATGGACCGTCGACTCAGGGATGAATGACAAAGTCTCTTGATTCCTAAATCCTCATTGGCCAGGACCACCGCCCAGCAGCAGGATGAAGTCTCGAATGATGTGGGCCGTCAAGCCCCAGACATCTCGCCCCTGGAAATTGTAAAAGTAAACTGGTTGGTCACGATCAAACCTTCGTCTGGTCTCAATGCGGAGGCGGGACGCATCTTCGAAGAGGCTAAGAGGAACCTGAAGGATTTCTTCAACTTCGCTCAGATTTGGATTCAAATCAAAGGGATAATCGATCGCGGCAACGAACGGGGTAACGATCAGGCCGGTGACCGAAAGATATTCATCAAACTCACCGAGAAGTTCAATCCTTTCCGAGGCTAGGCCGATCTCTTCCCAGGTTTCGCGCAAAGCTGTTCGGATGAGCGTCTCATCGCTTTCCGCAATACCTCCCGGAAAAGAAATTTGCCCTTTGTGAGTTTCAACCATGTGAGTTCGTTGGGTCAGCAAAAAGAAATAATCATTCTCCTTTTGAAAGATCGGCATGAGCACTGCCGCACGGCCTTCCTGATGCCGCTCCAGTTTTCGAGGCTGGCGCGAATTTAGCAATCGAGAAATCTTGGTATAGAATAGTGAGGATGAATCACGCATCTTAATACTGTCCATTTTAGGTCAGAGTGTGGGAAAGGGGAGGTCAATCGTTGATGACTCCAGTTTTGGTTTCACAGTTTCATTCACCTATCGGCATGATTCTCGCCGCCTGCAGGAACAAGAGAATTGTAAAGATCGCCTTACCGGGCGAAAGTGGCGACTCAGCTCGCAGTTGGCTTCGTGACCGATTTCCTAATGACAGCTTGGAAGAAGGCTCGGCTTCCATATTGACAAGGCTTTTCGGACAGCTTGCCGACTATTTCAACAAACGCCTCCAGAAATTCGATCTGGCCATCGAGTTTTCGGGGACCGACTTCCAAAAGAGCGTATGGTCGGCATTGTTAGACATCCCCTACGGACAAGTCGTTAGCTATGGGGAACTGGCCCGCCGGTTGGGAAAACCGATCGGGGCCTCGCGGGCTATTGGAAGCGCCAACGGGGCGAATCCGCTGCCTATTGTGGTCCCGTGCCATCGAGTGATCGGACATAGCGGCAAGCTCGTGGGATATGGAGGAGGCCTGGAGATTAAAGCATTGCTTCTCAGGCTGGAGGCTCAACAGGAGCTCCTTCCTTTCGACCGCGGCCGCAGCCGAAACGACGTGCTAAATAAATCAGGCAGCCCAGACAAATCGCTCCTGCGCTCAGAAGCCACTGGCTAAAACTGCTCTGAAGGAGCAGGCCGATGCACAGGATGATTGCGAGACAGGGGATGAGGCTTCCAAATGGCAATCGAAAATGCTGGCAGTTTGAACAGCTCATTTTTCTTAGTTTGAGGAGTGCCAGGCAGGTTGGCACGTACTGGAACAACCTGGCGATCGCTGAGAGGCCCGCCAGTTGTATGAAGCTACCTGACAGCGTCAGGGCGAACGAGACTGCTCCAAAGAAGAGAATGGAGAGTGCCGGAGTGCGAAAGCGCGAATGAACTTGTCCGAACAGCGCAGGCAGTTGCCCGTGATCCGCCAGGGCGTACGTCAACCTCGGCCCTGTCAGCATTAGACCGCTTACTGTCCCGGTTGTTGAAATCAAGGCGCCCCAAGTAATTAATGCGCCGCCGAGCGGACCGAGGAATCCGGCACACGCCGAAGCGAGCGGAGTTTTGGACTCGGCCAGACCGGAAAATGTTCCCACGGCCACGATCTGTATCAAAACATAGGTAATCGTGACCAAGGTCATCGTAGTCAGGAGCGCTTTCGGAATGTCGCGTTGAGGCTGTGCCGCCTCTTCCGCAGGAATCGTGAGATTTTCAAACCCGCCGAAGGCAAAAACCAGCAGAAGAGCTGCTTCTCCGAGGTGATTTGCTGAGACCTTACCGAGCGGCAAGAGGCTCTTTGCTTGAAGATGGAAGAGGCCGGCGCCGATGAACACCGCTAAGGGCAGCAGCTTACCTAAGGTAAAGAGGTTCACCGACCAGGCCCCGTAGCGCACGCCCAAGAGATTTACGAGCATCAATGACAATAAGACTGCGCTTGTGACGATGGTTTGGGTAAGCCCTTGCTTTACAAAGGGAAGGAAGTAACCCAGATATGCTGTGAATGCGTGAGAGACCGCTGCAGCACTGGTGGCTCTTACCAGCCAGGTGAACCACCCAACTTGAAATCCAGCAAACGGACCGAAGGCTTCACGAACGTAGAGGTAGGGTCCACCAGCGGTCGTGAAATAGGTTCCTGCCTCCGCAAAGCAGAGGGCGATCAGGAAGGTGACCAACCCCGAGAAGAGGTATACCACAGGGCTCCACGTGCCGGTAAGACTGGCCACGGCTGCCGGCAGCACAAAAATGCCAGAGCCGATGACGCCGTTAATGCCTATGGCCGTGAGGTCCCACGGCCCAAGGGTCCGGAGAAGTTTTTCTGACATACGCTACCTGAGAAGGCCCATTCCGAAACGACGAAAGTTTATAACACATAGCTCAGCATGTCGGCAGTCGAAAACGGAAGCTACGCTTGCGGCGCCGGCTTCCAGGGATCGACGTTGTGTAGCGCGGTGGCTCGACGACACTCTCCGAGGCGCATGACACTCCATAGGAAGGACACACCATGCCACGGGGCGGGACCACGAAAAGATGAAAGTAAATCGTACTCGTCCCCGTCTTTTCAACAGCTGACTGCGAGGGCGAGATGACGACGGGATGATTGTCGAGAGAGACGATAACCACGAAAAACTCTCTTGTGCTAGGTTTCAAACTTCGATACCTTCGGCAAGGTGGTTCGTGTGACAAATCGCTTTGTATTGGCAAACCTGTGGCACCGTCCTATGCGCTCTTTGGCAAGCGTCCTGGCCGTCAGCCTTGAGGTGCTACTCGTCTTAATGATTGTTGGATTCTGCAAGGGGATGATCGTAGACAGCGCTAATCGGCAACAGGGTATCGGCGCGGACATTTTCTTGCAACCCCCCAATGCCTCTCTAATCTTCACCACGGGCGGAGTTGTGATGCCCGTCTCGGATGCAGAAAAACTCAAATCCATTCCTGGGGTTCGAGCAGTCGCTCCGGTACTCTATCAGGTGGAGTTGGAAGGCGGTTTCGTAACCATCTTTGGGATCGACCTTGAAAGCTTTGATGGAGTGTCGGGAGGACTTGAGTACCTGGCTGGCGGGCCGTTTAGCGGTCCCACAGCCAACGAGATCATTGTCGACGATCTGGAAGCCCAGTCAAGACATCTCAAAGTCGGAACAATGCGCCAGTTTAAAGGTCAGGATTTTCGAGTCTGCGGCATCGTCAGGCACGGCAAGGCGGCTCGGGTGTTTATGCCCATCGAGACGATGCAGAACCTGCTAGGCCGGGCAGGGAAGGCGTCCATGCTGCTTATTCGTTGCGACGATCCATCCCGCACGGATGACGTGATTCGTTCCATTCGAGCGATTTTGCCGGATCACGCTGCGTTTTCAGTCAAGGAGTGGGTGAGCCGAATCAGAAATACGAATCCGCCTGCCCTGGATGTGTTTCTCAGGGTGGTGGTTGGTGTGGCGGTGATTGTCGGTTCTTTTTCAGTATTTCTTTCCCTCTATACGACCATTGCCGAACGAACTCGAGATATTGGAATTCTTAGGTCTCTCGGCGCTTCGAAGCCGTATATTTTGAATCTCATCCTACGCGAATCTCTGGCACTTTGCATTCTAGGTTTCGTCCTCGGTCTTGCACTGACGGCAGCTGCCAGAAGTGCTCTCAGGGTTGCTTTCCCAACCCAAGATGTGATCATCAGCTATGACTGGGTTCTGAGGGCAGCGTTGCTGGTCCTTGCCAGTGGAGTTTTAGGTGCAGTTTATCCGGCTTTCCAAGCCGCTCGTAAGGACCCCATTCGAGCTTTGGCCTACGAGTAACGAGCTCTACAACTTACCTGCGGAAAGAGCTGCACAAGCAAATCCCTGATTCCCGAAATCCTTGCTTTCCGCAACTTTGGTCGAAGAACCGTGTTTAATGGGCAGAACGGTTAGAGATCAGGATTCGAAAGGAGAACAAAGATGAAATTGGGGGTAGTGACAACTGTAGCAGCCGTTTTATCTTGTGTAGTTTTGATGGGGAGCATGACGTTCGCCGAAGCGGCAAATATTAATCAGCGGCAAAGGAATCAGCAGCAAAGAATCCGTCAAGGTGTTCGAAGCGGAGAGCTCACTCGGCGCGAAGTGAAAAGGTTGGGAAGAGAGCAAACACATATTCGCCGCGACGAGGCTTGGGCCAAATCGGACGGCGTATTTACTCCGAGGGAACGGGCTCGGATTCAGCAGGAACAGAACAGGGCCAGTGCAGACATCTACCGCCAGAAACATGACAATCAGACTCGGTACTAGTTTGACAAATTAACGACAGACGCTCGAGCAAAGGCTGTGCTTCGAGTCGAGGAATGCAGGAAAGCCCCGGTAAAGTCCCGGGGCTTTTTCTTTTGGACGTGGCACGAAACGGGCGACGCCGCCACTCAAAAGTACCGCTTGTATTAAATCCTGGATTTGTGTACGTTTTCTGCAATTCTGGAGTGTATTTGACCTCCGTTTTGCCCTTTTGTTCTGACAGCGGTTGCGTAAACTCAACGCCAATGGGAATTCCCTGTTCAGATCATTGCTTGTCGCCGATTTTGGAAGAATGGAGATGCTCATGTCACGTCATGCGCTATGGTTTGCGGTTTGGCTGTTGCTTTCAGTACTCGGCATTGATGCCAACTCCCAAGATAAGACCTCGACGCCAAAGCTACAGGCCTTATACATAACCGGAGGTCCGTATCACGATTTCAAAAACCTGGCGCCGCTTCTGACCAGCAAGATCAGTGAATTCGCCAGTGTGGAGTGGCAGATCAAATGGGGACCGGAGACATTTAAGCTTCCTGATTTTGGCAAGGGCTTTGACGTGGTTGTCTACAACATGTGCTTTGACGATGTTGATCCAACGATAGAAAACGTTCTGAAACTTACATTCGGCGGCAAGCCGACGGTGGCCATTCATTGCGCCATTCACAGTTTCAAAGTGTCTGACGAATGGAGAAGACTCCTGGGCGAAGTCTCCCGAGTTCATGATCCCTTTCAAGCTTTCAGCACGGTTAGAGTAGATAAAGATCACCCGGTGACGAAGAACTTTCCTGAAAACTGGCAGACACCAGGCGACGAAATGTATCAAACCATCGAGATGGGTCCTCAGGCTAAAGTGCTGCTCAAAGCGAAGAGTCCGTCTTCGGGAAAGGAGCACATGGTTTGCTGGACAAATCAGTACGGTCAAGGCCGTGTCTTCGGAACTACTTTGGGTCACGACCTGAAGACGGCTGGCCAGACCGATTATCACCGATTGTTGAGTTACGGACTCCTCTGGGCCTGCGGTAAGCTCGGCGACGATGGAAGGCCATTGCCAGGTTATGGAGGAACGAACGAGAAGTGAGGAGGCATCGCAGGCCTACCCTGGAGTTTCACGTTTCACTTGTGACCTACATTCTCTTACTTGGGAGTTGCGACCATGCGATTCGGAATCAATACCTTTCTATTTGCTTCGCCGTTTACGAATCACAGCACTGAGTTCTTTAAGAAATTCAAGGCATGGGGATTTGGCTCCGTCGAAATTCCCGTCGAGCACGAGTCTGATATTGATCCGGTCTTTGTGAAAGCTGAGCTGGACAGGCACGGTCTCGTGTGCAGCGCGGTGGGGTGTGCCGTGGGCCCTGGCCGCGATTTGCGGGGTACCGTAGACGAGCAGAACGATTGCCTGGAGTACCTTCATCGAATGGTGGACACAGCGGTTCTTCTTGATACTCCGACACTGGTTGGTCCCATCTATTCAGCAGTAGGCCGGGCTGACTTTGTTCCTGAGAAGGAACGGCGAGCCCAGTGGAAGCTGGTTGTCAGACATCTCAAGATGATTTGTCGCTACGCCGAGGAGAAGGGTAGGAAGATCGCTTTGGAGCCCCTCAACCGTTTTGAGACCGACTTCATCAATACCTGTGACCAGGCCCGGCAGATGATTCAAGACGTAGGCAGTCCGGCCCTTTCTGTTTTGTTGGATACGTTTCATATGAACATCGAAGAGAAAGATCCGGCGGCTGCAATTCGGCGCGCGGGGGCGAGGCTAGGCCACTTTCATGCCTGCGGCTGCGATCGCGGCACGCCTGGCAGCGATCACATTGATTGGAAAGGTATCGCTGCCGCCTTGAAAAGGATTGGATACAATAAAGACGTGGTGATTGAATCATTCACTCCGGATGTAAAAGTCATCGCCAAGGCGGCGTCGATCTGGAGGGCCATTGAACCCAACAAGAATGATATTGCTATACAGGGAGTGAAGTTCCTGAAAAGGACTTTGGGGAACGGGAAATCAAAATGAGGTTTTGGCTGCGGTCAACACTGATCCTTGCTAGCGCGACGACGGCCTGCCTTTTGGCAGGCGGGGTCAACTGGGCGTCGAACGACCTATTACGATCGTCTGACTCCAGCGGGACGAAGGTTGATTTCGTAAAGGAAGTTCAACCTATTTTTAAGACTGCGTGTTATCGCTGCCATGGGCCTGAAATGCAGATGGGCCAGCTGCGTCTGGATTCAAAGGCTCTGGCCTTCAAGGGAGGTCTTTCGGGAAAGGTCATCGTTCCGGCCAAGCCTTCGGAGAGCTTGCTTCTGCAGCGAGTGCTCGGTCAAGGAGACAAAGTTCGGATGCCTTTGGATGGCAGTCCCCTGAGTTCTGAGCAAATAGCATTGATTCGCCGCTGGATTGAAGAGGGAGCCGTGTGGCCCGAGGAGGCCTCGGTTGGAGAGGCAACGCTCGCCAGACATTGGGCATACGTCAAGCCAGTGAGACCCAAGCTGCCGTCAGTCCGGCAAGCCTCTTGGGGCATCAATCCCATCGACTACTTCGTGTTGTCCCGACTGGAGCAGGAGGGACTCAAGCCTTCTGAAGAGCTTTCCCGCGAAGGACTCATTCGTCGGGTGAGTCTCGATTTGATCGGACTTCCACCCAGCGTGGCAGAAGTGGAAGCCTTTGTGTCTGATTTGGATCCCAGCGCCTACGAACATCTCGTCGATCGTTTGTTGGCGTCACCTCACTACGGTGAAAAGTGGGCTCGTCTTTGGCTGGACTTGGCCCGGTATGCGGACACGAATGGGTACGAAAAGGACCTCCGCAGAACCATGTGGAAGTACCGCGATTGGGTCATTAATGCTTTCAACCAGGACGAACCTTTCGATCAATTCACCATCGATCAGATTGCCGGGGACATGCTGCCTGGCGCAAGTCTCGAACAGAGGATCGCGACGGGATTTCACCGCAATACCATGCTGAACGAAGAGGGTGGTGTCGACCAGGAAGAGGCCCGCTGGACTTCGATTATTGATCGAGTGGGCACCACAGCCTCAGTGTGGCTGGGAACCACGCTGGCTTGCGCTCAGTGCCATAACCATAAGTATGATCCTTTCACGCAGAAGGAGTTTTATCAGTTCTTTGCATTTTTTGACAATGCCGAGTTCAGGATCGAGGGCGAATATGGATACCGAAGTTTGATCGAGCCTACCTTGGAACTTCCTACACCAGAACAGGAGAAGCAACGGCAAGCTCTTCGCGAGGAGGTCTCGAAGCTGGAGAACGCTCTCAAGACCCCGACATCTGAACTGAACACAGCTCAGGTGCTGTGGGAACGCGAGGAAGCTCCGAACCAGGCCAAGTGGAGTCTGCTCGATCCCGAAAAGTTCACCTCTGCCAATGCCGCGGGTTTTACTAAGCTGGAGGACAAGTCGTTGCGCATTCGTCCCTCTGTCGAAAGGGACACCTACACGATTGTTGCTCGTACCAATCTTGAAGGAATTGCCGGTTTTCAGTTGGAAGTATTCTCGGATGATGCTTCTCCGGCCAAGACGCCTGAGCCCTCCGAAGCAGGTAGGTTGACTCTCACCTCCTTTAATGTCCAGTCGGCCCCTCAAAGCGATGACAAGAACGTCCGGATCGTGAGCTTGAAGAACGCTCGTGCTGACTTCTCCCAGGAGGGCTTCCCGGTCGCGAACGCCATCGACGCTAATTCTGAAAGCGGTTGGGTCGTGTCGCCACAGGTCGGCCAGCGCCACTGGGCTCTGTTTGACGCGGATTCTCCTGTGGGCGGGAAAGACGGGACTATCTTTGCATTCATGTTGGAGCAGCAATCGCCCCAAGAGGAGAAGAAGCCCTCTGTTCGCGTTCGCCTCTCCGTGACCGGCTCCAGAGATTCGACGCCCGCCTTCCCGTTGCCCGAGAAGATTCGCAGCATTTTGGGCACTTCGATCGACCGGCGAAGTGGAGAACAGAAAGAGGAGCTGGCCGCTTATTACCGTTCCATAGCCCCTTCGCTGGAGCCCCTCCGCAAGCGGCTTGCTGAGCTCAATCAGGAACTGGCGAAAATACCTATTGCGACGGCGCTGGTGATGAGAGAACAGCAGCTGGCTGAAAAACCGTCTACCTATTTGAGAGTACGCGGCAGCTATTTGAACAAAGGCGAGAAAGTCTATGCTTCAGTGCCTGCAGCGTTGCATCCACTACCGGAAAGTCAGATGCCCAACAGGCTCGGGTTGGCTCATTGGCTTGTCGACCAAAACAACCCATTGGTTGCGCGAGTGATGGTCAATCGATTTTGGGAACAGATTTTTGGACGTGGAATCGTGGAGACTTCAGAAGATTTTGGCCTCAAGGGAGAGAGGCCGACCCATCCTGACCTGCTGGACTGGTTGGCCACAGAGTTTGTCCAGAACGGATGGAACATGAAGGCGATTCATCGCCTGATTGTGACGTCGGCCACGTACCGTCAGTCTTCACGAGTAACTCCGGCTCTTATGGAACGCGACCCAAACAACAAGTTCCTGGCTCGTGGACCTCGCTTTCGCATGGAGGCCGAAATGATTCGCGATGTGACCCTGGCGATCAGTGGTTTGTTGAGCGAAAAAACCGGAGGCCCGAGCGTGTTTCCCTTTCAACCTGACGGTGTCTGGTCTGTGCCCTACAGTCATGAACAATGGGTGACGAGTGAAGGCGAGGACCGATACCGCCGCGCGCTTTACACATTCTGGCGCCGTTCCGCTCCTTATCCCAGTTTCATGACATTTGACGCAACGAGTCGGGAGTTTTGCACGCTGAAGCGGATTCGCACTAACACTCCTTTGCAAGCTTTGACCACACTTAACGATTCGGCATTTTTTGACGCCGCTAAAGGATTCGCACGGCGAATTCTTGCTGAGGCTCCCACTCCCGAACAGGGCCGCCTCAGCTACGGCTTCCAATTGTGCCTCGCGCGCCGCCCCGAGGCTGGAGAGCTGAGCCGGCTGTCGGCTTTCTACGAGCAACAGCTAGAACACTTCAGGCAAGATCGCAAAGCCGCGGAGGACGTGACCAAGGGATCTGCGATCACCGCCAGTCAGTGCGATGTTTCAGAACTTGCGGCCTGGACTTTGGTCTCGAACGTCTTGCTGAACATGGATCAAACATTGACCAAGGAGTGAAAATGCAATTGTCGATTGCATATTGCCGATCGCGGATTGACAGTGTTTCAAGTGTGGCAGCCGTGATGAATTTCCGTTTATGAATTCATCGTGGGACTGTCTGGAACAAGCATGCAAATGCAACGACAGCAGTCTGTTTTCCTGGCCAGGTAGGGAAAGGGGAGACCGGACGCTCCAGGCGGAAAGCTTTTCGCGGGGAGGCTGAAAGGACAATAGTATGGACACTTCAAGAAACTGGGAAGACAAGCTCCGATCGATCACTCGCCGCCATTTTTTCAAGGAGAGCGGGCTGGGAATTGGTGCAATGGCGTTGTCTGCTTTGCTGAACGAGAAGCTGTTTGCCGGCACCACTGGAACTGGGAGCCTTTCCTTCAGTCCCCTCGCTCCCAAGCCCCCGCACTATCCCCCCAAAGCCAAAAGCATCATCTACCTTTTCATGCCGGGGGGACCCTCACAGCTCGAGTTGCTGGACTACAAACCGAAACTGAAGGAGCTCAATGGACAAAAAATCCCGGAGGAGTTTACCAAGGGCGAGCGGTTCGCTTTCATCAAAGGCGATGCCAAGATCATGGGGCCACTGCAGGAGTTCAAACAGTATGGCCAGGCTGGGACCTTTGTTTCCCATCTTCTGCCAAATCTTGCAAGGGTGACAGACGATATCGCAGTGGTGCGTTCTATGCACACCGATCAGTTCAATCATGCCCCAGCCCAGATTTTCATGAATACTGGTTCTCAGCTCATGGGCCGTCCGAGCATGGGATCGTGGTTAACCTACGGGCTCGGCAGCGACAATAGCGACCTGCCAGGATTTGTGGTGCTACTTTCTGGAGAAAACAATCCTGATGGAGGGAAGTCATGTTGGAGCAGCGGCTTCTTGCCCACTACGTACCAGGGTGTGGAGTTTCGCTCGAAGGGAGATCCTGTCTTATTTCTATCCAATCCTGACGGAGTGAGCATCGAAACTCGGCGTCAGTCACTGGATGCGTTGAGAGATCTGAACCAGATGAGCCTCGGCCAATTTGGAGATTCTGAAATAACGACGCGCATTGCATCTTATGAAATGTCTTACCGGATGCAAAGCAGCGTTCCCGAATTGATGGAAATTTCCAAAGAGCCTCCATATATCCATGAGTTGTACGGCACGGAACCTGGCAAGGCTTCGTTTGCCAATAATTGTCTGCTGGCACGGCGCCTGGTGGAACGGGGAGTTCGTTTCGTCCAGCTTTACCACCGGGGATGGGACCACCACGGAACCAGCGCTGGACAGGATTTGATCACTCATCTGCCTAAGATGTGCCGTGAAATAGACCAGGCGGCCGTCGCCCTTCTCCTTGATCTCAAGCAGCGAGGTCTTTTGGATAGCACGCTAGTGGTCTGGGGCGGGGAATTCGGACGGACTCCCATGAGCCAGGCTGCCGAAGGCTCCAAGTTCTTGGGGCGGGACCATCATCCCAAAGCCTTTTCTATGTGGTTGGCCGGCGGGGGGATCCGGGGCGGAATCACGCTGGGTCAGAGCGACGAGCTTGGCTACAACGCCGTTGAAGATCCTGTTCACGTTCACGATTTGCATGCCACGCTTCTCCACCTCATGGGCCTTGACCATACGAAGCTCACCTACAAATTCCAGGGCAGGGAATTCCGCTTGACGGATGTTCATGGAAACATCGTCACCAAGCTGCTGGCTTGAACGGCAGTTGTGGCCCGCTCAATAACCGAGTTCTTTGTTTACCATGTTGAGGAGCGGGTTCCGGGCAAGGTAGCGTTCGACGTTATCAATTAGCGACAAGGCCGTCTTTTCATAGTAGGCGAGGGTGAGGTCGCAACAGTGGGGCGAAATCAGGACGTTTTGAAGCGTGTAGAATTCACTGGCTGTTGGCAAAGGCTCGGAAGTAAACACATCCAGTGCGGCTCCGCCGATCGTTTGTTCTCGCAAAAACCGAAGTAACGCCTCCTCGTCTGTGGTTTGGCCACGCCCAACATTAATAAAGTAAGAAGTCCGGGGCATCGCTTGAAATTCGGTGTTGCCGACCATCTTGAGGGTCGCAGGAGTCAACGGCAAGGTGTTCACCACATAATCGGAGCTGGCGAACAGCTCATGGAGCTTGTCGCGAGGTATTAGCTGATCGACGTTGGGTAGTTTCAGCCCAAAAACGAGTTGTCGTTTATGGGCCAGGACCCGCATTCCCAGGCCCTTTGCCTTTTGGGCGACCGCTATGCCAATATTGCCCAGGCCAAGAATACCAACGGTCTGGCCCTGAATTTCCCGCATCAGAAAACGGTCCCAACCACGATCCAGTTTGTTTTGCTCAAGGCGGGGAAAGTCTTTGGCGAAGTAGAAAATAGCTGCAATCACAAACTCAGCCAGAGAGTTTGAATAGTAGCCTCGGGTATTAGTGAGTGCTACGTCGCTCTGCACAAACTCCGGAAAGAGCAGGGACTCCATGCCAACGCCACTGAAGTGGACCCACCTCAACCGCCGGGCTTGCTTCCAGTGCTGTTTGAGCCACGGACCGGCTGACTCCCAGACAAAAACGATTTCCGCTTCGGGTAGAAGAGCGGCAACCTCGTCGCAGGTTTTGGCAATCTCCACATCGATAACCTGCTCCAGCCGGCGGATTTGCTGGAGGGTGATCTCATGTGGTTCTCGCAAGATCAATAGCCGAGGCTTGACAACGCTTTCCACCTGAACCTCCCCATCTGCTCGCCAGGCCAGAATCCAAGCACCGACCACAAGAATGCTACCACCATCCTCAAGTCTTGTTTAGTCTCCCTTCGCTTC
>Ga0075433_10001157_pt1 | contig 19170 bp, 8 predicted proteins | sample RhiMethybrSRZTD2_FD_75299 | JGI IMG/M metagenome (GOLD analysis project Ga0075433, IMG submission 75299) | Populus rhizosphere microbial communities from Tennessee, USA - Rhizosphere MetaG P. TD hybrid SRZTD2 | ecosystem: Host-associated > Plants > Roots > Rhizosphere > Soil | place: USA... | reverse complement strand
GTGCCGGGAGTCTTGTCCTCCTCGGGCAGGAAACCCCGCCCGAGCTGCATCGGAACTCCCAGCAGCGAGAAGTAGTTTCCGCTCACCATGAAGCCGAACAGCTGCTCCGGCTCTCCGCTTCCGGACAGGCTCACGGCCAGGCCGCCGGTGGCCCCCATCTCTTCGAAGACGTCGTTCTGATCACGGTAATCCTCGAAGTTCGGATGCGACACGGGCATGAAGGCGAATTGATTGCCCTGGTTCTTGACGTCGGTGGTGAACACCGCCGCCAGGCGCTCGATGTCCCGAACCGGCACCGGCCGCAGCAGCACCGCGTTCACCAGGGTGAAAATGGTGGTGTTCGCGCCGATTCCGAGGCCCAGGGAGAGCACGGCCACGAAAGCGAATCCGGGGCTTTTGCGCAGCATTCGCAAACCGTAGCGGATGTCCTGAAGCAAAGTTTCCATACGATCTCCTAAGTCAGACTTCTCGAGCGCCTCCGGGCCTCATCACGAATGCATCCATGCCGATTGTCCGTCCCCCGCTCCCCCGGCGGCGCGCCATCCCCTCTTCCTCTCACTCGTAGCGCAAGGCGATCATCGGGTCGACCTTCGCCGCCCGGCGCGCCGGGAGATAGCAGGCCAGGAGCGCCACCACCACGAGAGCGGCGGTCACCAGCCCCAGCACGAGCGGATCCTGCGGAGTGATTCCGAACAGCAGGCTCCCGAGCCATCGAGTCGCCGCCAGGGCGACAGTAAGTCCAACGGCCATCCCCGCCAGGGCCAGTCTCATTCCCTGCCACAGCACGGATCGGAGGACCTCCCGGCGCTGCGCCCCCAGCGCCATCCGCACACCGATCTCCCGCGTCCGCTGCAAGGTCGAGAAGGCCGTCACCGCGTACAGTCCCGTCCCCGCCAGGAGCATTCCCAGCAGTCCCAGGCAGCCGGCCACCCATCCCGCCAGCCGCTGCGGCAGCAATCCGACTCCGGCGACCTCTTCCATCGACTGCGCGTGCAGGATGGGAAGGTACGGGTTCATCGAACGCAGCAGGGCCCGGACCGCCGGAACAACCGGCGTCCCCGCCTCCGTGCGGATGGCCAGATTCAATCCGCTTCGATAGCTCTGCCGGAGTGGAACGTAGACGAAGTTGCGCGGCGCCTCTCCCAGCGTGCGGTACTTCTGGTCGCGCGCCACCCCCACGACCTGCAGGACTCTCGTAGGCTCATCGGGCTCGGGATTCTCGAGCCTCTGCCCCACCGGGTCGATCCCGGGCCAGAGGCGGGCGGCCAGCGTCTCATTGACGATTGCCACGGCCGTTGTCGCGGGCCCATCCGCGCTGGCGAAATCGCGCCCGCGAAGCAGCGGGATGCCGAGGTTCGCAAAGTACCCCGGCGTCACCACGTTCCAGTCGGCGTCCATCTCCGGATCGGCGCCGCCCGAGGCCCGCACTCCTCCGAAGCTGCCTCCGCCGCCATCCAGCGGCAGGTCCCACATGAGCGATGCCGAGCGGACTCCCGGAAGCGCCTGCGTGCGCCGCAGCAGCTCTTCGGCGAAGGGGAGGCCCTCGGGCTCCTTCATCCCCGCGAGCGAGAGATCCAGCCCGACGATCTGGAGGTTCTGGATGTCGAATCCCGGGTCGACGCGGGCGGCGCGCTGCAGCGATCGGGCGAACAGCCCTCCGCAGACCAGCAGGATCAGCGTGACGGCCATCTGACCCATGACGAGCGCGTTGCGCATGCGGATGCGCCGCGGGCTTCCGCCGGACTCCTCCTTCAGGGTGACCATCGGATCGGTATGCGAATTCTGCAGCGCGGGGGCGAGGGAGGCGAGCATTCCGGAAAGCAGGCTCAACCCCAGGGCGAAGCCGAGCACGCGCCAGTCCAGATTCAGCTGCAATTGAAGCGGCACGGGGAGCTCGGGCACGAAGGCCAGCAGGAGATCGCGCATCCAGGCCGCGCTCAGCACTCCCGCGGCCCCGCCCAGGGTGAACAGCATCGCGCCTTCGACGAGCATCTGCCGCGCGATGCGCCAGCGGCTCGCCCCCATGGCGACGCGCACCGCCACTTCCCTGCGCCTCTGGTTGGCGCGCACCAGCAGCATCCCGGTCACGTTGAAGCAGGCGATCAGCAGCACCAGGGCCACGAACGCCATGAGCAGCGCGAGGAATCCGGCCACGACGAGGCGCATTTCTCCCGGAATCAGTCCCGCCGCCATGGCCGCGATTCCCTTCCCGCGGTTTATCTCGGGAAACTCGCGAGCCAGCGCCTGGGCGATGGTCCCCAGATCCGCCCGCGCGTTGGAGAGAGTCGCTCCCGGCTTCAGCCGACCGAAGGCCATCATGAACACGGCCCTTCGGTCTTGCAGGGCAGTGTTCCCGGGCCGCACCAGGCTCCACTGGTGCATGGGGAACCAGACATCGGGGGCCATCGGCGTGGTGCCGTGGAACTGCTCCGGCGCCACTCCCACTACGCGCACCCGCTGTCCGTTGATCCGCAGATCGCCCCCCACCACGCCCGCGTCTCCGCGGCACTGCCTCTGCCAGAATCCGTAGCTCAGCACCGCGACGGCATCAGTGCCTGCCGCCGTGTCCTCGGCTTCCAGGAAGAATCGGCCCGCCGCCGGCTTTACCTCGAGAACCGAGAAGTAGTTGCCTGTGACCAGGGAGGCGTAGGCACGCTGCGCCGAGCCGGCTTCGCTCAGGCTCACCGCCATGGGCTCGAAGCCGTAGCCGGCCATCCCCGTCATCGTGCGGTTGCGATCGCGGTAGTCCAGGTAGTTCAGGTAGGACAGATTGTCGAAACCGCTCCCCTCCTGCGTCGCGCCGATATCGACCAGCTGCTCCGGATGACCAATGCCCGGCAGCGGGCGCAGCAGCATTTCGTTCACCAGAGTGAAGACCGCCGCGTTGGCGCCGATCCCCAGCGCCAGAGTGAGCACCGAGACCAGCGTGAACCCCGGCGATTTGATGAGCATGCGCGCCGCGTATTTCAGGTCCTGCCAGAGGGATCCCATGGTGCTCCTGTCAGTCGGAAGAGTGGCTATTCATAATGAAGGGCCGTCACCGGATCGACTCGGGCGGCGCGGCGCGCCGGCAGGTAGCAGGCGAGCAGAGCCACCGCCGCCAGCAGCGCCGAGACGCCGGCGAAGGTCAGGGGATCGGTGGCCCCCACGCCGAACAGAAGTCCGGACAGGAATCGGGTGAGCAGCAGCGCCCCCGCCAGCCCGATGCCCAGCCCCGTCACGGTCAGGAGCATCCCCTGGGCCACCACCAGTTTCAGGACATCGCCCGGCCGCGCGCCGAGCGCCACGCGGATGCCGATCTCGCGGGTGCGCCGGGTGACCGAGTAGGCGAGCACTCCGTACAGGCCGGTGGCCGCCAGAGCCAGCGCCACCCCGGCGAAGGACCCGAGCAGGGTGGCGATCAGCCGCCGGTTCGCAACCGAAGACGACAGGTACTCCTCCATCGTGTGCACGGAATAAAGCGGCAAGGAGTGATCCAGGGAGCGGACCTGCTCGCGCAGGGTCGCCGCCAGCGAGGACGGATCCTTGAGGGCTTTCACCACCAGGGTGACCGCGGGTTCCGGGCCCTGCGGATAAGGAACGTAATATTCGGGCTGCAGCGGCGCGTCCAGGGAGTCGAACCGGACATCACCCACGACACCCACGATCTCCCGGCGCCTTGTCGACCCTTCGTCGGTTTCGATGACCTTGCCGACGGGATCCACGCCGGGGAAGATGCGTCGCGCGAAGGATTCGTTCACCAGCGCCACCGGCGGCGCCGTGGCGCCATCCTGTGCGCTGAAGGCTCGCCCTTTCAAGAGCGGAATTCCCATGGCGGTCAGGTAGTCGGGGCTGATGGAGCGGTAATTGACATCCGGATCGTTGCCGTCCGGCGACGGGTGATCCGGGATCCGGAAGCTGTTGGAGCGGTTGTTCCCGCCCAGGGGCAGCGTGAAGACGACCGCCGCCGAGCGAATCCCCGGAACGGCCCGCACCTGCTCGAGGAGACGATCGAAGAGGGCGATGCGCTGCGCGGCTTCGGGGAAGCGGGCGTCGGGCAGGGAGAGTTTCATGGTCAGGACGTTTTCCGGATTGAATCCGGGTTGCACGCCACTCAGGCGCTCGAAGCTGCGCAGCATCAGCCCCGCCCCGGCCAGCAGGACGAGCGACAGAGCCACTTCCGACACGACCAGCAGCGCCCGGACTCGATTGCGCTTCCAGCCCTCCGCCTCGCCGCCTCTCCCTTCCCGCAGATCCGGGTCCAGTGACGAGCGCGCCGCGCGCAGCGCCGGAGCCAGCCCGGAGAGGATGCCGGTCAGCAGGGAGACTCCGAGCGTGAAGCCGAAAACCCGCATGTCCAGGCCGATCTCTCCGACCCGCGGGATCGCTCCCGGAGCGAGTCGCACCACGAGATCCTCGCCCCAGACGGCCACCAGCAACCCGACGGCTCCTCCGGTCAGCGAGAGCAGGAGGCTCTCGACCAGCAGCTGCCGGGCGATGCGTCCCCATCCTGCCCCGAGCGCGGCGCGGATGGCGATCTCCTTCTGTCTCGAGGAGGCGCGCGCCAGGAGCAGGTTGGCGATGTTGGCGCAGGCGATGAGCAGCACGAACCCCACGGCTCCCAGCAGCACCAGCAGAGCCGACCGCACATCTCCCACCAGCTCCTCCTGAAGCGGCAGGACCCGCGCCCGCATCAGGTGGTTCGTGCCGGGATAAGCCACCTCCAGCCTCCGGGCGATGGTGTCCAGATCCGCTTCCGCCTGAAGCGGTCCGATTCCCTGCTTCAGCAGGCCGACGGCGCTCAGGTAATGATTGCTCCGCAGCTCGAGCCGCTCACGCGTGTCGGGATCGGTGACGAGCGGGACCCAGAAGCTGCGCGGCGAGCCCAGGATGGGGAAATTGAAAGTCTCGGGCATGACCCCGACGACGGTGCAGCTTTCTCCATCCAGCTGGATGGTTTTCCCGAGGACCTCGGGGCTCGAGTGGAAGCGCCGCTCCCAGAAGCCGTGCGAGAGGACGACGACCCGAGAGGCTCCGGGACGATCTTCCTCCGCGGTGAAGACCCTGCCGAGCTGGGGCCGGGCGCTCAGGAGCGGGAAGAGATCCGCGGAGACCGCGGCGCCCGTGACGAACTCGGCGCTTCCCCCTTCCTCCAGTGTGGCTCCCACGTAGGAGAAGGCCGCCATCTTTTCAAAGCTCTTCGTCTGCTCCCGCCAATCGGTGAAATCGGGATAGGAAAACGGCTCGCGATTCCACCCCTTCTCCGGCACGAATTCCCATACCGCCGCCAGCCGGTCGGAGTTCGGGAAGGGCAACGGGCGAAGCAGGACGCCGTTGACCACGCTGAACAGGGTCGAGTTCGCGCCGATCCCCAGCGCCAGGGTCAGCACCGCGATGGCGCTGAACCCCGGGTTCTTGAGGAGCATGCGCAATCCGTAGCGGACATCTTGAATGAGGGTTCCCATGAGATCTCCTACTCGAATCGCAGCGCCGTGAGCGGATCAACCCGCGCCGCGCGACGGGCCGGCAGGTAGCAGGCGCACAGCGCCACCCCCGCCAGAAGCAGGGGAATCGCGGCGAAGGTCCAGGGATCGGTGGCGCTCACTTTGAACAGCAAGCCGGAGAGCAGCCGGGCGAGGGGCCAGGCGGCAATCAACCCGAGGGCCACACCCATTCCCACCAGCTTCAATCCCTGCCCCACCACCAGCCGGAGCACGTCGCCGCGCCCGGCCCCCAGCGCCATGCGGATGCCGATCTCGTGGGTCCTCTGGGTGACGGAGCAGGCAATGACGCCGTAGATTCCGATGGCTGCGAGAAAAAGGGCCAGCGCGGCGAAGCCGCTGAGCAGCGACATGGAAATGCGCCGCGGCCCCACCGATTCCGCGACGACCGCCTCCATCGTCCGGACCCTGGACAAAGGCTGGTTTTTATCGACATGATGGACCTCATCCAGGATGACCTGCACCAGCCCCAGAGGATCCCCGCCGCTTCGCACCACCAGCGTCATCCCCGCGTCGGGGGCCTGGAGGAAGGGGACGTAGATGGCGGGGGAAGAGGGAAGATCCAACCCGTCGTGCTTGACGTCGCCGACCACGCCCACGATCTCCTGCCAGCCGCTGCTCTTCCAGTTCATGTCGATGCGCTTGCCGATGGGATCGGCGTTGGGGAAAAAGCGCCGGGCCAGCGACTCATTGATGATGGCGACGCGCGGGGCGCCTTCCCGATCCTGCTCGGTGAAGGCTCTTCCCTTCAGGATGGGAATGCGCAGGCTGCGGAAGTAGTCGGTGCTGACCAGGCGATCATCGGCCAGGGGGGTCTCGTCCTCGGGCCAGCTCCGTCCCTCGATTTTTATGCCGCTGTTGGTGTTGTTGCCGCTCAGCGGCAGGTGGCTCACCACGCCGGCGGCTTCAACGCCCGGAAGCTTCTGTACCCGATCCAGAAGCGCGGAGAAGAAAGCGATCTGCTTCGCCGGCTCCCAGGAAGCAGGGGGAAGGTTCAGATCCACCGCCAGCACCCGGCTTGCATCGAAGCCGCGCTCGTCGCCCAGGACGCGCTCGAAGCTGCGAATGAGCAAGCCCGCCCCGATGAGGAGAACGAGAGACAGCGCCACTTCCGACACCACCAGCAGGTTGCGCAGGCGGCGCCGGGCCGCGCTTCCACCGCTCTGCCGCCCCCCCTCCTTCAGGGATTCCTGGAGATCGGCCGAAGCAGCCTGCAGCGCAGGCGCCAGGCCGAAGAGCAATCCGGTCAGCAGGGAGATCCCCGTCGTGAAGGCGAGGACGACTCCATCGATCCGAATCTCCTCCAGGCGCGGCAGACGCGGGACGGCGGAAACGAGCACGTCCACCCCCCACCACGCCAGCAGGAGGCCAAGCCCTCCTCCCAGCACGGAGAGGATCAGAGTCTCGGTGAGCAGCTGGCGGATCAGGCGCAGCCGGCCGGCCCCCACGGCAAGGCGGATGCCGATCTCCTTGCGCCGGGTGGCCGCCCGCGCCAGCAGCAGATTGGTCGCGTTGGCGCAGGCGATGAGCAGCACAAAACCGACCGCGCCGAGCAGCACCAGGAGAGCCGGGCGGGTTTCTCCCACCAACGACTCCTGCAGCGGGACGATCTCGATGCCGTGGCGCGTCAGCTTGTCGGTGCGCATCTGCCGGGCGGCGCTCTCCAGCTCTGCGCGCGCCTGGGCAAGATCCGGCCCGGGGCGGAGCCTTCCGACCACCCGGAGGAAGTGGAGGCCCCTGGGGGCCTTCTCTACACTCAGACGCAGAGGAACGCACACGTCGGGGTGCATTTCCAGGACAGGCCCGGGAGGAAGGATGCCCACGACGACGTGGGGCTCCCCTCCCAACACGATCTTTGTGCCCAGCACCGCGGGATCCGCTGCGAAGCGGCGCTTCCAGAGGGCGTCGCTGATGATCGCCACCCGCTCGGCGTCCGGCTTCTCCTCCTCGGGGTTGAAGTTGCGCCCCGGAGAGGGAGCGACTCCCAGCATCGGGAGCAATCCAGAAGTAACGCGTATGGCCTGCAGCTGCTCCGGCTCGCCCTGCCCCGTCAGGCTGGGAGCCGTTTCGAAGAAGGCGCCCAGCTCCTGAAACATCCTGGCGCGCTCTTTCCAGTCGAGGTACTCGGGGTACGCGGCCGGAGCGCGCAATGCGCCCGGCTGGGTGTCCCAGACCATCATGAGGCGCTCGGCCTGCGGCACCGGCAGCGGGCGCAGCAGCAGCGCATTCACCACGCTGAAGATCGCGGTGTTGGCGCCGATCCCCAGCGCCAGGGTCAGCACGCAAATCACCGTGAAGCCCGGGTTCTTCCAGAGAATGCGCAGGCCGTACCGGATGTCCTGAAGCAGAATTCCCATGCTGTCTCCTACTCCATCCTCAGCGCCGCGAGCGGGTCGACACCCGCCGCCCGGCGTGCCGGCAGGTAGCAGGCCGCCAAGGCCACCAGAACCAGCAGCGCGGAAACCGTCGCGAAAGTCCCGGGATCGTGCGCGGTGACGCCGTACAGCAGGCTCCCGAGCACGCGTGTCAGGCCGAGCGCGGCGAGCAGGCCGATGCCGGCTCCGAGCAGAACCAGGGGAAGGCCCTGGCCGATCACCAGCCGCACCACGTCGCTCTTCCGGGCGCCCAGAGCCATGCGGATGCCGATCTCCTGGATCCTCTGCCCCACCGCGTAGGAAATCACCGCATAGACTCCCAGCGCGGAGAGCAGCAGCGCCACCGAGGCGAACAGCCCGATCAGGATGAAGCGCAGGCGCGGCTGCGCCAGCGAGTCTTCCACGTAGCCCTGCATCGTCTGCACGGCATAGAGAGGCTGCTCGGGGTCGAGCAAGCGCAGCTCCCGCCGCACGGAGGGAAGAATCGCGGCGGGACTCGAGGCGGTGCGCAGGGCCACGAACATCCCGAGAACGGCCCGCTGCGCGTAGGGACGGTAGACATGGATCATCGGCTCGCGGTCCAGCGCCGTATCCTTGATATCGCCCACGACGCCGACGACGCTCAGCCAGGTGGCGTCGGCGCTCGAGTCCGAGAAGGTGATCCGCTTGCCGATCGGATCCTCTCCGGGCCAGAGCCGACGGGCCGCCGCGTCATCTACCACGACCACTCCGGGCGATTTCGCGTCATCGTGATCGGAGAAGTCGCGCCCCCGGCGCAAGGGAACCCCGAGGGTGCGGAAATAGCCGGGCGACACCAGGCGCACGGAGGTCAGGGGCGAGGCTTCACCATGCGCAGGCTCCCGCCCTTCCGGGAAAAACGAGGCCGTCCAGTTCCCCTCCGCGAGCGGCACCAGCGAGCCTATGGCGACGTCTTGCACTCCCGGGAGCGCTCCCAGCTTTCCCACGAGCTGGTCGAAGAAGGCCTGACGCGCCGCCGGGTTGGGGTATTTCGAAGCGGGCAGCGACACGTAGGCCGTGAGCACGTTTTTCGGCTCGAACCCGGCGTCCACCTTCATGAGGCTTTCGAAGCTCCTGAGCATCAGACCGGCCCCGATCAGCAGCACGAGGGCCAAGGCCACCTGCGACACCACCAGGAGGCGCTGGACCCGGAGATGCTTCAGACCTCCCGTGGCACTGCGCCCCCCCTCCTTGAGTGCTTCATTCGGGCTGGTCCGCGACAGGCGAAGGGCCGGGGCGAGGCCGGAGATCACGGCCGAGAGAATCGACAGGCAGGCCGAGAAAAGGAGCACGCGCGAATCGAGGCGCACCTCTTCGAGCCGGGGAAGATTCGCGGGCCGTATCCTTATTAGTAGATCCACGCCCCAGGAGGCGACAAGAACTCCCAGGGCTCCGCCCACCGCGCCCAGCATCAGGCTCTCGGTGAGCAGCTGACGGATCAGGCGCCATCGCCCCGCTCCCAGGGCCGTGCGGATGGCGATTTCCCGCTGGCGCGTGGCGGCTCGGGCCAGCTGCAGGCCGGAGACGTTGGCGCAGGCGACCAGCAGCACGAAACCCACCGCGCCCAGGAGGACCAGCAGCGCCTTGCCCGAGTCGCCGACGACGTTTTCCTTCAGCGGGACCAGCACGCAGCCCCACCCGGCATTGGTCAGGTAGTCCCGCATGCCGGGCGGCGAGTCCTGGAGAATTTTTACCGTGATCCGATCCATCTCGGTCTGCGCCGCCGCGACCGTGACGCCGGGCTTCAGTCGCGCCACCGCCGTGAGATATTCGTTTCCGCGCTGGGAGGGATTGACCTGATCGGCGCTCAGCGCCAGGGGCACCCACATCTCGGTCTTCGGACTCGGGTAGGCAAAGCCCGCCGGCATCACTCCCACCAGGGTGTGGTTTTTTCCATTCAGCAGGATCGACCGGCCGACCCAGGCGCGATCCCCTCCGAAGCGGCGCTCGAACAGGCCGTGGCTCACCACGACCACCGGCTCGGCGCCGGGTCGATCCTCTTCGGGGCGGAAGGCTCTTCCCAGTGCGGGCTGGACGCCGAGGACCTGGAACAGACCCGCCGTGACCCGGACTCCCCGGATGCGCTCCGGATCGCCGCCCCCCGTCAGGTTCAGGCTCGCGTCGGTAACAGCTCCAACCTGCTCGAAGACCCGGCTCGACTCGGAGCGATCGACGAAGTCGGGCCCGGAAATCGCCGCCTGGCTCAGGCCCATCTTCGGATACTTGTTCCACAGAGTAATGAGGCGCTCGGACGACGGGTACGGCAGCGGCCGGATCAGCACGGCGTTGACCACGCTGAAGATGGCGGTGTTCGCGCCGATCCCCAGTGCGAGGGTCGCGACAGCCACCGCGACGAACCCGGGCGTCTTGAGAAAACTCCGCAACCCATGACGGGCGTCCTGGAGCAGATGATTCATGGCTACACCCTTCCCTTCCTTTATTCGTAGCGCAGCGCCACCACTGGATCGATCCTGGCCGCGCGCCGCGCCGGGATCCAGCACGCCAACACTCCCACGCCGAGCAGCATGGCTCCCACCCCCGCGTAGGTCAGCGGATCAAACGCCGCAATTCCGAACAGCAGCTGCGACAGGCCGCGCGCCGCGGCGCCCGCCGCGACCGTTCCCAACGCCACGCCGATCGCTATCACCGCCAGCTCGCGGCCAATCACCATGCGGTAGATGTCCCGCGGCCCGGCGCCCAACGCCACACGCACGCCCAGCTCGCGCGTGCGCAAGTTCACGGTGTACGACACGATGCCGTAGACACCGAGTGCCGTCAGCAGCATGACCAGCACGCCGAAAAGTCCCGTCACGCCCGCCAGCACGCGCTGCGGAAACAGCGGCCCGTGGCGCAGCTCCTCGAACGTCATGGCTTCGGACACGACCAGGCCCGGTGCGACGCCCGCCACGGCCTGCCGGATGAGCTTGCCGACCGATCCCGCACTGGCGCGCAGGCGCACGTGCAGGTCGGCGCTGGTCAACGGTTGTTGGGATGCGGAGCCGTAGATGTACGGCATGGGCGGCTCGCCCAGCGTGTAGTACTTGATGTCGCGCGCCACCCCGATGATTTGCAGCGGCACCGGCGGCTCGCCGAGCATCTGAATCGTTTCGCCCACCGGATTGCGATCGGGCCAGAAGCGTCGGGCCATCGTCTCGTTGATCACGATCACCGGCAGCGCACCGGGTCGCGCATCGCGCTCCTCGAAGCCGCGCCCCACCAGCAGGGGGATGCGCAGGGTGGAGAAGTAATCCGAGCCCACTACGTTCGTGGCGATCGAAAAATAGCCGCGGTCCGCGGGTGGCGTATGCCCCGGGATGGCGAAGCCAAGCGATTCGCGGCTGTTTCCCAGCGGCACCACGCTGGCATACGTGGCGCTTTCGACCGCCGGATTGTCGCGCAGGCGAGAGACAATCTGCTCCAGGGCCACGCGGCTCTGCTCAGGCGTAGCGCCGAGCTGCCGGAAGTCGACGTATCCCAACGCCAGCCCCCGCGCCTCAAAACCGGGATGGAACGATTCGTTATTGCGCAGGCTCTGCAGCAGGAGCGCGGCGGACACCAGCAGCACCATGGTGACGGCCACCTGTCCGGTCACGAACGCGCCGAACAGGCGTGAGCGTCCGTGGCCGCCGGCGGAAGCCCCTTCCTTCAGGAACGCCATCGGCGCGATGTTGGAGGCTCGCAGCGCCGGGATCACCCCGAACAGCAAGCCCGTCACCAGCGAAAGCGCGATGGCAAATCCCATCACGCGCAGATCCAGCGGCGCCACGGGGGCGAAGCCCCCAAAATCCGGCGGCACCAGCAGGAACATGCTGTCCCGCAGCCAGATCGCCGCTATCGCTCCCACTCCTCCGCCCAGAAGCGCCAGAAGGCAGCTCTCCACCAGCCATTGCTGCACCAGCCTCCCGCGAGTTGCGCCCAGGGATCGACGGATGGAAACCTCGCGCCGGCGGGCGGTCACCCGAGTCAGCACCACGCTCGCGATATTGGCGCACGCCACCAGCAGCACCAATCCCACCACCAGCAGGAACGCTCCCAGGCCCTTCATCGCCATGTCGCGCGACTCCTCAGGCATGGCCTGCGCCGGAACCAAACGGAACGATTCGCCCTCATCGATGAACTTGGCGCTCCGTAACCTGGCCGCCACGGTCTGCACCTCGGCATTGGCTTGCGCCAGGCTCACGCCCGGCTTCAGCCGCGCCGTGGCGTGCAGCCAGCCCCAGCTGCGCCGCGTGTACGAAAGCCCGCGCGGTCGCACCTGCTCGTGCATCGCCACCGGCGCCCAGAAATCGGCCGGAAACGCCTCATAGCTGCCGCGAAATCCTGGCGGCGCGACGCCGATGATGGTGAAGGGATGGTTGTTCAGCCGGATCGTCCTGCCCACTGCGTCGGCCGAGCCACCGAACCGGCGCTTCCAGAGCCCGTCGCTGATCACGACCAGCGGATGTCCCCCCTCGACCACGTCGTCCTCGGGCGTCAACAGACGTCCCAGCGCCGGACGCACCCGCATCATCGGGAAGTAGGTGCCGCTCACCAGCTCGCCAATCACAATCACCGGCGTGTCGCCCGCGCCCAGGCTCACATCGACGGATTGGTTCACCGAGGACTCTGCAAACGCGCCGACCTGCTTCTGCAAGTCCTGGAAGTTCGGATACGACATCACCTCGAAACGCCCACCCTCGCCGGTTGCATAAATACGCATCAGCTGCTCGGGCTGCGCCACGGGCAGCGGCCGGAGGAACAGCGAGTTGATGTAGCTGAAAATCGCGGTGTTGGCCCCGATCCCCAGGGCCAGCGTCGCCACGGCCACGGTGGTGAAGGCGGGGTTCTTGAGGAGGCTGCGCAGCCCGAGGCGAATGTCCTGGAACAGCGAGCTCATGCTTTCCTCCTGGTTGATCGCTTCAGCGCTCCTGCGCCGCCGCGGCCTGCTTCTGCTCCGGCTGAATCCAGCCGTCCAGCAGATGGATGGTCCGGTTTCCGTAGGTCGCGTTGACCTCGGAGTGGGTGACCTGGATGATCGTGGTCCCCTTCTGGTTGAGCTTGGAGAACAGCTCCATGATTTCCTTCCCCTGCTCGGAATGCAGGTTTCCGGTGGGCTCGTCGGCCAGGATCAGCAGCGGGTTGATGATGACCGCGCGGGCCACCGCGATCAGCTGCTGCTGGCCTCCCGAAAGCTGGCTCGGGTAGAGGTCCCGCTTCGCCACGATGCCGAATCGGTCCAGCATCTCGGCCACCAGGCTGGCCCGATCGGATCCCTTGATGTTCTTGTAGGAGAGGGGAAGCTCCAGGTTTTCGTAGACGGTGAGGTTGTCCAGCAGGTGGTAGCTCTGGAAGACGAAGCCGATGTTCTTCTTGTTCAGCTCGGCCCGGTCCTTCCGGCCCAGAGCGTGCACCTTGTGTCCCAGGAAGTCGTACTCCCCGGTCCAGGCCCCGTCCAGCATTCCCAGGATTCCCAGGAGCGTGGATTTGCCCGAGCCGGAGGGACCCATAATGGTGAGAAAATCCCCCTCCTGAACTTCCAGATTCACGCGTCGCAGGACGAAGGTTTTCCCCGCGCCCGATTCGAAGAACTTCTCCAGGTTGGTCAATCGGATCATCATGAGTTTCGCTCCTATTCGACTCGCAGGGCCGCCATCGGCTCGACTCTGGCTGCCCGATAGGCGGGAAGACCGCAGGCTAGAAGGGCCACGCATCCCAGGAGGATGGCGGCCCCGGCGAAGGTGAAGGGATCGGTAGCGCTCACTTGATACAGCAGGCCTGAGAGGGCCCGGGTCAGCGCCAGCGATCCCAGCAGGCCCGCCCCCATGCCGATTCCCACCAGCCGCATTCCTTGTCCCACGATCATGGCAAGCACGTCTTTGCGCTCCGCCCCCAGCGCCATCCGCACGCCGATCTCGCGGGTCCGCTGGGTCACGGCGGTGGCCAGCACGCCGTAGATCCCCACCGCCGAGAGGAGCAGCGCCAGCGCGGCGAAGGCGCCCAGGAGGATCGCCCGGAAGCGGGGCTGCGCCACGGAGCCGGAGACCAGGCTGTCGAAGGTGCGCACGCTCGCCACCGCGAGGTCCGGGTCCAGGCCCCGGATGGCTTCGCGCACCGCCGGCACGAGAGCCGACGCATCGGAGGCTCCCCGGATCACCAGCGTCTGGCTCGGTAACGTGTCCTGCCGGATGGGGAAGTAATATTCGGGGCGCGGATCCTCGGCGAGCCCGAAATGACGGATGTCCCCGACGATCCCGACGATTTCCCGGGAGACCTCGTTGTACTTGAGGTGCTTTCCGAGCGGATCCTCACCGGGAAAGAAAGCGCGGGCCATCGCCTCATTGATGACGCCCACTTTCACAGCGCGTTGATCGTCCCGCGCGGTGAACAGTCGGCCTCGTCGCAAGGGGACTCCCAGAGCCTCGAAGTAGCCTTCACTGACGCAGCGATGCTCCGCGGTCGGCTCCATCCCCGGCACCACCGCCCCGTGCTCGTCGATCAGGAAGCTGTCGCCCGAGTAGCCGCCGCTCAAGGGAAGGATGTTGACCAATCCCGCCCGGCTGAGGCCCGGCAAGGGCTTGATTCTCTCCAGCAGCCGGTCATAGAAGCCGGCGATCTGCTCCGACTCCGGATAGCGGGTCTGCGGAAGCGAGAGCTGAAGCGTCACGACGTTTTCCGTCTTGAAGCCGGTGTCCACGTGCAGCAGGCGCCAGAGGCTCTGGAGCAGCAAGCCCGCTCCGGCCAGGAGAACCACCGACAACGCCACCTGCCCCGCGACCAGGAAGCGCCGGAACCGGGCCTTCCCCTCGCCGCTTCCCGCTTGCGCCCCGCCTTCCTTGAGAGAGCGGCCCAGATCGGAGCGCGCGCCGTGCAGGGCGGGGGCCAGGCCGAACACCAGGCCGGTCAGGATGGAAACGGCGAAGGTGAAGCCGAGCACCCGGCCGTCCACCCGGATGTCGGCCCACGAGGGCAGCGAGCTTCCCGCCGCCGTGACCATGAGATCTTTCATCCAGGAGGCGAGCAAAACTCCGAACACGCCGCCCGCAACCGACAGGAGCAGCGACTCGGTCAGGAGCTGGCGGGAGATTCTCCAGGCGCCCGCGCCCAGCGTCCGGCGAATCGCCATCTCCCGCTCCCGCCCGGCGGCTCTCCCCAGGAGCAGGCCCGCGACGTTCGCGCAGCCGATCGCCAGGACCAGCCCGACGGCGCCGCACAGCGCCAGGAGCCCACGCCGCACATCGCCCACCAGATCCTCGCGCAGCGGCACGATGCGAGTGCGCCAGCCTGTGCTGGTGGCCGGATAGAGCTTCTCGATGTTCTGCGCGATGCCATTCAGATCCGCCTGGGCCTGGCTCACCGAGACGCCGCTCTTCAATCGCCCCACACACCAGGCGAAGTGCCCGCCGCGCGCTCCGAGATCCGAAGGGAGGATCAAAGGACGCCAGATCGCAGCCTCCCCCATGGATCCGGGCAACGGGGAGCGGAAGCCCGCGGGAAGGATCCCCACGATGCGGCGCGGGATCCCACCGAGAGTCAGCATCTGTCCGATGGCCGTGGGATCCCCGCCGAATTCCGACTGCCAGAACTCGTGGCTGAGAACGATGACCCGCTCGGAGCCTTCCTTCTCCTCCTCCGGAAGAAAGAAACGCCCCCGTTCGAGTCTGGTCCCCAGGAGATCCATCAATCCGGACGAGGCGTTCGTCACGCTCAGCGAGCGCGGCTCGCCCCGGCCGGTCAGTACGGCGTCGGAATTGTTGAAGGCGGCCAGATTCTCGAAGCTGCGGCTCTCCCGGCGATAATCCGCCACGTCCAGAGGCGACACGGGCGCGCTGCCGAATCCCAGAGGCACGTTGTTTCCGTGGATCCGCACCAGGTGGTCCGGGTCCTGGTACGGGAGCGGTCGCAGGAGCACGGCGTTCACCACGCTGAAAATCGCCGTGTTAGCGCCGATGCCCAGCCCCAGCGTGAGGATGGCGATGGCGGTGACCCCAGGGCTCTTCAGGAGCATCCGGAAGCCGTAGCGCAGGTCTTGAAGGAGGGTTCCCATCGTCGCTTCCTTTTCGTTATTCGTAGCGCAGCGCCACCATCGGGTCGACCCGGGACGCGCGACGCGCCGGGAGATAGCAGGCCAGCAGAGCCACCGCCGCCAGGAGCAACGGGGTCGACACGAAGGTCGCCGTATCCAGAGCGCTCACTCCGAAGAGCAATTGAGAGATCAGGCGCGTCAGGGCCAGCGCCCCCGCCAGTCCGAGTGCGACACCGGCGAAAACCGGAAGCATTCCCTGGCGCAGGACCAGCGAGAAGACATCCCGCCGGCGCGCTCCCAGCGCCATGCGCACGCCGATCTCATGGGTGCGCTGCGCCACCGAGTAGGCCACCACGCCGTAAATGCCGACCGCCGCCAGCACCAGCGCCACCAGCGCGAAGAAGCCGATCAGCAGCGTGTTGAAGCGCCGCTCGGACGCGGTGGCGGCGACCAGCTCCTCCAGGCTGCGCGCCTGGGAAACCGGCTGATCCTTGTCGAGCGCGAAGAGCATCGCCCGCGCCGCCGGCGCCAGCAGCTCCGGCTTCGAGCCGGTGCGAAGCAGAAAAGTCATGTCCTGGTTGGGATACTGCAGATACGGCTCGTACACCTGCAGGGTGATGCCCGAGTCCAGCCCGTAGTGCCGGACGTCCTCCACTACACCCACGATCTCGCGCACCGCCGATGCGTCCATCTCCAGATTCAGGCGCTTGCCGATCGGGTCCTCGCCGGGAAAGATCTTCCGGGCCACCGCCTCATTGATGAGGATGACCCTCGGGCTGCCCGGCGTATCGCGATCCGTGAAGAACCGCCCCCGTCGGAGAGGTATCCCCATCGCCTTGAAGTAATCGGGGCTGACCGAATACCAGTTGGCGGAGGGTTTCTGGCCCGCTGCCGCGGGCGCGCGCCCCTCGACGTCGAACGGAGTGATCTGATCGCTGCCGCTGAAGGGAACATCGCTCACCGCCGCCGCGACGCTCACCCCGGGCAGGTCCTGCAAGGATTGCAGTGCCTGCTGGAAGTAGGCGGCCTGCCGCTCGGGCGACGGATATTTCCTGGTCGGCAGCGACACTCCCAGCGTCAGCACGTTCGAGGCGTCGAAGCCGGGCTTGACCTCTATCAGATGGAGGAAGCTGCGCACCACCAGACCGGCCCCCACCAGCAGAATCAGGGAGAGGGCCACCTGCGCGGTGACCAGGCCGCCGCTCAGGCGATGCCTTCCCGCGGGAGCGGCGGTGCGACCGCCCTCCTTGAGCGTCTCTTGCAGGTTGGAGCGCGACGCGAGCGCCGCCGGCACGATGCCGAACAGGAATCCGGTCAGGACCGATAGCCCCAGCATCAGCAGGAACACGGTGCCGTTCATCTCCACTTCCTGCAATCGGGGAAGGTAGGCCGGCTGCATCGACTTGAGCAGGTCGATGCCCCATTCCCCCAGAAGCAGGCCGAGGCCTCCTCCGAACAAGGCGAGCAGGACGCTCTCGGTCAACAGCTGGCGGACGATGCGTCCGCGCCCGGCGCCCAGGGCGGCGCGCAGGGCGATCTCCTTCTGGCGCGCGGCGCCGCGGGCGAGCAAGAGATTCGTGACGTTGCCGCAGGCGATGAGCAGAACGAACCCGACCGCCGCGAAAAGGGCCAGCAGGGCCGGCCGGACATCGCCGACGACCGCTTCGTGCAGCGGTTGGACCTTCGCACCCCATCCGACGTTCGTGTCGGGATACTGTTTCGCCAGGCCCGCGGCCATTCCACTGAGAGCCGCTTGCGCCTCGTCGAGCGTGATCCCCGGCTGGAGCCGGCCTATCGCCCTCATGTAGCGCGATCCGCGCGCGCTCAGCTGCTCGGGGGTCAGCGTGGTGGGCACCATGAGGTCGGCGCCCAGAGGGATGGGGAACCAGTCGGGCATGACGCCGACCACCGTATAGCTCTCGCCGCTCAGATCGAGCGTCCTGCCCACGACGTCCTCCTTCGCGCCGAAGCGGCGCTGCCAGAGGGCGTGGCCCAGCACGACGACCCGGCTCATACCCGGCGCGTGCTCCTCGTCGCGAAACGGACGGCCGAGCTGCGGCGGGACGCCGGTCAGCCGGAAGATGCCTTCCGTGACCAGAATCCCCGACAGGCGCTCGGGCTCCGCCTCGCCGGTGAGGACGAACGAGCGGTTCTGGAACGCCACCAGCGCGTCGAAGACCCGATCCAGCTTCCGCCAGTCGGCGAAATCAGGAGGCGATACCGGAGTGCGGTCCCAGCCTTTGGAGAGGTTGCTCTCCCAGGCCACGACGACCTGCTCGGAGTGGGCGTAGGGGAGGGGTTTGAGGAGAACGCCTTGGATGACGCTGAAGATCGCCGTGTTGGCGCCGATGCCCAGACCCAGCGTGAGGATGGCGATGCCGGTAACCCCCGGGCTCTTCAGGAGCATCCGGAAGCCGTAGCGCAGATCCTGAAGGAGGGCTCCCAAGGCTGTTTCCTCTTTCTATTCGTAGCGCAAAGCCACCATCGGATCGACGCGCGCCGCGCGCCGCGCCGGGAGATAGCAGGCCAGCAAGGCCACCCCCGACAGGAGCAGCGGGGTCGACACGAACGTCGCCGCGTCCAGGGCACTCACGTTGAACAGCAATTGCGAGATCAGGCGGGTCAGGCCCACCGCCCCCACCAGCCCCAGGGCCACGCCGGCGACCACCAGGACCATTCCCTGCCGGAGCACCAGAGAGAAGACGTCGCTCTTCTGCGCGCCCAACGCCATGCGCACTCCGATCTCATGCGTGCGCTGGGCGACCGAGTAGGCCACGACTCCGTAGATCCCGACGGCCGCCAGCACCAGCGCCACCACGGCGAAGAAGCCGATCAGCAGCGTGTTGAAGCGCCGCTGCGAGGCAGAGGCCGCCACCAGATCGTCAAGGGTTTGCGCCTGGGAAACCGGCTGGTCCTTGTCCAGGGAGAAGATGGCCTGCCGCGCGGCGGAGGAGAGGCTGGCCGGATCGGTATCGGTGCGCAGCAAAAAGACCATCGTGTCCATGGGCTGCTGCCGGTAGGGCTCGTACATCTGCATGGTGAATTTCGCCTCGAGTCCGTAATGCTTCACATCCTTCACGACGCCGACGATTTCCCGCACCACCTTCGAGTCGATGCCCATGCGAATCTGCTTGCCCAGGGGATCCTCGCCGGGGAAAATCCGGCGCGCCAGTGACTCGTTGACAATCGCCACCCGCTGCGCCGCGCTGTCATCGTGCTCGGTGAACAATCGCCCCTTGACCAGCGGGATGCGCATGGTCTGGAAATAGTCGGGGCTGACCGAGTACCAGTTGGC
>Ga0075433_10001154_pt1 | contig 19190 bp, 14 predicted proteins | sample RhiMethybrSRZTD2_FD_75299 | JGI IMG/M metagenome (GOLD analysis project Ga0075433, IMG submission 75299) | Populus rhizosphere microbial communities from Tennessee, USA - Rhizosphere MetaG P. TD hybrid SRZTD2 | ecosystem: Host-associated > Plants > Roots > Rhizosphere > Soil | place: USA... | reverse complement strand
CTTCGGGAGCATCGTCACGTGATTCATCAAGATCTTCGTCACGCCGTCCGCGTCTTCGCGGCCAGTCCGGGATTCACGCTCGTAGCCGTGTTATCGCTCGCCCTCGGTATTGGCGCCAACGCCGCGATCTTCAGCCTGCTGAACAGCGTGCTCATGAGCGCATTGCCGGTGCGCAATGCCCACGAGCTCGTGCTCCTGACCGATCCCAGCGCGCGCGGCGTGCAGATCGGCTCGCAGGGCGGCGAACGGTCGCTGTTGGCGTACGAGGAGTTCCGGCAGATTCAGGACCGCAACCGCAGCTTCGTCGCGCTGATGGCATCGAGCAGCTCGGTGCAGCGCACCAACGCGCGCGTCGCCGGCGGTGAGTCCGAGGAGATCGCGGTGAGACTCGTCTCCGCATCGTACTTCTGGACGCTTGGCGTCTCGACCGCGCTCGGCAGCAGCTTCGATCCCGCCCGCGAACCGGCACCAGGCGCGGCGCCCTATGCAGTGATCGCCTACGACTATTGGCAGCGGCGGTTCGGTGGACGCAGCGATGCCATCGGCCGCACCATTGCGTTTCCGGGTGGCATCGTCTCCGTGATCGGCGTCGCGCCTGCCTCCTTCTTCGGCGAAACCGTCGGCGAGCGGCCTGACGTCTGGATTCCTCTCGCGATGCAATCAACGGTGCTGCCGCGACGCGACTGGCTGCACGACGAACCCGGGAAAGCCGAGAAGGTCATGTGGCTGCACGCGTTCGGTCGTCTGCGGCCCGGCGTGACGATCGATCGCGCGCAGGCAGACGCGAACGTGATCTTCGAGCAGGGACTCACGGCCTTTTATGCCTCGATCGCCGATGCCGCCGCTCGAAAGCAGTTCGGGGACCAGCGGCTGAAGCTCAGCGCCGCAGCGACCGGCGCCTCCTCCGTGCGCGACACCTTTTCCGAGCCGCTCATGGTTCTGCTCACCGCCGCCGGACTCGTCCTGCTGATCGCCTGCTCGAATCTCGGCAACCTCCTGCTCGCCCGCACGACTGCACGCACGCGCGAGATGTCGGTTCGCCTCGCGCTCGGGGCAAACCGCGGCAGATTGATCAAACAGCTCCTCACCGAAAGCCTGTTCCTGGCTACTGCGGGCGGGATCGCCGGACTCGTCATGGCATTGCTGCTTCGCAACGGCGTGCTCGCGCTGGTCGATGATCCGACGATCGTGATCCCGTCGGCGATGAACCTGCGATCGCTTGCGTTCGTCTTTGCGCTGACGATCGCCGCCGGTCTGGTGCTCGGATTGCTGCCGGCGATCCGCATCACCAATACGCAGCCGGTCACCGGCCTTCGAGAGCCGGGGCGCGGCATCGCCGGATCCGCCGCATGGCAGCGCATCGGCAAGGCGGTCGTGATCGGGCAGTTGGCGCTGTCGCTGCCGCTGCTCGTCGGCGCCGGCCTCCTGGTGAGGACGCTGCAGAACCTTCAGCACATCGATGCGGGCTACTCGAGAGACGGGCTCATGACCGCACGCATCGATGCCAAGCCTGCCGGCTACGACGCCGTTCGCCAGACCCTCGCCTTCGACCAGCTACTCGCCAGGATACGGGCGCTACCCGGAGTCCGCGCGGCGACGTACTCCAATAATGGACTTTTCAGCGGCTCGGACAACGGCGATGAGATCATCGTCGAAGGCTATACACCGACCGGCAAGGGGGATGGCGGCTCACGATACGACGCCGTGGCGCCGCGATACTTTGCCACGCTTGGCATTCCCGTGCTTCTCGGCCGCGAGTTTACCGACGAGGACCATGCGGGGGCGCGACCGGTGTGTGTCATCAACGAAGCGTTCGCCAAGCGCTTCTTCGCGGGCCGGAACCCGATCGGGATGCACGTCACGCAGCACTACGCGGACGAGCGTCACACCTACGAAGTGGTGGGCGTCGTACGCAACTCACGTCAGGGCCGGCTGCGCGGTGAGGTCGAGCATCGCTTCTACACACCGCTCACCAATCCGTCCTCGACCATCACCACGGCAACATTCATCGTCCGGCCGGCCGGCAACGCCACGGGCATGCTCGAGACGCTTCGCCGTACGATTCGCGAGGCCGAGCCGGATATGCCACTGGTTCGCGCCACGACGGTGAACGACGCCATCGAGTCGCGGATCGTGCAGGATCGTCTGCTCGCACAGTTGTCGATCGTGTTTGGCGTCGTCGCCGTGCTGCTGGCGGCGATCGGACTCTATGGCGTGCTGTCGCACGGCGTCTCGCGGCGGACGAACGAGATCGGCATCAGGAAGGCGCTGGGCGCGCAGCAGCGGACGCTCGTCGCCATGATCCTGCGCGAAACGGGACTCCTGCTGCTCGTGGGCATGATTGCCGGCGCGGGCGTGGCATTCGCAGCGGTCCGCCTGATCACCAGCCGGTTGTACGGTCTGTCGCCGAACGATCCGGGGACGTTGGCGAGCGCGGTCGTGGGATTGATCGTGGTTGCCGCGCTGGCGACGTGGCTGCCGGCGTATCGTGCGTCGCGCGTCGACCCACTGGTGGCGCTGCGTCAGGAGTGATTGGGTCCCCCACGCGCGCTCCTATAATCACGGGCGATGGGAACTCCGCCCGGGGGACGCGACGCACGCGAGTCGTTTCTGCGCATGCACGCGGTCAACGTCTACGTCAGAGATCAGGAGCGAAGCCTTCGTTTCTTCCTCGACAAGCTTGGCTTCCAGGTCGCCTTCGACGCCCGCGTTGAATCGGGTCAGCGGCTGCTCGCGGTGACACCGCCTGATGGTGCAACAGTGCTGACACTGATCCAGCCGCCGCCGCATTCACTGCAATCGAAGTTGATCGGTCGCGCGACGCAGGTGGTGTTCGTGACTGAAAACCTGGCAGCCACGTATCGTGAGTGGCACAGCCGCGGCGTGCGATTCCTCGGCGCACCGCGATTGCGACGTGTGGCCTATGAACCAGCCGGAGCGCCGTCTGCGCGGCGAGCAACCGCGTCCGACGATCACCCGACCGCGTGGGGGGGCGCCTTCGCTCGCTTCGAAGACGTCGATCAGAATTCGTTCTCGCTCGTCAGCTTCGATGAAGTCAGCCGCGCCGTAGAGGCGCAGCGCCAGGCCGCGGCTGAACGACGCGAGGCAGAGCGGCGCGCCGCCCACGAACTCGAGATCGCACGGCAAGTGCAGGCGCGGCTCTTTCCCCAGCGACATCCCGAAATGGAGTCGCTGGAATACGCCGGCGCCTGCGTACAGACGCGGCAGGTCGGCGGCGACTATTACGACTTTCTCGATCTCGGCCGGGGGCGGCTCTGTCTTGTGCTCGGCGACATCGCCGGTAAGGGGATTGCGGCGGCGCTGCTGATGGCGAATCTTCAGGCGAACCTGCGCAGCCAGTGCGCGACCGCTGCGGAGCAGCCCGAACAGCTCCTTCAATCGGTGAACCGTCTCTTTTGCGAGAACACCGCCGAGAACGCCTACGCCACGCTGTTCTACTCGGAGTTCGACGATCGAACCTGCCGTTTGCGATACGCGAACTGCGGCCATCCTCCTGGCCTCGTCGTCCACCGTCACGGGGCTGTCACACGTCTGTCGTCGACGGCGCCCGTGCTCGGGTTATTTTCTGAATGGTCTTGCCACACCGCGGAGCTTCAACTGTCACCTGGCGATCTCTTCGCCATCTACAGCGACGGCATCACCGAAGCGACCGATCAACGCGACGAGGAGTTCGGCGAGGACCGCCTGCTCGCGGTCATCATGCGCGAGCGCGATCAGAGTCCGAGCCAGATCGTGACCGCTGTCTTCGATGAGGTGCGGCGATTCGGCGGTGACCAGCAGCGCGACGACGTCACCCTCATCGTCGCGAAGTGCCGATCACACAACTCGATCGCTTGACGGTTTTCACCGTCGTCTTGCGCCCCGGTCACTCATCGTCGCGCGTTCTCTGCCCTTCTGCGATGTCTGCGGTTGTCTAAAGCCCCACGATTGCCCCGCCGATAACATTTCGATGGATCGGCAACGGGTGCCGAGAGTGGGGAGCGCGAGATGTCGGACGCATTCTTCGAAAAAGTCTTCGGAGATTCCGAGCCGGGCCACATCGGAAGCGGCTGGATCAGCGGCACCGCGTCGGTCTTCTTCGGACTGCTCGGCTTCGGTGGCGCGCTGTGTCTGCATTTCCCCGCTCTGCTAACCCTTCCCGATGCGCGCGCGCTTTATCCCATCACGATCATTCGGTTCCTGATTCAAGCCGCGATCGTCCTTGCGATCGTGCTCGGTGCGATCTCGGGGTTCTTGCGACAGCGCAAGGTGCTGGCGGTCACAGGCGTCTCGCTCGGATTGCTGGCGGCGATCATCGGCGGCGGAAGCACACCGCTGCCCAACGAAGTCCGCTCGAGATTCGGTCTCGGCCTGGATTGGTTTCTCCTCGATCTGTTCGTGATGACCGTCGTCTTCCTGCCGGTGGAGCGATTCTGGCCGCTCCATCCGGAGCAGAACACGTTTCGACCGCAATGGACCACGGACACGTTCTATTTCGTGGCGACGCATCTGCCCGCACAGCTCATCACGCTGTTGATGGTGATCCCGGCCAGCTACGCTTCCAAGTGGTTCGCGATGCCGTGGCTCGCGAACACGGTCGGGAGCTTGCCGTTTCTCGTCCAACTGCCGCTGGCGATCCTGGTCGCGGATCTCACGCAATACGCCACGCACCGGGCCTTTCACGCGATTCCATTCCTGTGGCGCTTTCACGCCATCCATCACTCCATCGAGACGATGGATTGGGTCGCGGGATCGCGGCAGCATTACGTCGACATCCTGCTGACCCGCGGACTGATTCTCGTGCCGATGACGCTCGTCGGCTTTTCGCAATCCGCGTTGGCCGGCTACCTCGTCTTCGTGTCCTTCCACGCCACGTTCTGCCACACCGACTTTCGGCCTCGGATGATCTGGTTGGAGCCGTACTTCGTGACCGTGCGCTATCACCATTGGCATCACGCAGCGGATGCGGAGGCGGTGGACGTCAACTTCGCCATACATCTGCCGTTCATCGATCGATTGTTCGGAACGTACTACCTGCCGAAAGATACGTGGCCGAAACGCTACGGCCTGATCGGCAGCTCGGTGCCGCAGGGCTTCTTCGCGCAATTCCTCGCGCCGTTCAAGCGAAACACGCCGTAGCCACGAAGCACACGAAGGTCACAAGGTTGATCTTCCTACCTACAGGGCGAGCTCCGGCAGCGCCACGTCGCGCGGTTTGTCGGTGCCTGTCGCAGAGGGCTTGACGAGCCCCAGTGTCGCCATGACGCGGACGGTCAGGTAGCCAAAGTCGAACTCACCAGGACCGTGCGTCGTCCGCAGCAAGTGCGGATAATGGTGATGGTTGTTCTGCCAGCAGGCGCTGAACGTCGCCATCACCGGCAGCCAATCGCCGATGTTCATCGCGTTGTCGTCGGGATCGTCGTAGCGTCGCGTCCCCCAGCGGCGATCGTGCGTCCAGTAGTTCTGAACCATGTTCACCCACAGCGCGAACAGGCGAACACCCATCCACACGCCGATCGCGAATGGCCAATCGCGAACCACCAACCACACGAGACCGCAGCTCGTGACCGGCGAGATCACCGTGAACAGCGGATGCGATACCAGACGGAACGGCCAGGTCTTGAGAATGTCGTCGGTGGCCAGGTCGGTGGTGGTTCGATAGGGGAAGACGCAGAGATACATCGTCTTCCAGAAACCGTCGCCCGCCAGCTTGTTGGGATCGCCAGCGTGATCCGAGAATCGGTGATGCAATCGATGACGGTTCACCCAGCTCACCGGATCGACGTAGACGCCGAACGTGTTGTTGGTCAGCGTCACGGCTTTGATGAACCACTCCTTGTAGTCCAAGGCACCGTGCGTGATGCCCATGTGCATCACGTCGGACAGATACACGCCGCCAAGAAACCAGGAACCCAGCAAATACCCCAACCCGATCGCCATGCCCCACCACGGTCCGAGCCAGTCCGGCGCAAGCGCCGCCGACACCAAAAGCTGAAACACCAGCAGGGCATATCCGATCAGGTTGTAGATCTGCATGAGCGAGCGATGTACCAAACGGTCGAGAGGATGTCAACGTAACCAGAAAGAGGAATCAGGAGGCGTACTGCTGGTCGCTCACCGGCTCCATCCACGTGGTCGTCGCATTCACGTTCACCGCGATGTGCGTACCCGAGCTCCCCGGAGCGGCGCCGTGCCAATGACGTTCACCCGGCGCGAAGACGATGGCATCGCCTGGTTCGAGATCATGGCGATCGCCACCCTCTACTTGAACGCGGACGCGGCCCTCGACGACAAAGAGCCACTGCGGACCGGAGTGCTTGTGCCAGTTTGTTCTGGCACCGTCTGAGAATGTCACGCGGTACACGCCGACAGGAACGCCGGTTTCGTCGTGAGCCAGGCGCTGAACCGTCGCTGGCCCGTGGAAGGTTGCGGGATCGACAGGACCTACGGGCGCGTCACTCGATCGGAAGATGCGCATCGAGTGATCGTACTCGGGAAGATCGAGCAGTCACGCGCGATCTGTTCAGCGATCCGATGGGGCGCGCGTGACCCGATACACCGAATAACTACCGACCGTCTCAACCAGGCTGCAACAGTTCGGCACGACCTTCTCCAGAGACGTTAGACGATCGCGCTCTGTCGGCAGGAAGTAATCGCTGCCGCTCGGGTCGCCGACGACGAGATACGACACGTCATGCTGCCGCATCACCGAATCGATCAGCGCTCCATCGTCGGTGATCGGAAACGACACGAAGTGACGGCCGGTGAGATAGTGGAGGATCGTGGCCTGTTGCGCCATCACCGCTGCTTTGTCGGGCTGCGCCTTGAGCCATTCCGCGAGACGGGCAGAATCAGGGTGAACGAACGCGGTGCGGTCCGGATGCAGATTCCCCGCCGCAATCGTCGCGTCCATGGCGAGTCCGATCGCCAGCAATGCGCAGATGACTGCGAGCGCGGCTTTCCGGGCAAACGGCGTCAACCACGGAAGCGGTCTATAGAGATACGTGGTCAGGGACACTCCAAACAGCACGAACCAAAACACGACGAACGCGACAGACTGAAGCCCATGCGTCTGGAGGGAGACGAACGAGGCGAGGGCTGCCAGCGCAATCACGCCTGCCGCGATGCGCACGCGCCTCTGATGTTTGACAACGTGGTGCCGGAACTCCCATGTGAGCCGTGCACCTCGCCACGCGAACAGAAACATGAAGGGGAAGACCGGGAGCGCAAAGCGCAGTCCTTCCTCGAACGGCCACAGCGCACACACGCCGAGGTAGGCGACCACGTACCACGCCACGAACGTCGACCGACCCGAGGCAACGGAATGGATCAGGCCGATCACGACGAGCGCGAACGGAATGAGCACGAGCGGCGAAAACCACACCGGATCCACCCACGGAATCCGGAGCAGCATCTCCGAGAAGCTGGCCATCTGCGAAGACGCGAAATGAAAGACTCGCGTCACCAGATCGCCCGCAGTCGCCTGGCCAAGCAGCGGCCGGTGCGGGTCCTTGAGCACCAGCGCGGAGACATACGAATTCATGTATTCGCCCGGCCAATCCTTCGACACCCGTTCCAGCGCCCACCTGAACCAGAGACCACCGACGAACAGACTGGTCGCCAGCCCTGCGACCAAGCCTCCAGCCGCGAGCACCGACAGGCGGCGCCTGAACGCAAATGAGCTGACAATCGTCGCAACCGTCGCCGCGACGAGAGCGACGCCCACCGAGCGGATCATCACGCTAGCCGCCATCGCCACGCAGAATCCGACGATGGTCACGACGCGCGACGTGCGGTCCTCAGACGTCAGCCGGCATCCGAGCAACAGCGTCGCCGTGCTGACAAAGAAGAACGGGAGCTCCGAAAGAACGGACTGTGTGGAGAACCGAAAGAGGTACGGCGACGTGGCCAGCAGCAGCGCGCCGGCGGCTCCGACGAACCAGCTCTCTTCCAGTTGCAGCAGATAGAAGGCCACGATCGAGGAGAGCGTGCCGAAGAATGGCATCAGCAACACAAACCTCGTGTACCCCTCGCCGACGACATAGGACGAGAGCGCCAGGATTGTGGGAAAGCCGGGCGGGTACAACGTGTGCGGTCGAAAGTTGAATTCGTAGGTCTGCCGCTCGACGAGATTTTTCGCCAGTACTTGATAGGTGCTGCTGTCGGGGAAATAGTTCTCCGACCGTTGGTACGCATACTCCTGCCAGATCCCGATCAGGATCAGCGAGGCCACGATCCATTTCGATGCGCCTCGCGGCCACCTCGGCCGCACGCGATCGCGTTGAGACTCCTCTAGGACTGAAACGTGGGTGCTTGCGGCTGACTGGTTCTCGGGCAGCTTCTCGAATTGGAGCATGTGTTGTCCGAACATCGTGTGGAAACGGTCTACACGTCAGGCAACCAAGATCAATCCGGCACGTAGGCGATCATCATGCTGCGCAGGGCGCCGTAGGTGAATGCGGATGGATCGCCGAACTCGGATGTGTATTCCTTCAGCGGGTTCTTCTGCACGGCGTCTTCGGGACCAAGTCCCATGTTCAGATACCCGATCATCGTGGTGAACAGCTTCTGATACATGTCGCGATGACGCACGATCTCCTTGCCGGTCATCATGCGGCCGTTCGCCGGCACCACGCGCGTATCCGGTGTGACGATGTCGGCGAGGTGTTCGAGCGCGCGGACCCGGCCGCCCAGCCAGGCACCGTTGCGGTAATCGAGCAGCGGCCATTCCTGCGCCGACACCACTCCGCCGGCGGCCAGCAGATTCAGCTTCGGAACGTGAACGAAGAGATCGCCGTCGGTGTGCGCCGCGGGCATGTAGCCGTACTCGATCTGCAGGCCCGCGAACTCCATCGATCCATCGTCCCGCGTCGTCTTGTTCGGTCGCGCGGCCTCGGGCAGCGCTGCGCGGCGGCCTTTGAAAGCGATCGAGTTGTAGATGGCGTTGCTCAGCGCGATCTTCGTCTTCTCGTGCGCAAAGACGACGCCACCGGCGCGGCCAACAGCTTCGTTGGCGCCGATTTGCTCGGGATGCCAGTGCGTGTTGATCAGGGTGCTGATGCGAGCGGCACCGGTCGCGCTCTTCACCGCCGCGAGCAGCGCATCGGCATTGGCTAGGAGCCCGCCGTCGATCATGAGGGCGCCGTCGGGACCGGGGATCGCGATCACGTTGCAGCCGGCGCCCTGCAGTAGCGTCGCGCCGCCAAGATCGGCAAGGCTGATTTGGGAAGAGGCTTGCTGTCCCCTGACTACGTCAGGGGCCACGACCGCCGTGCCAAGAGCAGCGGCACTGACCTGCAGGAACCGTCGTCGGGAAACTGTATCGGAGATCCGAGACCTCAATTGAATTCGGATTAGATTACACCCGCCATCCGACAACAGAGTCGCAGAGGTGCAGAAGTTTGCAAAGTATTTTCACCGAGCGGTGGCCCGGGTTTCCGCTGACCTCAGCCGCACGCTCACGGCGTGGCGGCCTTGGCCTTGTAAACGGGCTCGTGCACGCGCGACTCGCCGAGCGGCCAGATATCTTCCCAGACGCCCTGCGGTGGTCCGAGTACGGGCCAGTCGGGACTCTTCGCCATCAGCTTCGTGGCGCCAAGCTCACGGAGCAGCGTCGCTTCTTCCTTGAAGAGCGGCGTCTGCAAAGCCATGAACGGCATGAAGCCTCGCGATTGGGTGTAGTCGAGCGCGGTGAGACCGTCCTGATCGACGGCGTTCATGTCGACGCCCAACGAGGCGAGCAGCTTGATCGCGTCCTTGTAACGCTTGCGCACCGCGTAGTGCAGCGCAGTGCCGCCGCGGATCTCCTCGGGGTGATTGACCAGCGCGATGACGTTGACGTCGGTGCCCGCTTTCTGGAGGACCTTGATCAACTCGAGCGCCTGGTTCTCGGGAGCGCGTCCCGACAGCACGGCGTGGATCGGCGTCTGTCGATCGGCCATGTAGAGCGTGGCGTCGGCGCCGTGTTCGAGCAGTAACTTGACCATCTCGAGGTCGCCGTTCATCGCCGCGCGAATCAGCGGTGTGGCGCCCTTGGTGTGGTTCAAGCCGCGCACGTTCGCCGGCTTGAAGAACAGCGGGATGTTCGGATTGGCGCCGCGTTCGAGCAGCAGTTTGACAATCGCCGCGCCCGTGGTGGTATTGGGCGGATCGATGGAGGCGTGGCCGCCGTCGATGCGGGTGCGCTGGTCGACCGCATTGTAGAGCGGCGTTTCGCCGAATATGTCCCATTGATCGGGGTCGGCGCCAGCCAGGATCAGCTGCTTCGCGAGATCCCAATTCGCATTCATGATCGCCACGAGCAGCGGCGATACCCCGTCGGGATCCGGCAGATCGATGTCGGCCTTGTTCTTCAGCAGTACCTCGACGCACGCGATGCAGTTCTCGCGCGCGGCGTAGAGCAGCGGCGTGAGGCCACCGCTGTCGAGACTCTTGGGACGACCTTCGGCGGTCACGTGACGTTGATAGTCGCGATCGATCGAGGCGGCGTTGACGTCGGCGCCCTTCGAGATGAGCAGCTGCATCATCTCGGGATGGCGGCGCGCCGACGCCCACATCAGCGCCGTCTGTCCGCCCCACTTCTCTTTCGCATCGACGGTGGCGCCGTGGTCGAGCAGCAGTTTTGCGGCTTCGACGTTGCCGGTTCTCGCCACCGCCATCAGCGCGGTCTGGCCTTCGGGATTCGGCGAGTCGACATTGGCGCCGGCTTCGAGCAGCACTTTCAGGATGTCGGTGTTGGCGACTTCGGCAGCGAGCGTCATCGGCGACGCCCCGTAGTCGTTGGCGAGCGCAATAGTGGCGCCGGCTCGCAGCAGACGCCTCACCTCGGCGACGTCGCCGTTGTAGACCGCCCATTGCAGCGGCGTACTGCCATCGGCGTTGCGGCGATTGACATCGGCTTTGTTCGTGGTGCGGCTCGAGCCTGACCCCACGGCGGCAGCCTTTGACGGCGGGTCTGAAGACCCGCCTCTACGTACGGTTTGGGCTTGCGCTGGCGATGCGATCGCCAGCGCCGCGGCGGCGATGACGACGATAGCTTTCACGATCAGATCTCCGAGAACGGGCCGGTGGTGTCGGCAAACTTCTCGATCTCCGGTGCCGGCACGCCGGCGCGGTGCAGCATCGTCACCAGGATGTTGGCGTGCGGCGTGTCCTGCTTGTAGTGCAGGTGCTGGTTGCCCTTGACTCCGCCGCCGCGACCGATGAGCGCCTGCGGCAACGGATCGTTGTTGTGCGCATCGCTGTTGGACATGTTGCTGCCGAACAGGATGATCGAATGATCGAGGACCGTGCCGTCGCCCTCGCGCATGTCGGCGAGGCGTTTGATGAACTTCGCGAACACCGCGGTGTGGTAGTTCTGGATCTTTCGCAGGTTGGCGACGCGGTCCGGGAACCCACCCCAGTGTGACGTCGGGTGGAAGGCCTCGTGGACGTCCAGATTCGGATACGTCCGCATGCTCGCCTCTTCCACCATCTTCATGGTCGTCACTTTGGTGCGGTTGGTCTGCCAGGCCAGCGCGAACATCTCGAACTGCACGCCGAGCAGCTCGCCGAAATCCTCGGGCGGACCGAGCGGCGCCCCTGGCAATTCGTCCATCGAATGCGCGTTCTTCTCGAGCCTCTGCACACGAAGCTCGATTTCCCGCACCGAATCGAGGTAATCGCTCACGCGTGCGCGATCGGCCGCATCGAGCTTGCGATTCAGGCTGGCCGTGGACTCGCGGACGTAGTCGAGCAGGCTATCCGTGGTCTTGAGAATGGCCTCGCGTTCTTCCTTCGTATCGCCCTGACCGAACAACCCGAAGAAGACTTTGCGCGGATTGTTCTCCATCGGCAGCGGCTGATTCGGCGTGCGGAACGAAATCATGCCGCCAGGCTCGGCGCACAGTTCGAGCGAGGGCAGCGAGGTCTCCTTGCCGAGATGCTTTGCGGCGATCTGATCGACGGTGATGCCAACGCCTGTCTTCGCATCGCGCCGGCGCGGGTTGACGCAGTTGAGCCACGTTTCTTCGATGATGCCGTGCGGGCTCGAGCTCTCTCCGCCTTTGTTGCGCAGACCGCTCACGACCGTCACATACTCGCGGAACGGCTTCAGCGGCTCGATGATGAACGGGAAGTCGAATTCGCGACCGACCTGCTTCGGCTGCCACTCGTCTTGAAGCGCCCCATGGGGGAAGTAGATGAAGCCGAGACGCGGGCTCGACGCCGCAACTGTCTGCGCGAGCGCCGTTCCTGCCGGGATCATCGCATCCAGCAATGGCAGCGCGATCGTGGCGCCGGCTCCCTTGAGAATCTCACGCCGTGACAGATGTTTCCTGCTCAGAAACATGATCAGACTCCTCCGGCCGAAGACGATACTGAAGCGGGTTTCGCGGGCACGTGGTCCTGGCTCTCCACTTCCCTCTTGCGGAACGCATCGCTCGAGATCACGCCCATCACGATCGACTTGAAGCGGTAGTTGTCTTTCGCAGCGTCGCGGACGATGCGACGAACGGTGGGCATATCGCGGTACTCGAGGCTTCGACCCAATGCATAGGTCATCAGGTTTTCGGTGAGCGCCTGCACGAATTGATGATCGGCCCGATTGACGAGCGCCTTGCGCAGGTCTTCAGGTCCTTTGATCATCGTGCCATCCGGAAACTGACCGGTGGCATCGATGGGGGTCTGCGTGTCGGGGTCGTTCACACGGAACTGCCCCACGGCACTGAAGTTCTCCAGCGGGAACCCGAGTGGATCCATCACACCGTGGCAGGCAAAGCACGTCGCCTTCTCACGATGCTGCTCGAGCCTCGCCCGCAGCGTCTTTGCCGGCTGACCGCGTCGGTTCTCGGGCAGGGAGGGGACGACGAGAGGAGGATCGGCGGGCGGCGTGCCGAGCAGGCGATCCAGAATCCACGCGCCGCGCAGGACCGGCGATGTGCGATTGGGATACGCCGTCATCATGAGGATCGCGCCTTTACCCAGGAGCCCATAGCGCGCCGGGTTGTCCAGAGTCACGCGACGGAAGTGAGCGCCCTTGACCGTCTCGATGCCATAGAGCTGGGCGAGCCGCTCATTGAGGAACGTGTAATCTGCAGTCAGCAGCTCGAACGCGCTGCGTTCGCTTCGGAGCACGCTGTCGACGAAGAGCCGCAGCTCCTCTTTGAACAGCGCGCGCGGATCGAGCAGACCGCTTGCGTGCGGGAACTGCGCTCGGTCCGGAGTGATCTCGTCCAGCTTCGACAGGTGCAGCCACTGGAACGCGAAATCGTTACTCAGAGATTTCGCGCGCGGATCGGCGAGCATCCGGCTCACCTGCGCGGCCAGGACATCCGGTTTGCTGAGACGCGATTCGGTCGCGAGCTTCAGCAGTTCGTCATCCGGCACGCTGCTCCACAGGAAGAACGACAACCGCGATGCCAGTTCCAGATCGCTCAGCGTGCGAATGGCGCCGGTGCCGACGCCGGATTCGGCGCGATAGAGGAAATGCGGGCTCGCCAGGATCGCGCTGAGCGCATCGCGTACGCCGCCTTCGAAACCGCCGTTCGCATAGCCGGCCTTGTAGAAGGCCATCAACGGATTGACGTCTTCGGCGCTGATCGGGCGCCTGAACGCGCGGCGGGCGAGGCTCTCGACGATCTTATTGGCGCATGCCGTCTCTTCCTGTGGCGCCTTCGGCAGACAGATGAAGATCTTCGAGCGGCTCGGCGACGCGCTCATGCCAGTGGCCGAGAGCGGCCCGCGGATCTGCAATGCGTGTGCAGCCTGGATGCGCTCCTGACCGCCCTCGAGCGCGACGGTGCGAATGCGCTCGTCGCTCTCGGCGAAGCTGCGATGCACGAAGGTGATCGCCAGCTTGTGCTGCCCCTGCGTCGCGTGAAAACGAATCTTGCGAAGCCGGCCGTTGATCTCTTCGACTGCGGGATCGAGCTTCTGATCGATCGCTTTGTGATCGGCTTCGCCGCCAATGGTGGTGCGATAGAACTCCTTGCCGTCGAGCAGCGCGATCACCGTGTTCTCGAATTCCATCCGCGGCACTTCGCGCGCGAGCGCCATGTCGCCGATGGTGAGCTCGTAATCGCCGTCCACCGGGAAGTTGTGCTCGGCCACGAAGCCGCCGCGGGTGCCGAATGGCATCCCTTCGAGGTGATGCTGCTGCCTGCCTGTGCCAGGCGCACCCTGCGGCGGCAGTGAGATCACCATGTTGGCCACGTCCCCGTAGGTGGTCGTTTCGGCGGGCGCCGTGGGATTGCCGATCGCCTCGAGCGCGACCGCGCGGGCGGCGTAGATGTATTGGTCGATGAAGTTCGGCGACACCTGCAGGGCGGCGGCGTTGTTGTCGAAGTTGCCCTTGATGTTGTCTTCCGGCAGCCATGCTTTCGCATCGATGTCGAGGCCGAGCAGATCGCGTAAGGCGTATCCGTACTCGCGGCGATTGAGCCGGCGCAGCGGCACGCGCCCCGGCTGACTGATCGTCGCGGCGCTATCGATCTTGGTCTCGAGCCAGGTGACGAATTCGGCCGCAGCGTGGGCATCGGGCCGCTTCGCCCCGGCGGGTGGCATGAGACCACCCCGCAGCTTGCGAACGACCTTCTCGGCGATCTCGGCGCTCTGATCGACGGAGTCGAGATTCAGCTGCGACAAGGCCAGGCCACCTGACTTCACCTTGTCGTTGTGGCAAGTCATGCAGTACTGGTCGATGAGCGCACGGCCGTCGACCTTGCTCGGGGCGGGTTGCGGCGAGACCTGTCTTGCCGCGGCCACACGCTGAGGAGATGCAGACGCAGGCGGCGCCGATTGTGCCAGTCCCTCGGACCAGCGGTCGGCAATGACGCCAAGGTAGAGCACGACGGCCAGCGTCGCGACAACGCTTCTCAGTCCTCGCCTCATCTGTCCGGTCACACGTCTCCTCACGAAGTCTAACTGGGAGCCCGGAGGGGCACAAGATCGGCAGATCCCTGTATTTCGCTGAAAAGGCTGGGAAAAGTGAAAAGGGCCGTCGATGACGACGGCCCTCTTCGACGTGGAAGCAGTCTAGCGACTGCCTCCGGTGCTGTTTGCCATAGATGCACCTCCCGGCCGCGACCGATTGGTAGTGCCCCCGGACAATCAAGGAGCGTGGTCGCTACAAGCCTATGTTTGAGCGTCGCTGACGTCGCGACGGTGATCCCACGATAGCATGAGCCCCATAGCCATCGTGTCCGGCTTCAGACGGACCGTCAGTGGCAGCGACCACGATCCTAGGTCGCTCGTTGCCGCCAGCCTCGCCGAGCCTAGGGGCCCAGAGGCCATAATGAGTTTGGGCTTCTCGAGGAGGCGATCGTCGGTGAATGTACGTCCTTCCCAGCCGGCGAGCCCATCACCGAAGCGAACTTTCAACCGAATCCGGCGTTCGTGAAAGCGCTGCATGCGGTCGTTGCGCGGCACGCACCGTAGCTGCCGGGTCTGCGCGAGGCAGCGCAACGACGGATGTCCGGGTGGATCTACGTGATCGACGGGAGGACGCCGAATCCTCAAGGGAACGTTCCGCCGCGGGACATCATCGGCGCGTTTGAAGTCCATGGCGGACGTGTCGTCGCGAGCGTGCATCGATCGGCCTCCGAACAGTCGCACGGATCCAGGACCCCGTGAAAGACCTGGCCGTGTATTGACGCTCGCGAGATGATCGTGAAGGGCCGCCTCGCAGCGGCCCTTCTCTCGTACGTCGGATTCATCCCGCGGAGGGCACATATGGTTCTGACGAAATCCGAGCTGATGGCATCGCTTCAGAAGGAGGTGCGCCTCCTCCTTCACCTGGCGGGAAAGATCGAACCGGCCGCGCTGGACTATCGGCCCACGTCAAAGCAGCGCAGCACGATCGAGTTGCTGCGGTACCTCACCAACATGGGGCCGGCGCTGGTGCGATACGCGAAGGGCCAGCCACTCGACGCGACTGCGATGGCGGAGGCCATCGAGGCCGCCAACAGGCGGACCTTCGACGAGACGTTGGCCGCGCTCGCGGCGCATGCGGACATATACACCACACTGCTCGCAGACATGTCCGACGAGGACTTCCGCGCAGAAGTAACAGGGATAGATGGGAGTCCGACGACGCGCGGAGCGTTCCTGGTGAATCACGCCCTCGGCCAGAGTGCGGCTTACCGAACACAGCTGTTTCTCTACCTGAAAGCGTGCGGGCTCGAAGAGCTGAACACGATGAACCTCTGGGTGGGAATCGACGCGCCGATGCCCACCTAGGTGGCATCGGCCGAAGCGAACATGCAGACGCGGTAGCATTGCGCCATGAACGCACATCCCACTTGGACTGTTTGCATCGGCCTCTGTCTGCTCGCCGCCGTAACGATGGACGCGCGTCTCGTTGCTCAGAACATCGGCGCGACGACGAATCCGCCCGCGCCAAAGCTCACGTTCGCGTTCGAGCTGCGTGCGAAGGTCGGCGATGCCGTCGAGATCGGCCAGATCCCTCATGGGCGGCGGCGCATCGTCCCGATCCTCGGTGGAACCGTGCGCGGCCCGATGATGAACGCGACAGTCGTGCCGAACAGCGGGGCCGACTGGCAAATCATTCAACCCGACGGGTTCTCGGAGCTCGACACCCGTTACACGCTCCAGACCGAGAAGGGCCAGCTCGTATACGTGCAGAACGCCGGCATTCGACACGCCGCACCCGACGTGATGAAGAAACTCCTCGCCGGACAAGTGGTCGATCCCACGCTGGTGTACTTCCGCACCGTACCGAAGTTCGAGACCTCAGTCCCGGATCTGCAATGGCTCACGCGCAGCATCTTCGTCGGCGTCGGTGAACGGCTTCCGAATGACGTGGTGATCAGGTTCTATCGCCTGGACTAGCCACGAAGCACACGACGGTCACGAAGCTGCTCGATGGGCGTTCTTCTGACGCCGATCGTCGTCAAGGACACCATCACCCTCGCGGATCTCCGAGGCAAACGGCTTGCGGTCGATGCGCACGGCGAGCTGTATCAGTTTCTCGCGCTCATCCGATTACCTGACGGCACGCCGCTGCGCGACGCGCAGGGTCGGACCACATCGCATCTCTCAGGGCTCTTCTATCGGACGACGCGCCTGATCGCCGACTTCGCGCTGCAGCTGGTGTTCGTGTTCGACGGCCGCCCGCCCGTGCAAAAAGCCGCCGAGATCGACCGTCGTCGTCAGATTCGGCAGCGATACGAAGCGGAGGCCGACGCGGCGCGGCGCGCCGGTGATCTTGCCCAGGCCTACTCGAAGTCGACGATGACGTCTCGGCTCACGAAAGAGATGGTGGCCGATGCACGAGAGCTGCTGCGGCTGATGGGCGTGCCGATCGTTCAAGCGCCCTCGGAGGCGGAAGCGCAAGCGGCACACATGGCGGGTCGCGGCGACGTGTGGGCGGCGGCGTCGAAAGACTACGACGCGCTGCTGTTCGGCGCGTCGCGCCTGGTCCGTTTCCTGACGATCTCGGGCCGCGAGTTCCTGCCGAGTCGAGGCACATCTCGACCGATCGTGCCGGAAGTGATCGATCTGCAGGCCATGCTGGACGCGCTCGCGATCACGCGCGAGCGACTGATCGATCTCGGTCTGCTGGTCGGAACCGATTTCCATCCCGGCATCAAGGGGATCGGACCGAAGAAAGCGCTGGCGCTCGTCAAGCGCTTCGGGGCGATCGAGCAGATGCCGGTTGAGATCCGCGATGCGTTTGGATCCGAGCTCGATCGACTTCGACAGATCTATCTCGAGCCAGAGGTGCGCGACGACTATCGCCTCGACGGCGGGCGCTGCGACGTCGGTGGAGTGGTGAGGTTCCTGTGCGACGAGCACGCCTTCGCGCGCGACCGCGTGATGGCCGCACTCGAGCGCGCGTTCGGATCGTCGAAACTCTTCTAACTCAGGGCCGGCGCAACCAGCCTGCCGCTCCGGCGACGATGCGATAGGCGTAGAAGGCTGGCACCAGCACACCGTGCTGCACGCCGTATTTCTCTTTGATGTAGGAGGCGGGTGGGAAGAGGTGCTCGATCAGGAGGCGCGGGGCCAGGCGCGGACCGACAGCTTGCAGATCGTCGGCGAGGCGATCGATGCCGCGCAGGTCGCGACGCAAGAAGATCGCCGACGCTTCACGCGGCGCCGCGAGCAAGCGATCGCGAACAGCGGCAGGGATGTCAGTGTGGAAAGAGTTCGCGGCGAGCTGAAGGCCCCGTGCACACAGACCGCTCACCTTTCGATCCACGGCGAGATCGACGAACCGCCCCCACTCCCCTTCCGTCAATCGGCTCGCGATGCGGTGAATGTCGTACACCCAGATCAGATTCCCTGCGTCCTGATGGTGCGCCGCACGATGGATGCACGCGATGAGGAGCGCGTCGATCGACGACGGCACGCGCATGGCGCTTCCCCGCACGGTGATGCGTTGCGACCGTGCGTGCAATTCGTCGTAGCTCAACGCATCGGCGACCGTCTGCCGCTCGGCGATCTTCCAGTGCACATCGAGCACGTGCTCCACGCCAATCGGATGCGCGCGCACGAACATCGTCTGGTAGGAGACCAACTCGCCGGAGATCATCGGCGGCCGCTGATATCCGAGACCCTCGAGGATGTCGAACGTACGCCGACGCTGCGCGGGCGCAATCAGCAGATCGGCATCGAGCCGCGGACGGTGCCACGATTCGGGATAGTGCGTGTGCGCCAGCGCCGCGCCCTTGAAGACGATCGGCTCGATCCCCTGGGCGTCCAGCGCCGTGAGCGCCGCCTGCAGCTCGCGCACGGCGAGTTCGTCCAAGAGGACGTCGAGTCGCGCCGCAGGATGGAGCGTCGCCACTACAGAAATGATCGGAAGAACATCTGCCGCGCAGGGGCATGCTTCAGCAGCGCGACGATCAGCTTCCGATGGCGATTGAACGAGGCGGTCTTGCGCACGATCGGCATCACGCCGTCGGTACGCGCAAGCTCGAACAGGCCCTCGATGTCCTCGTCAGGCATGCGCTGCGCGACCATGCGGAACGACAACTGCGTGTCGAGCTCGGTCTCGAGACGCGCGCGCCACGCCCGCTCATACTCCGACAGCCGCCTGGCCGAAAGATCGTTGCGCTCCAACGCGTCGGCAAGCACCTCCGCGCCGAGCGTTGCACTGAGCAGACTGTAGTAAATGCCTCCGCCCGTCGTCGGCTTGACCAGACCGGCGGCATCGCCAACCACGATCAACCGATCATCGAATGTTCGGG
>Ga0075433_10001151_pt1 | contig 19210 bp, 16 predicted proteins | sample RhiMethybrSRZTD2_FD_75299 | JGI IMG/M metagenome (GOLD analysis project Ga0075433, IMG submission 75299) | Populus rhizosphere microbial communities from Tennessee, USA - Rhizosphere MetaG P. TD hybrid SRZTD2 | ecosystem: Host-associated > Plants > Roots > Rhizosphere > Soil | place: USA... | reverse complement strand
CTCCTAGGATCTACCGCGGCTGTGACCTCCTGTGTCACACCACCACGCGATCCTGCTGGTGGACCCGATGAACCGCGTCTCGCGCGCCTGATCAAGCGACTCCGCGCGAGACCTTGCTGACGTGGGAGACGCCTCTGGCGATCGCCGAGGATCGTCACCGCCCCGTCAAGGAGATCGCATGCCGCTCGACGATCTGAAAGAACGCACCAAGGCCCTCGACATAGCCGTCGGTCAGATTGAGAAACAGTTTGGCAAGGGCTCGATCATGCGCCTCGGACAACGCGGCGCAATCGCGCCGATGGAGGTGATCTCCACCGGCGCCATCAGCATCGATTACGCCCTCGGCATCGGCGGCCTGCCTCGCGGCCGCGTGATCGAGATCTTCGGTCCTGAGTCCTCAGGCAAAACCACGCTCGCGCTGCAGGTCATCGCCGAAGCGCAGAAAACCGGCGGCATGGCCGCCTTTGTCGACGCCGAACACGCCCTCGACGCGCAGTACGCACAGAAGCTCGGTGTCGATCTCGAAAACCTGCTCGTGTCGCAGCCCGATCACGGCGAGCAGGCGCTCGAGATCACCGAAGTGCTCATCCGGTCCAACAGCGTCGACGTCGTCGTCGTCGACTCGGTTGCCGCACTCGTGCCCAAAGCGGAAATCGATGGCGAGATGGGCGAAGCACAGATGGGTCTGCAGGCGCGGCTCATGTCGCAGGCGCTGCGCAAGCTCACCGGTGTCGTCTCGAAATCGAAAACGACGCTGATCTTCATCAACCAGCTGCGCGAGAAGATCGGCGTAATGTTCGGCAACCCCGAAACCACCACCGGCGGCCGCGCGCTCAAGTTCTACGCTTCGGTGCGCATCGACATCCGCCGCATTGCCAGCATCAAGGACGGCGATCAGATCATCGGCGGCCGCACGCGCGTGAAGGTGGTGAAGAACAAGGTCGCCCCGCCCTTCCGCGAAGCCGAGTTCGATGTGATGTACGGCGAAGGCATCTCGCGCGAAGGCGATCTGATCGACCTCGCCGTCGAGAAGCGCATCGTCGAGAAGAGCGGCGCGTGGTTCGCCTACGCGGGCGAGCGCCTCGGCCAGGGACGCGAGAACGCCAAGCAGTTCCTCAAAGAAAACCCCGACATCCGCCGCACGATCGAAGATCGCGTGCGTCGCGAGCTGGGGCTGGTGAGAGAAGCCGACGTCGTTACTGTTTGATGTCGGAGGGAACGGAGGATATTCACACGGAGGAACGGCGGTACCGGAGAAATGTGATCTAAGAGATCTCCGTTTCCCCCGTTCCTCCGTGTGATCTTTCCTCGTTTCCTCCGTCTCCCTCCGTTCCCGCTTTCCCACCGCGTCTCACTACGAACACTTTCGTATTGACACTACGAAGGTCGTCGTAGACAATCGGCGTCGTGAAGAACCGACGCAAGCCGACCGACGCCGAGATCGCGATCCTGCGAGTGCTGTGGGCGCGTGGGCCGTCCACCGTTCGCGAAGTCGCCGAGGCGATGGGACGCGAGGGTGCCTACACCACCGTCCTCAAGCTCCTCCAGATCATGACCGACAAGGGACTCGTGCGCCGGGATGAGTCGGCACGGACGCACGTCTACACGGCCACGGCGTCCGAGGATCACACCAAACGGCAGCTCGTCGCCGATCTGCTCGACAAGGTGTTCGAAGGATCCTCGGCCAAACTCGTCCTGCAAGCGTTGTCGACGCGAACCGCCTCACCCGAGGAGATCGACGAGATCAGAAAACTGCTGGACGCTCAGCGCCGAGGCCGCCGATGAATTCGATCGATGTGGCTGGTTTGACTCTCCTGCACTTCGTCTGGCAGGGCACGATCATCGGCGTCGCTACGAACGCGCTCCTGCAGATCTTGCGCCGCCGGTCACCGCAGGTTCGCTATGCCGCTGCGTGTGCGGCGCTAGTGCTGATGCTGGCAGCGCCAACCGCTACAGTGCTCAGGCTGGCGGGCACGACAGCCACCGCGCCTCAGACGCCGTCCGGTGTCGCCACCGTGCGCTCTTCTGAAGTCGCGCCGCCATTTCGTGGCACCGATTCACATCGAGATGCCGCTGCTGAACCGATTGCCACACCTGCCCCGATGCCGACGTCATGGCTCACGATCATCGTCGCGAGCTGGCTCGCTGGAGTGTTCGTCCTCGCCGCGCGCGTTGCCGCATCGTGGTTGTCGGTGCAGCGTCTCCACCGTACTGCGCTCGTCTCGGCACCGTCGCGATTCATCGCTCACGCCGCGAGTCTCTCTGTGCGACTCGGTCTGCATCGCGTAGTGCGCGTCGTCGACTCGATCGACGTCGATACACCGACGGTCATCGGATGCTTGAAGCCGGTTGTCCTGCTGCCGCTGGCGGCGATGGCGACGCTCACACCCGCACAAGTCGAAGCCATCCTCGCTCACGAGCTCGCGCATATCCGACGGCACGACGGCCTCGTCAACCTGCTGCAGATCGCCGCGGAGACAGTCCTTTTCTATCACCCGGCTGTGTGGTGGCTATCGTCGCGAATACGCACCGAGCGCGAGCATTGCTGCGATGAGATCGCGACCTCGATGTGCGGCGACGCCATGACGTATGCCGAAGCGCTGGTGGAGCTCGAACGATGGCGCACCGATACCGCGGCGCTCGCGCTGACGGCGACCGGCGGTCCACTCCTCAGCAGAGTCCGTCGCATTCTCGGCCTGCCGTCCGACGAGGTGTCGCGCTCATCCGCCGCGGTGACGCTCGTGGGCATCGTCGCCATCATCCTGTGCCTGGTGGGTGCGAACTACTACTTGCGCGCCGCACAGGATCCGCCGCTCACGCAAATCGATTCCACTGATGCTGCGTCGTGGCAGGTGGTCTTCAGTCACCACGACTCGCAGATGCGTTTCATCGGGTTCCGAGGACGCGATCTCGTTCGATTCGCCTATCAGGTCCCGTCGGCCCGCGTCATTGGCGGTCCGAGCTGGATGGACGAAGAGATCTTACGTCTCGTGGTCGCTCTGGATCACATGCCGGGCGCCGACGAGATGCCGGACGTCGTCCGCCGGTTGCTCGAAGATCGTCTGCAGCTGCAGACGCACGTCGAGCAGCGCAACTTTCCGGTGCGAGCGCTCACGGTCGCCCACGCCGACGGCAGCCTGGGTCCGAACCTCGTTCGGTCGACGACCGATTGCTTCGATTTCGACGAGTGGGTGGCTTCGGGTCAACCTCCGCGTCAGCTTCCGCCGGCGATGCCGCGGCAAGTGGTGTGCGGCGAGGAAAGGCACGACACGCCGATCGGGCATCATTCGTACATCGCGATCACCATGCCGCGGCTTGCCGACGAACTCCGGCACGCCGATAGCTGGCTGACGGCGCCAGGGCAGCGCACGCGCGAGATCGTCGATCGCACGGGCCTTCCGGGCCGCTACGACGTCGACTTCGAATCGCTGGTGCCGGCTGCGGCACTGATGGCTCGGTATCCGATGCTCACGAATATCTTCGAGCCACTGGGCTATCCTCCGCTGCCGCGCGCACTCGAAGACCAACTCGGGCTGCGTCTCGTCGAAACGGAAGCACCGTTCGACGTCATCGTGATCGATTCAGCAGAACGGCCGATCCCATGAAGCACATCGCTTGCGGCGCATCCGCCCTCTTGCTCGCCCTCACCATCGTCGTTGCACAAGAACCGTCTGCGCCGCTCGACTACGTCGCATCGGTCAAGCGGAACACCGCAGGCGGAGGGCTGATTCGCATCATGCCGGGCAACATCTCGGTGACCGGAATGCCCGCCGGGATGCTGGTCCGTCTCGCGTACGGTCTCCAGGATTTCCAGATGACTGGCGGGCCGGGCTGGCTCTTTTCCGATCGGTTTGACATCGAAGCCAAAGTCGAAGGCCCGATCTCGCAGGGCGGCCCGACCTTCGTGCAGACCGTGTTCCGTCAGCTCCTCGCGGATCGCTTCAATCTCAAAACGCACAAGGAAACGCGCGAGCTGCCGATCTTCGCCCTCGTGCTGGCGCGCAGCGATGGACGGCTCGGACCGAATCTCACTCGTTCCTCAGACGAGTGCGTGGCGATGATGACCACGCGTGGCCGCGGACCCAGTGGACCGGACGGTCGCGGCGGTCCGCCTCCCGACGGACGCGGCGGTCCTGCAACCCTCAACTTCGACGGTCCCGCTCCGTGCGGTGGGCGATTGGGCGGCATCGGCCGCCTTCGTGCCGGCGGCACCACGATCGAGCAGTTCGCCTCCGGTTTGCTGTCCGAACGCGCACAACGCGTCGTGATCGACAAGACCGGGCTGACCGGCTATTACGACATCGCGTTGACCTACACGCCGGCGCCGGATCAGCTTCCTCGAGGACTCGCGCCTCCCGGCGCTCCGCCACCGCCGATCGATCCGGATGGACCGTCGCTCTTTACCGCGATTCAAGAGCAGCTCGGATTGAAGCTACAAGATCAGCGGGGACCGGTGGAGATCTTCGTCATCGACTCGATCGATAAGCCGACAGAAAACTGATCGCGGGCGACGGGGTAACGGGGTTGATTCAGACGGAGGTAACGGGGGGTAGAGGGACGATTTGATCTACAGATCCCCGTTTCCGCCGTTTCCCCCGTGTGATCTCCTCGTTCCCCCGTGTGATCGTTCCCCCGTTCCCTCTCTTATCGATAGCCCGCCGCCTGCAACTCGAAGAGCTGCGCGTAGCGCCCATTGGCGCGCAGCAATTCTTCGTGCGTGCCGATCTCTTTCACGTGACCATCGGCGATCACCGCGATCCGATCGGCGATGCGCACGGTCGAGAAGCGATGCGAGATGACGATGCCGATGCGGCCTTTGAGATTCTCTTTGAGCTCGGCGAAGATCGCCGCCTCGGCTTCGGGATCGAGCGACGACGTGGGTTCATCGAGAATCCAGATGTCGGCGTCGCGATACATGATGCGGGCGAGCGCAAGACGCTGCCACTCTCCTCCTGACAGATCGTGACCGCCCTCGAACAGCCTGCCGACTTTCGAGTCGAGTCCCTTCGGCATTTTCTTCAGCAGCCACTCGCTGCGCGCGTCGCGAAGCGCTTCCATCACGCGCGTGTCTTCGACCGGACCGTCGGGCCGGCCCATGACGACGTTCTCGCGGACCGAGAACTCGTAGCTGGCGTAATCCTGAAACAGCACGCCGATGCGACTGCGCAACTTCTCCGGATCGACCTCCTTGAGATCGACACCACCGACGCGTACGTGTCCAGCATCAGGGTCGTAGAAGCGCAGCAGCAGCTTGACCAGCGTGCTCTTGCCGGCTCCGTTCTCGCCGACGAGCGCGACCAGTTCGCCGCTGCGAACATGCAGCGACAGATCGGCGACCGCGGGCTCGGTGCCGCCTGGATACGTGAAGCTGACGCGATCGAATTCGATGCCATCAGCGAGCGACGAAGGCAGCGTGTGCGGGCGGCCCGGCACCGGCACGAGCGGACCGATGCCGAGGAACGAGAAGTAGTCGTCCAAGAACGTCGTGTGCTGATCGACGGAGATAAACGTGCCCGAGATGTTCGACAGCGTTCCCGACAGGGCGGTGAAGGCGCCGATGACGAGCACCACACCGCCGGGATCGATCGAACCGGCCAGGCCTCGGGCGGCGACGAACAGGTACGCCATCGCCAGCGTCGTGCCGGTGATGAAACCCGACAGCAGCGAGGTCCGCGTGGCCAGGCGATACATTTTCGCGCGCTCGGTGAAGAGATCCTCGGAGAGGCGGCGATGCCGTCCGACCAGGTAATCGGAGAGTACGTAGGCGCGGATCTCCTTCGTCGTCCGCGGCTGCACCAGCAGATCGCTGACATAACCGCGCTCGCGCTCTTCGGGTGTCTCGTTGTAGAAGAACTCGTACAGTTTCGCGGTCACCCGCCGCTCGAGCGCGAGCGACAGCACCGCGGCTGCCAACGCGAGGACCACGAGCAGCCAGTGCAGGCTCGCCAACAGCGACGCCATCAGCACAATCGTCACGATGTTGCCCGAGAGACCGAGCACCGACCACGTCAGATCGCCTGGCCGCCACGACACATCACGTTTGGCGCGCGCGAGGCGATCGTGCCAGTCGGAATTGTCGAAGTGGCCGAGGTCGACCTTGGAGGCCTGAATCAGCAGCCGCCGCTCGGCCTCGAGCTCGACCCGGCGCACGAACAGATTGCGCCCATAACCCATGTAGGCACCGAGCGCGCGCTGCAGGCCGGCGGTCAGCCACAGCGCGACGACGATCGGCAGCAGGTCGCTCACCGAGAGTGCCCGGAGCCGGCCGTCGGCGATGCGATTGACGAGCGTCGCACCGAGATAGACGGAGATCGGCGGCATCGCGGCGCCGACGATGCCGAGCACAGAGAAGCGGATGAGCGATTGCGGCGACGCCGACCACGCCAGCGACAGACCCAGTCGCAGATTCTTCCGCACCCGCTGCGCGCGACTCGAGGCGAGCGCCGCAGGCGGTGGCGGGAGTGTTGCCGGTGGTGATTGGGCGAGCAACGTCACGGCTGCGGGTTGACGATCGGCAGCGTGCGCGGGGGCGTCTGACGCGGCCGATGGCCACCCAGCTTCAACGTGAGATCGATCAAACGTCCGGCTTTCAGTCCCCCAGGGAACTCATACGATCGCAGCCAGTGCAGCCCGGCGCTCACGGCGCATCCGCACTGCGAACAATCGGGATTGCCGCCGAAGAAGCACGGCTCGATCTTCGTCTTGAGATCCGCCGAGTAGTTGACCGACACGCGCGCAAACGTGCAGTGCTCCGGCGACGTCGGCGGCTTGGCGAAGGCGTGCTCGGCGCCGGCCGGCAGAATGAGTGCGGGGTACCTCCGCTTCAAGGCTGGCAGCTCGGCGAGCAGGCGGGCACGCGACTCCGCCGTCAAACGCTCGGCGCTGTGCTCGCCGCGCTGCGGCGTGTAGACGCTGAGCCAGATGCGCTCGATCTCCGGCCGCGTGGTCCAGAACTGCAGGTACTCGTCGAGATACCCGGGCCGCTCCATCATCTGGTTCGTGATCACCCAGCTGATGTCGGCTCTACGCCCGGCCAGGTTCTCGAGAATGCGATCGTACGTCGCCGGCGTACGCCGTGCATCGTGCTCGGGCTGCAGACCATCGATCGACACCGTGACCCTGGTGTGCTTGATGTCGTTCCACTCCTTCGGAAACGGAATGACGGCGCTCGTGACCACCAGCGCGTACACTCCCCAGTCGTCCAGTACCGGCAGAATGCGGCTCAACTCCTTGTGCCTGATGAGCGGCTCGCCGCCGACGAACGACACCTGCATCGGCCGATGCCGGCGGACGAGTTCGAGTACGCCGTCCACCAGCGCGTCGCCGCGCAGATCGCGCAGGCCTCGCAGCGTCGTGCCGCCGCCGAGATGATCGTCGCCGTACGCATAGCACCCGGGACAATGGAGCGGACACTCCCGCGTGATCTCGATCGACAGCAGCGGACTGTAGCCGCGCAGCAGAAGTCCCCAGGCGCTCAAGACCTTGGCAAGGTTGACCGGCTGACGAGGGACCATGATCTCTCTTATAGTCCCATCCGTGCACCTGGCAACATCGGGTCTTCCCCGGTGCCTCCGGCCCAGATCAGTTGACGCGATTGTCGGATGACGCTGCGATGTCAGTGCGCGGCGCCGGCGACGCTTCCGCTCCCAACGACTTCAGCAGTGCAATCGTGTCGTCGTTCTTGTCGCGCGCGCGCATCGCGGCATCGAGCGGAGTACGGCCACTTCTGTTCTTGATGTTGAGATTCGCTCCGTGCTGTGCGAGGAAGCGGATGATCGACGGCGAGCCCTGATTGGTTGTCGCGGCTAGATGCAGTGCGGTGTCGCCAGTGCCGTTGACGCCATTGAGGTCGATGCCCGACTCGACGGCAACGGCGATCGCCTCGAGTGCGGCCGCTTCGGTGACTCGCGCATCCTCGCCGCCATTGCGCCCGGCGCTTGCGGCAGCAGCCAGCAGAATCGGATTGTTACCGCTCTTCTGCGTGAGCTTCGGATCCGCACCGCCGGCAAGCAGGATGCGCATCACCGCCGCATCGCCGCCACGCGCCGCGCGCATCAGTGGTGTTGCCCCTTCGCCCAATCGGTTGTCGCCGCCGTCGTAGACGCGCTTGAGGACGGTGCCCTTCAGTCGTGCGTTGGGGTCGGCGCCAGACGCCAGCAGTTTCTTGATTGCTACCACGCTGCCATCGATCACCGTTCGCGGCGGATCGGGTCGCCCGAACGTCGTCGCCAGCGTGTGCATGTCGACCGCGGCATAGAGGGGCGTCATGCCCTTGATGTCCGCGAGGTTTGGATTCGCACCCGTGTCGAGCAGCGCCGCCATCGCATCGTAGTGGCCGTTGATCACCGCGATGATGAGCGCCGACGTGCCCTCCGGATCCACCGCATTCAGATTGGCGTGCGCATCGGCTAACGCGCGAATGGCCTCGACGGCCCCTTCACGGGCAGCGAACATCGCCGCCGACCATCCGCCGCGAGGCAGCACGGTCTGGCCGACGTACGACACGCCCTCTTCCAGTCCAGTCAGCAAGACTCCGTTCTGTGTATGCGGGTACGCCGTGACGGTCGACATCACATTGAGATCGGCCCCGGCCTCTGCCAACGCATGAACCGCATCGGCGCGGTTGTAAGTGGCGGCCCAGATCGCAGCGGTCGTGCCCGTCCGAGTCTCTTTCGCGTCGATCGCATCGCCGGCGCCAATCAGCGTATCGAGTGCGTCGACCCGGCCGGTGCGCGCGGCGCGCATCAACAGCGTCTGATGATCGGGCAGCGTTGCTTCAGCCGTCTTGATCGAGGCGCCAGCCTTCAGCAGCGCGGCAATCATCGGCGCGTCGCCATTGTCGGCGGCGAGCGACAGCGGCGTGACGCCGTAGCGGTTTGCAGCGTTCACGCCCGCGCCCGCTTTGATGAGTCGCTCAGCGGCTTGCAGATCCCGGCTGCGCGCCGCGCGATGGAGATCAGTCGTGCCGTCGATATCTGTCGACGCGAACGCGCCAACCGCCGCGAGAACGACGGCGCAGACAGCCGCGAAGAAGCCGCGGATTCTCATCTCACGCAAACAGATCGATCGTTCCAGTGCTATGCCCGAGGTGGTCGAGATCGATGCCGTACTTCTGGGCGACGCTCACCCACAGGTTGCCGATTTGCGTCTGCTTCGGTAGGACGATGTGACGGTTGCCTCGTCCGAGGCCGCCGCCGACCGCGACCATCGGCAGCGGGTCGATGGCGTGAACGTTGGAGTTGGCCATGCCGCTGCCGTAGAAGATCATCGAGTGATCGAGCAGCGAGCCTTCGCCATCCGGCGTCGCGCGCAGTTTCTCGAGGAGCCTCGCCACCAGCTGCAGACAGTAGACGTTGATCTTCGCGTTGTTCGCCACTTTCTCGGCCTTGTCGCCGTGATGCGAGACAACGTGCCACGGATCGCCGATGCCGATCTGGGAGAACGTCCGCTGACTGCCCTCTCGCGACATCATGAACGTGAACACCCGCGTGAGGTCGGCTTGAAATGCCGCGGCCAGCAGGTCCGTCATCAGCGCCGCATGCGTCTCGAACGAATCGGGAATGCCAAGCGGCTTGTCGGCAAAGCTGATATCGGATCGCTGCTGCAACTCGGTGCGCTGAATTCGGCGCTCGATCTCGCGCACGTCGTCGAGGTAGTCGGCGACTTTCGCGCGGTCGTGCACGCCCAGACGCGACTGCAGTGCCCGGGCTTCGGCCACGATGGCGTCGAGGATGCTGCGATCCTCGCGCAACTGCCGCTGGCGTTCGGATTGCGACGCGGCGTCGCCGAACAGCCGCTCGAAGGCGACGCGTGGGTTGATCTCCATCGGCAGCGACGTCGTCGGCGATGACCACGCAATCGAATTCATGTAGGCGCAGCTGTAGCCAGGCGTGCAGCCGCCGACGTAGCCGGTGAAGTCCTCGGTCGCGAACTCGATCGACGGGAACGGAGAGCCCTGCCCGATATGCCGGGCGAGAATCTGGTCGATGGTCGTGCCGATCTCGTAATCCTCGGCCTCGGTGTGCTTCGGCACGGCACCGCTCAGCCATCCGCATGCCGCGGCGGCATGCATCTCGGCCTGTGTGCCCGCACGACGCAAGTTGCTGATCACCACCATCGAGTCTTTGAACGACTCGAGCGTCTTGAGCGTCGGCGAGAGCTCGACGTTCGCACCGGCGGCGGCCGGCGTCCACGACGCCATGTCGGCGCCGTGCGGAATGTAGATGAAGCCGGCGCGCGGAGTGCGAGCGGATGTCTGCGCCAGCGCGGTGCCAGCCGGGATCATCGCGTCGAGCAGCGGCAGCGCCACGGTGGCGCCCACGCCGCGAAGGAACGTCCGACGCGGCAACGACATCTTGGTGATGATCATCGATCGGTCCTGTTAGGGCGGGAACGGGGAAAAGATCACACGGGGGAAACGGTGGAAGCGGGGATCACCAAATCAAAATCCCATTACCCCGGTTTCCCCGTGTGATCATTCCCCGTTATCGCCGTCATCTCCGTTGCCAGCTATTCTCTCACTTTGATCCGCATCTGAAACGACGATCCGTTGACGATGCCGAGCACGAGATCGGAGAACCGATAGCGTCCAGGTTTCGCATGGCGAACGATCGCGCGGACCGTCGGCATGTCGTCGGCCGTGAGACCTCGTCCGAGCGCGTACACCATCAGCTTCTCCGTAAGCGTCTGCACGAAGACGTCCGGTCGCCGCACGATCGCCTGACGCAGAGACATTACGTTCGCGATCGGCGTTCCGTCCGTCAGCACATCGTCGGTCTTGATCGCGAGCCCATCCGGAGTCTGCGTGCGCCACGCCCCGACGACGTCGAAGTTCTCGAGCGCGAAGCCGATCGGATCCATGATGCGGTGACAATTGGCGCAGATCGCGCTGCGGCGATGCAGCTCCATCTGCTCCCGCATCGTTCGCGGCGGCGCGCCAGGGCCGTCGGTCTTGAGCGCGGTGTCGAGATCGGCCGGCGGCAACGGCGGCGGCGCGCCCATCACGTTCTCGAGCACCCACTTTCCTCGAAGCACCGGCGATGTCGTCGTCGTGTGCGAGGTGGCCAGCAGCACCGCCCCTTTTCCCAGCAGCCCGCGCCGCGAATCCTCCGTCAGACGAACACGCCGGAAGTCGGTACCGAACACATTCGGGATCCCGTAGTGCCTGGCGAGCCGCTCGTTGACGAACGTATAGTCGGCGGTCATCAGGTCGAGCACGCTGCGGTCCTCCTTGACGATGCTCTCGAAGAAGAGCTCCGCTTCGCGCTGAAAGGCCTGACGCAGGTTGTCGTCGAAGTCCGGGAAGAGATCCGAGTTCGGGACCTTGCCTTTGAGGTTGCGCAGCTGCAGCCACTGCCCGGCGAAGTTCTTGACCAAGGCGTCCGATCGCCGGTCGGCAATCATGCGACGCACCTGCTTCGCGAGTTGCTCGGGTTTCGACAACCCTCCGCTCGCAGCAGCGCGCATCAACTCGGGATCGGGAATCGTGCTCCAGAAAAAGAACGACAGGCGAGATGCGAGCTCGAAGTCGCTGATCCGATACGGCGTCCCGACGGCCACGCTCGCCGGCTCGGCTTCCGGCCGGAAGACGAACGATGGGCTCGCGAGCATCCGTCGCAGCGCCAGTTGCACACCGCGTGTGAACGTCCCGTCTTTTCGGCCTCGGTCGTAGAACGCGAGCAGGTCGTCGACCTCCGCCGGCGTCACCGGCCGCCGATAGGCCGTGTGCGCGAGCCTCGACATGATGCGTTGTGCGCACGCACGCTCGTCGCTGGCAGGCGACGGACGACAGATGAACACGCGCGGGCTCGGGGCCACCGTCTCGGCCTTGCCGTTGTACGGCCCTTGAATCGCGATCGACTGCACGTGCGGTGCGCCTTCGGCGTCGAAGGGGTTTGCGAAATCGCGAACGAAGCGCTGCAATCTCGTGGTCTCGAAGATTGGTGCTGTCGTCTCGAGAAACGCCGCGGCAACGTCGTGCTGCCCCGCTTTGACGAACACGCGCACCTTGAGGCGCGTCGCCTCGATCTTGTCTGATGCCTCGGTCGGGTTCGTCTGCAGTGCGATCAGATCCTCAGGCCCGCCAAACCTGGCGGTGTGAATGCGAGCGCCATCGAGCAGGAGATCGATCTGCTGCGGATCCTCGAGTCCGCGAATCGCACTGAGATTGGTGCGATAGAGCCGGACTTGAAACTCGTAGTCGCCGTCGACGGGAAACACGTGTGTGGCGCGGAGTCCGCCGACTGTCCCGAGCGGCAGCCCTTCGAGGTGCACGTCCTGCGAGAGATCCTGTCGCGCTGTGTAGGTGTCGCTGCCGACACCGATGTCGGGATCGCCGACGGCCACCGCGCTGATCTTGCGCGCCGCCGCCAGATAGGCCTCGAGGAGTGCCGGCGAGCTGTTCTGCGCGTCGGCGACGTTGTCGAATCCGAACGCCGATTCGTCCGGCGGCAACAGCGTGGTGACGTCGACGTCGAGGCCGAGCAGATCGTGAATCGCGTTGGCGTACTCGGCGCGATTGAGCCGGCGCAGGACGGGCCGGCCCGGTGAGACGCGAGCGGCAGCCGCGCGATCGAGCTCGCCTTCCAGCCACTCGATCAGCCGATCGGTCACCTGGCGATCGGGCCGCGGCATGCCGGACGGCGGCATCGCGCCGACGCGGAGCTTGCGCACGACTTGCTCCCAGGTTGCCGCGTCGCGCGACACATTGGCGAGATCCGTCGCATCGAGCGACAGGCCTCCCGTCTTCAGCCGCGTGTTGTGACAGGTGATGCAGTACTTGTCGATCGTCGCGCGATGCGTTTCGTACGTCGTGTCCGGCTTTAGCCGGACTGAACTCTGCGCCACGACGGTCCCGCTAAAGCCGGACACTACGTACACCACTACGAGAGCCGCGATCGGCGCGAACGATCGTCGCCTCACGGCAGCTGTCGCAGTCCTTCCGTCAACTCCAGCACGGTGCCGTAGGGATCGGTGATCGTCGCCGACGCAATGTTGAGGCTCTTGTCCTTGTGGTACTTCTCCGTCAGCTTGATGCCCTTCGCCTCGAGCTCCTTGCAGAACGCTTCGAGGTTCTTCACCTCCAAGCCGACGTGATCGACGGCCCGCCCTTTCGTGCCGACGAGATCGGCCGCCGGCTCCCAGTGAAAGAAGTTGAGGCTGTAGCCGACGCCGGGTAGATCGGCGCCAATGAAGAAGTCCGTCTGACCGGGGCGCAGCGTCGCGTTGAACGCTTTCATGAACCACTGCTGCATCTCGACGTACGGCTTGTTCGTGAAGTGCACATGGTGATGCATGATCGGCGGCGCGTTCTTCTCCATGTTCGTCACGAGCTCCACCTTCACGCCATCCGGGCCAACGAGGTACGAGAAGCGTCCGTAGTTGCCAGCGGTCGGCGGACTCGCCGTCTGACCGGGCGGTGGCTCGCGACCGACTGTCAACTGGTATCCGTTCGCCACGACCTTCGTTGTCGTCGCCGGCACGTCGGGCACTGCGAAGCCGATGTGATCGAACGTCGTCCCCTTCGTGGGGCCTGTCGGCTTCTGCGGCTTCAGGAGCAGCAACACACCCGGGAAGCGAATCGCATCGACGCTGCCGATCTTGGTGGCCGTGCCACCGAGCGTATCGACCCAGAACTTCTTGTGCGCGTCGACGCTGGTGACGTTGAGATGGTAGTGGCCGATGACAATCGGCGCCTCTTTGTTATCGAGTTGGGCAAACGCAGGCCGGACCACCGCAGCAGCGGCCAACGCGATCGCGATCAGGATTCGCTTCATCAGTACCTCAGCGCGCTAATTATGGCCTACGCCAACGGAGCGTGTGGGCGGAGGCCCCCGCTGGGATATTCTCTTGCGCATGGCGCAAACCGTCGAGTTCAAGAGCAACGGCAATACCGCGTCCGGTTACCTCGCGACACCGGTGCAAGGGTCCGGCCCGGGCGTCCTTGTCATTCAGGAATGGTGGGGCCTCGACTCGGGCATCAAACAACAGGCCGATCGTCTCGCCGCGGCAGGTTTCGTCGCGCTCGCCCCCGACCTCTATCACGGGCAGGTCGCGGGTCACGACGAGATGGACAAAGCGTCTCACTTGATGCAGAGCCTGCCGCCGGATCGCGCGGGCCGCGACATGAGCGGCGCCGTCGACTTTCTCCGTTCGCACAAGGCGGTGACCGGCAACGGCATTGGCGTCGTCGGCTTCTGCATGGGCGGCATGCTGGCGTTCATCATCGCGGCCAATCGCCCCGATGCCGTGAAAGCGGTGGTCCCGTTCTATGGTTTCCCGCAGGGTCCCGCCGAACCCGACTGGTCGAAGCTCTCGGCAAAGGTCCAGGGACACATGGCCGAGAACGACAGCTTCTTCTCACCCGGGGCCGCGCATGCGCTCGAAAAGAAACTGCGCGACATGGGCAAGGACGTCACGCTGACCGTGCATCCGGGTACGGGTCACGCGTTCATGGGACCGCACAACGCGTTAGGTACGTTGAACAAAACGCTCGCGGATCAGATCTGGCCCACGGTCACATCGTTCTTGAAGGAGTCGCTGACCTAGGCCGACCCTGATTCACTGAGCCGGGAACCGGGCGCCATTGCGGGCCGTATCCACCCGCATGACGCTGCAGATACCGTCAGCGATCCTCGCCATGAGCCTGTTGCTTCCCGCCTGCGGCATGACGGTCGATCACGACGACCAGGGCCGCAAAACCAACGTCGATATTCGCACGCCGTTCGGCAACCTCGACGTCCGCACCGATGTTGACGCACGCGCAACTGGTCTGCCCATCTATCCGGGAGCACGACCGCTGCGCGAGCGGCACGATCCCGGCAGCGCCAACGTCAACATCGGCAACTCATACTTCGGCGTGAAGGTCGTCGCGGCGAAGTTCGAGCACGACAGCGCACCGGAGCCGATCGTCGACTACTACAAGAGCGCGATGAAGAAGTACGGCGATGTGCTCGAGTGCAGGGGCGAGATCGATTTCAAGGGACACGACAGCTTCTCTCATCCAGTGTGCAAGGAGCGTCGTCGATCGAACGAGATTCAGCTCGTCGCCGGCACCGAACAGCGGCACCGTCTCGTGGTCGTCAAGCCGCGCGGCAGTGGATCGGAGTTCTCGGCGGTATACATAGAGACACGAGGCGCAACGTAAATGCAGAGTACAGATTGCACACTGCAGATTGCTTGAGCTTGCAAGATCCTCAGCCGGCGCTGACACTGAGGTCGTGTACAACCTGAACGACGTCGAGCTCGACCGCGACTACGAGGAGCCCTTCGAACCGACGCCGACACCCAACCGCATCGGCTGGGTGATCGCGGTCGGGATCGCGCTCGCCATCGCCGGCGGCATCGCATATACGTTCTTGCGTGACCGCACCCCCGCGGCGCCGGTGAAGACCACCGCGCCCGCAGCCGCGGCTACACAACCAGCGACGGTCCAGCCCAAGGCTCTGGTCGGAGAGAACATTTCGCTGCCGCCGCTCGCTGAGACCGACACGATCGTGCGCGAGCTGGTGGGTCAACTCTCGTCGCATCCATCGATCGCGGCATGGCTGGCGACCAAAGGTCTGATCTCGAACTTCACCGTGGTGACGTTGAATATCGCTGAAGGGCAATCGCCGGCCACGCATCTACGGGCGCTCGCGCCGAAGGCTCGGTTTGAGACCACAGGCAGCGGCTCGGCGCTCACGATCAATCCGAAAAGCTACGACCGCTACAACGGATACGGCGATGCGGTCGGCGGTCTCGACGCAACCGGAACGGCACGCTTGTATCTCACGCTGAAGCCGCGTATCGCCGAGGCCTATCGCGAGTTGGGATATCCCGACAGCGACTTCGATCGCGTCCTCGAACAGGCGATCGGACGGCTGCTCAGTGCGCCGGTGCTCGATGGTGCGGTGCCACTACGACAGAAAGCGGTGACGTTCGCGTTCGCGGATCCTCGACTCGAATCACTGTCGCCGCCGCAGAAGCAGTTCCTGCGCATGGGCCCACGCAACGTGCAGGCCGTGCAGGCGAAGTTGCGGGAGATCGCCGCGCTCCTCCAGCTGCATCCTGAAAGCTGATTGCTAATCTCTTTCAGCCGGCCTGATCTTCTCCAGGATCGCGATGGCGCTGTGCTCGAGACCGTCGGCCTTCTGCAACGCCTTCACATCTGAGGAGCGCAGCGCATCGGCACGCAGACCCCAACTCTCCTGTCGGAGCTGCACGTACTGCTTGGCCTTGTCGACGAGCCATTGATGTTCGGGCGGCACGTTGCCCAGTGAATTGAGACGTGTGCTCGCCACGCGTAGCTCCGGCGCGATCGTATCGATGCGCGCGATCAACGCCTCACTCTTCAGACGTCCCTTCTTGAAGCGCTCGACGTCGGCGTTGTAGTCGCGCGCGGTCCGATCTTCAACACCGACGACGTAGCGGATCTCGCTGGTCACGTCGGCAACGCCGCGCAGCGGCACGGCAAGCAGCACGACGATGCCGGCGGTCGCCGACATTGTCGCCAGCACGCGTCGCACGGGCGGCTTGTTCTCGCCAATCCGGCCGCCCAACACGAATCCGCAGACCAATCCCACTGCCAGACCTGACACCATCGCCGGCGTGATGACTCCCTCGGTGACGAAGGTATAGAGCACAAACGCGGCGGCGCCGGGCGCGATATAACGCAGCGCCGCTGGAGGGATCGTCAGCTCACTGCGGCGGATCGTGCTCCACACGAACGTGGCGATCAGCAGTCCGTAGACGCCGAAGACGGCGCTCGACGCGCTGGCATGAATCGCCACCGGATGACCGGCCAGACTGGCCAGGCTGCCGAGAATCGCGGCCGCGACGTACGTCGTCGCGAACGACGTCGGTCCGACGAGCCGCTCGAGGATCAATCCAACGCGGAGCACACCAGCAATGGTGGCGGCCACGTGTAAGAAGCCGGCATGCACGAAGGCCGACGACAACAACCGCCACCACTCGCCGTTCGTCGTGAGCGGTCCGAAGCTGCCGCCCCACGCCAGCAGCGTGTTTCGATCGGAAAACGATCCGGCGCCGAGGAGCATGAAGACGAAGATCAGCAGGTTCGCGCCGACGACCACCGGCATGACGATCGTCCGCGGTGTTCGCGCGCGAAGCGCGTCCTGAAATGGTTGGCAGTCCGGCGGCACGTACTGGATCCACGCGATCGCGCGCTTCATCCAGACGATCGCTTTCTTGAACGAGTCGACCCGCTCCTCCGGGCTCATGCCGCGCAGGAACAGTCCGGCCACGACGATGACGAAGAGCAGTAAGGGTGCCACGATCTGTGGATCGTCAAGGGCCGTGCCAGAAGACACGCGAAATCAGGCCTGTTTCAATGACCGGCTCTGCACGCACCTGCGAAACTTGCATGATGAGGGAGGACTTTGTAACTGCGGGAAATCTGGGGCTGGATTGACACACCCGACCGGCCGATACGCGAAGCAGCGACGATTGTGTCGCGAAGGCGGATCATGGCGAGCGACCAGACGACCGACTACTACGAGATCCTGCAGATCAGTCCGAACGCCGAGCCCGAGACGCTGCACCGTGTCTATCGGCTGCTCGCTCAGCGCTTCCATCCCGACAACGCGGAGACCGGGAACGACGCGCAGTTCCGCAGACTGACCGACGCGTATCAGGTGTTGAGCGATCCGGAGCGGCGCGCGAAGTACGACGTTCATCACGCGCGCATCACGCAGGACCGCTGGCGACTCGTCACGGCCGGTGCGAAGGCCGACAACGACTATGAGTCGGAACAGCAGATTCGTCTCACCGTGCTCGAGGTGCTCTATACGCGCCGCCGGCTCGAGCCCGAGGCCCAGGGCTTATCGCCGCTCGATCTCGAGCGGCTGATCGGCCGCGCGCGCGAGCAGCTCGAGTTCACGATCTGGTATCTGGTGCAGAAGAAGTACGTGCTGCGCGGCGACAGCGCGATGCTGACGATCACGGTCGAAGGTGCGGAGTATCTCGAGAACAACTATCAGAACAGCATCAGGCAGCGGCGGCTGACCGCGGCGCGAACGGCGTGAACACTATGCGTAGAGCGCAGGCTTTCAGCCTGCGCGTGATCGCGGGGGCATAAAGCCCCCGCTCTACGTCACATTCTCACCTTCGTCGCGTGACGATCGCCGGCGGCCGTCGATAGATGCCGTCGGCACTTCGAACGAGCATTCCTTCGGTGACCAACTGATTGAGCACGCGCTCGCAGATGTCTTCGGGCATGCCGAACAAGCGCCTGGCCTCCGCTCGCGTGACCCACAACCCCGGCATCTCGCGGAACTCGCCGCGGAAGCGTTCAACGAGCGCGGCGCGCGCGACCCACTGTCGTCGCTCCGCGGTTCCTTGCTTGAGGTTCTGACTAACGACTTCATCGAACGCCGGAGACGAGCTCGACGCTGACGTCCTTCCCGTTCTTTCTGACATAGGTGACCCCACCCAGAACGCTCGCGACCGAGACATTCAGTATGTGTCGCTCCATCCACCGCCGGTAATCGGGGCCATCGGTAGTTTCCGATCAGGGACGCTCGATCCAGCTCGTAGCGTAGCGAACGAGGTCGAGCGCACTTTTGAGATTCAGCTTGGCCTTGATATTCGAGCGGTACGTCTCGATCGTCTTCACGCTGACACCGAGGTCCTTGGCGATCTCAGCGGTGCTCGATCCGCGCCCGACGCGCTCCAGCACTTGAATCTCGCGATCGGTCAGCGTCGCCAGTTGGTCGGCGGGTGCCGGCACGGTCCCTCTGAGCCCGGCGAGGACCTGCTGCGCGACGCTGTCGCTCACGTACACCTTGCCGGCGACCACTTGCTTGATCGCGGCGATCAAGCCCTCGATCGCCTCGTGCTTCTGCAGATAGCCCCGTGCGCCGGCCCGCAGCGCGCGCTGCGCGAACAGCGCCTCGTCGTGCATCGACAGCACCAGGATCGGCAGCAGCGGATGCTCCTCGTGCAGCTGCTTGATCAACTCGAGGCCGCTCGTCGATCCCAGCGACAAATCGACGATGGCGAGATCGAATTGCGTCATCCGGCAGGCACCGAGCGCGCTGTCGACGGAATCGGCCTCGCCGGCGACCTCGAGCGACGGCTCGACGGCAATCATCTGCCGTATGCCGAGCCTGACCACTGGATGATCGTCGACGATCAGGATGCGTGAGGTCTGCACTGCCCGCTTCGTCATGACCATATGTATCACCTTACTTTCTCATCTATTAGCGGGGGG
>Ga0075433_10001148_pt1 | contig 19220 bp, 10 predicted proteins | sample RhiMethybrSRZTD2_FD_75299 | JGI IMG/M metagenome (GOLD analysis project Ga0075433, IMG submission 75299) | Populus rhizosphere microbial communities from Tennessee, USA - Rhizosphere MetaG P. TD hybrid SRZTD2 | ecosystem: Host-associated > Plants > Roots > Rhizosphere > Soil | place: USA... | reverse complement strand
TCCCATGAAGCTGGCCACCGCACCGATTCGGCCTAACGCGGCGGCGGCCGTCTCTCGATCTTCAGGGGAGTTCTCTCCGTCGGAGGCGTAGAACACATAGACGTTGTACCGTTCTGGGTCGTAGCGCGTGTCCACGACGTCGAGGACCTTCTCGAACGCGCTCGAGGCGACAGTGCCTCCCGTTCCCGACACTTGAAAGAATTCCTGTTCCTCGAACTCCCACGCATCGACGGTGTGCGCCACAAATACGGTCTCCAGATATTGATATTGGCGGCGCAGGCCCTGCACGACCCAGAAGAAGAATGTCTTGGCAAGCTGACGATCGCCTTCGCTCATACTTCCAGACACGTCCATAGCGAAGAACACCACGGCCTGGGTTGTTGGTGTGGCCCGGCGAACCAGCTGCCGGAAGCGCAAATCGTCGTCGGAAAAGGGAGGCGCTGACTCGCCTTGCGCATGGCGTCGCTTGACGGCTTCTTTCATGGAACGGCGGCGGTCGAGCCGCGATCGCGCGCCGCGGCGGTTCCAGCCTTCGCGTCTGTACTCCTCGTCGGTCATCCCACCGACACGCGCCTGCAGATTTGGCAGCTCGAGCTCTTCCCACAGCCAGTCGACGATGTCGTCGATGGCCAGTTCCAGCACAAACTGCACGCCACCTGGCTCCGTGATGCCCTGGCCCTTGTCTTGGCCGCTGGCGTGGTTCTGGGGAGCTCGTAACACATCGCCCGGCGACGCGCTTCCCTGCCCGGCGGCGGTGTGGGACTCAGGTGGGCGCAACCGGAAGCGGTAGTGTTCGAGCAGCTTCATCGGTACCCGCACGGTACGATGGCCGCCGCCCAAGACTTCGGCGTTGGAGATGATCTCTGGGAGGCGCTGCCGAACGGCTTCCCGAACCTTCTCGCTATGGCGAAGCCAGTCGCGCGCACCGCGCGAGAAGAGATCGTACCAGCGGAACGGTCCTCCGCTCCCTCCCGTGATTTCGTTGTTCATGGACCGTCACCCCGATCACTCCTGAGACAGCAGCGTGGTCACGTAGTTGAGCGCCTCTTTGGCGCTGTGATCGTCGTAACCGTATTCCCGCATGAGTCGCTCCTGGACTGTGGAGATCTTCTTGCGCGCCTCCTCGTCGGGACGGGCACTTGACGTCACCAGCCGCAGGACATCCCGGCGTTCGGCGAAGAGGTACTGCTCGATCGCCTCATGCAGCCTGGCGTGGCTGTCCAATGTGAACTTCTCGCCGGACTTATAGGCCACCATGGCCTTGCGCACGACCTCCTGCCGGAACGAGAGTTTCCCCGAGTCAGAGATCTTGATCTTGTCCTCCACCGATCGCAGGAAGCGCTCATCCGGAGCCCGTGACTCGCCGGTGATGGGATCGGTCACCTCTCGATGATCGAGCGAGGCCTCGACCTCGTCCAGGTATTTCTCCAGCAACTGCTGCGCCTCCGTTTCAAAGGAGGCGAACAGTGCACGATGCACATCCTCCTTGACCCAGCGGTTGTAGAACTCCTTGCGTGCCAGCACCAGAAAGTCCACCCACGCCTTCTTCTGCTTGGCGTCCATACGCGCGTCGCTCTCGATGGAGTCCTTCAGCGCGATCAACATCTCCATGCTTGTCAGGCTGCGCTTGTCGCTGCGTATGAAGGCGTGGGAGATCGCGTTGATGACGAAGCGCGGGCTGACGCCGCCCATCCCCTCGTCGGGTGTCTCGGATCGGATCCGCATCACCTCTGTCTCGGACACACCCTCCACCGCCTCGCCGGCGTACAACTGCAGCTTTTTACTGAGGTCCATCCCCTCGCGCTCTGACTTCTGCAAGCGCGTCAGGATCGCGAAAACGGCGGCCAGCTTGAGCACATGCGGGTCCATGTGCACGTCGTGAAACGCGGGCGCACTGGTGACGAGCTTCTGGTAGATGCGCGCCTCGTCGTGATAGCTGAGGGAGTACGGGATCTTGATGATGACCATGCGATCCAGCAGGGCCTCGTTCTCCTTCTCCTGCACGAACCGATGGAACTCCGCGAGGTTCGTATGGGCGACGATCGTCTCGTCCAGATGAATCAGTGGGAAACGCGACACCTTGACGTTCTTTTCCTGGGTCAACGTGAGGAGGAGGTAGAGAAATTCACGCTTGACCTTAAGGATCTCAATCATCTCGAGCAGACCGCGGCTGGCGGCGTAGACCGCGCCTGACCACGACCAGGCACGCGGGTCGCCCTCGTCGCCAATCTGAGCCACCTTGGACAGATCCACCGACCCCACAAGGTCAGCGATATCGGCGGTGGTCGGATCGTGCGGCGCATACGTGCCCACGCCGGTGCGAGTGGCCTCTGAAAGGAACACCCGCTCGACGGGGACCTTCATGAAGTCCCCCTCGTATTCCTGCTCCAGCCGAACACGCGAGAGAGGGCTCAGTTCGCCGACAATTTCCACGCCATACGTGTCTCTGAATTGAGCACGCAGGCTGGCGGGCACGAGTACCAGCGGATTTTCGCGGATGGGCGAGCCCTGCAAGCCGTAGACGGCACCCTCGTCAGTATGGCTGTACTCTTCCAGCCCTCGTTTGAGGAGGATGACAATCGTCGACTTACCGCCGGAGGGAGGACCGAGCAGCAGTAGCAACCGGCGACTGACGTCGGAGCCCGCACTGGCGGCCTTGAAGTACTCGATGACGCGGTCGAGCGACTCGTCGATGCCGAACAGCTCCCTGCGGAACAACTCGCGCGCCGTGTTGCGTCCGCCATCGTCGACATTTCCGGGTTTGCGCTGCCTCTTCTCGTACCAGCGCAGCATGTCCCACATGTACTGGTGGCTGCTGCGCGTCTGCAGATGGGCGATTCCGGGAAGAATTTGATCCAAGTAATCGGCAAAGGACCCTTGCCAGTGTTTGGCACGGTGCTCTTTGGTGAAGGCGGTCAGAGAGTCGCGAAGTTTTTCATGATCCGAGCCGGGATGGGGCATTTGCGTCGGACCTCCCTTGATGTTCGTCAACCATGGTCAGCGTACGCCTCATTACTTCCGGCTGCACGATGGCCGTTTCTCGAGGCGCTCTGTCCCTCCTCAAATGTCGTATCGGCACGATGCCACTGGACCGCTATGCGACTCGTTGGGGTGAATTTTGTTCTCGTGGTCCCTTTATCGGTCCAAGAGATGCATCTTCAAGGCCAGACACACGGACCGGCCAGTCGCAGGGTACGAGCGGTCAAGGGCGTAAGATTGTCTCCAACTTGAACGACTGCCGCCTGAAAAGCAGTAGACTCAGGTCAGACAGACTCACTCGCGGCGGACGCTCCTACCACGGACCAAACGAAGATCGGCTAGTCTCGTGACACAGTTACCTATGTCTCAGGAAGAACACACACCTCAAGTCTCACCGACGCGGTAACACACCCGAACTCCGCTTGCGGACCTAAACAGGCCGTTGTCCTACTTAGCGTTCGCGGCACGTTCGGCCGCGCGCGCGCCGCTCAGCATGTTGGTCATCGCGTAGTGATTGCCCTCATGGCACGCGTACTCCAGCAGTCCGTATTCGAAGTCCTGCTTGAGTGGATACGCGACAGTCCAGGGTCCCGTCCAGGTCTTCGGATCGTCGACGGTCACTTCGTACAACAGCGTTTCAGGATCGGTGCGCGTGAAGCGTTCAACCACGTGCAGCGCATCGCTCAGCGGAATGTCGCTGCCATTGCGCCGGGCGCCAAACCGACCGTTGAAGTTGGTAGTGTCGACCACCAACGTGTCGCCCTCCCAGCGACCGCGGGAATCGCCCATGTATCCTCGAATCGCAGGGGAGACGTGTGCGCGGCCGTCGAGAGGAATGATCCGAGCCTCGTGAATCATCTCGTGACGAATGACTACAAACCCAGGTGCCTGTACGATCTGATTGCCGTTGCTGTAGCCAGACGGAAACATCGACGCGAGCAGACCGCGCGAGATGCATCGGTCGTAGGGGCCGAAGTCTTGCGGGCCGTTCCACGGGCCACCGCTGAAGCTGTTTCGCCAGGAACTGTGCTCCATTACGACGTTGGGGCCGGTTGTCCCGTTGTTCGCTGCCCTCAGCTGCCCCCATGGTGTGAACGGCGGGAGCCGCCCATTCAAGGGGTCCACAATCAACGACGCCTGCCTCGATGCCTTACGCAACCCGCCCTCACCCCAGTGGGCAGGAGGCCCTGTGCCATCGTCAACGTCCGCTCCAGCCTCTGTCGTCCTGCTCACTCGCGCCGCGTCGTCGGAGAATTGCTTTTCGCGTGCCGCGAGCTCTTCATCCGTGAGGAACCTCCGGTCGCCGAACTGGGTGGGCCGTTCGAACGGTGTACCAACGAGACTCGCCGTTGGCCAGCTCCCTTGCAGGTCGGGATCGCCCCACAGTGTTCGCGGTGGCGTCCATGGACTCGTGGCGGATTCGCCTGCCGCCGTGGGTGGTCCCTGCGCCGCCGCAGGGACGCCGAGCAACGTCACGATGATTCCGACGGCCAGTAAGCCGAGCACTGGGTCGCGATCCAACGTGGTCAGCAGAAACCTGCTCATGGGTACGCTCCTCAGCAGGGGAGTTACATTCACGCTCGAATCGGGCAAGCACGTCTCATCAGGAAGGTATGTCATGACGCTTTGACGGACTTAGAAGGTGAACTCAGCGCTGATCCGTGCGAACCGCCCCGTCATGACGGTCAGCGGCTGCAGCCACGGCCCCCCAGGGACGAATGCGTTGTTGTAGGTCAGCACGGCGCTGGAGTTCAGCACGTTGTAGATGTCGGCGCCCACCGTCGTGCGCGTACCGCCGAACCTCAGGATCTTGGCGACGCGGAGATCGAGTTCGTTGCGTCGGTCGCCATACATCGAGCCGGGCTCGATGAGATTGACGGTGACGTTGGTGACGTTCCCCGAAGGCAGGCGTCCCAGCGACTGGGCAACGACCAGACTGGGCACCGCGTAGTTGGCCAGGAGCGCCGGGCCGGGCTTGCTCTGGAACACACCGCTGACCTGCAGATCGATTCTCGGAATCGTGTACGCGGCCAGTCCTCTGAGCTGGGTCAAGACGCCGTAGGCGACGTGACAGTACGGACTCGTGGGGCTGACGGTCGAGGTCACGAGACCGGCGCCGATGTTCGTGTTGAGCTCGGGCAGGCTCGCCCTGACTGCGCAGTTGTCGGCCACGTTCTGACCGGTGCTGGTGCCGCCCTGGAACGTCAGGCCGCCCTGCGTCCGGAAGTTTAACGTCACATCCACCCCGCTGTAGTACTGATACCACTCTCCGTAGCTGCGCGAGTCGGTCACGAGATTGTCGATTCGCCCGAACAAAGGCGGCGCTACGTCGTAGAGGCCGGAGATGGTGTAGCCGCCGCCATCGGGCAGCCGAGGATCGCCGGGCGCCGTGACGCTGTAGGCCGTGTAGTCGGAGGACTGCGTGATTTGGTTGTCGTTCAGGGTGAAACCGTTGAACCACCGGCGGTGATAGGCCACCTCGATCGACATCCGCGGGAGAATCTGCTGCTGTACCGAGAAGCCAAAACTCCAGTCCGAGGGACGCACACGCCATCCGTTGAGAAGAGCCGGGTCGAAGTTGTCGCTCAAGACCTTTTGCCCGAAGTTCACATCCGACATCTGCCCGCAGAAGTCACCACCGGTGCCGCGTCGATCGTTAGCGAGCGGGTTCAGCAGATCGCAGTCGGGCGCGAAGTTCCCGTTCGCGTCGATCCACGTCCGCGTCACGCCCGCCGTCTGGAACAGGCCTGTCGAGCGGGGTAGCCGTAGGATGGGATTCGGGTTGATGTAAATGAGCTGCACGGCGACGCCCTCGAGGTACTTGCCGACGTTGAGCTTGAGCGCGGTCTTGCCGTTTCCGAACACGTCGTAGGCCACGCCCATCCGCGGCGTGAGGTCCTTGTAGCTGTCGACGCCCTTCGTCTCAGGAAAGACGATCGCCTCCGGCACGAATCTCGACGGTCCGGCCTGTTGTTCCAGGTACCAGCTGGTGGCCCTGTCGAACCGGAGCGCCCCCTGCAACGTGAGGCGGCGAAACGTCCACTGTTCCTGGACGAAGAGCGCGTGGAATGCGGCACGTGAGCGGTTGGTCCACGGCGAGATCGATTGGGTGAGCTGGTTCGGCACGCCGTTGTTGAAGCGGTAGGTCAGGTTCTGATCGTTCGTGTACCACGACCGATCGCTCGATAGATACGTGCCCTGGTAGCCGACCTTCAGGCTGTGCGCGCCGGTGACGTAGGCGGCGGATGCGCGCCATGGGTACGAGCCTGCGAGATTCTCGCCCCAGTCCTGCGAGCGATAGTTCAAGCCAGGAATATCGCCGTTCGCGGCGCAGCCGTTCGCGCATTGCTCGACGACGCGAATGAGATTGCGTGTCGGGTTCGGAATCCGTTCGGGGTTGCCCCCTTCGGAGTACGTGCCGCCATAGCCGGCGTCCAGCAGCAGCCGGTTCGTGAGGGGCGACGACCAGGTGATCTGTCTCACGCGCAGCGGCACTTGCGACTGAACGCCGATCGCTTCGGGCGTGACCCGGGGCGGATCCGTGAGGCCCTGGGTCATCCCGGTGCACTTCCGGCAGATCCACTGTTGATCCCAGAAGACGCCGATCTTGTTGCGCGAGGTGGCCTGCCAGGTGAGACGCCCGCTGACGTTCTCCCAGGTGCGGTCCGAATACGCCGGCCGGCTCACGTCCGGGACGTAGGTCCACTTCGTGGCATCGCCGGCATTCTGGTTGTAGTACATGCTCGCAACCGTCGTCGTGCTGCCCTGCGTCCGCGCGTTCACGAAGTACCACAGGCGATCCCTCTTGATCGGACCACCGAACGACCCGTTGAGGTCGTACACCTTGGAGAACGGGGTTGGCGCCGCGAGGCCGGCATCCTTGAGCTCCTGCGTGAAGTTGTCCGACTGCAGGTTCTCGCCGGTGGCACTGAAGTACACCGCCCCCGAGATGTCGTTGCCGCCCGTCCTCGGCACGACGTTCATCACCAGTCCGGCCGTCTCTGCCTCCCCGAGGCCTCCAGACGTCGTGAAGGTGACTTCCTGGGCGTTGCCGATGTCCGCCATGTACTGCGGCGGTTGATTGCCCCCCACTGCCGTGCCGATGTTCAGCCCGTCGATCGTCATGCGGCCTTCGTTGTTGCGGCCGCCGTGGATGGGAAACTGCGTCGTGACCGTGCCGGTGACGACGTCGTTCAGGTTGGTGACGACGCCTGGTACGACGACCACCAGGGCGTTGTAACTGCGCACGCTCGGGATGGACCTGAGCACCTCGGTGTTCAGCGTGATCTCCCGTCTCGCGCTCTGCACGTCCACGACCGGTGAGTCGCCAGTGACGGTGATGGTTTCCGTCACGGCGCCGACGTTGAGCTCCACGTTGACGGTTGCGGTGAACGAACCGGTCAGCTCGATGCCTTCGCGCTTGAACGTATTGAATCCCGGCAACGTGAAGGTGGCCGTGTAAGTGCCAGGCCGCAGATCTTCGACGCGGTACTGCCCAGAGGTGTCGGTGACCGCCGAGCGGACTTTCTCGATGAGAGCCGGGCTCGCGGCCTCAACCGTAACGCCCGGCAGCACAGCCCCCGACGAGTCTCTCACCGTCCCCGCAATCACCGCTTGCGCCAAGGCGGCCGCCGGGATGAGAACAATGCAGGCCAGTAGTGCCAAGGTCCTGATGTCTCCGCGCATGGGACGCCTCCCTTCCGGTGTCCAGCCGCAGCCCGGTGCAACCCGGTGTTGTCGCGAATTTTCACATCGACTTTTCGATAGCCACAATCGGCGCGGCTATCGGCCCGCTGGCCGCTTGTAGTCTTCGTCGCGAACTTCTTCCAGCCATGTCGTCTGACCCCGGCTGATCTGATACAGCTTGGCCGAGCCAGTCGGCGCGGAGCCGTGCCAGTGCGTCGCGCCGGCGGGCGAGAACGTCGACTCTCCCGGGCGCAGTTCCTTCACTGCCTGACCACGGATCTGTGTCCGCCCTACTCCCTCTTCGGCGAGGATCAGTTGGCCGCCCTCGTGTGTATGCCACTTCGTTCGCGCACCCGGCGCGAATACGTAGTACGACAAACGACCCTCGGCCTTCAGCGTCGTCACCTCACCGCCAGTGAAGTTGCTCGCTTGGTTCGCCGGAGGTGCTGGCTGTTGCTGGGCGCGGGCTGTCCATGCCAACCCGGCGACCATCAGAATACCCAGGTACACCGTGATGCGCCTGCGTGGGCGCTGCAGATATCGACTCATCGTTCTGATCCTCTCGTCCTGGCGCGCGGGTCCTGGTTGACGATGCCAGCGTCCTCGACGGCGATTCCGCGCTCCTTCAGCAACTGCCGAAGGAGGGCGGCCGTGTCGCGATGCTGCTTGAAGAATTCCGCGTAGAGGACGCCATCGGCGATCGTCACCGGGGTCCATCCAATCCTGTTCTTGACGTCAAGCTTGGCCTGGCGATCAGCGAGGTACTTCACGACGGAGTTATGTCCCCTGTACGCGGCACCGTGGACGGCGGTCTCGCCGTTGTCGTCGATCTGATTGACATCGGCGCCGCGCTCGACCAGGAGCTTTACAGCTTGTAGTGTTTCAGCCTCGGTCCCCGCGTCGTCGCCCTCGTTGAAGATCGCGACTCCCGCCGCCAGCATCAGCGCTGTGGTCCCTTCGGCGGTCTTCGCGTGGAGATCGGCGCCGTGCTCCAATAGCAACTGCATCATTTCCGGGTAGGCGCCTTTGGAAGCAAGCAGCAGTGGCGTTGCGCCAAGTCGATTCAGGCGCGTTCGATAGCCATCACCCATCGTCGGCACAGTCATGCGCGCGTTGACGTCTGCGCCACGCTCGATCAGCTTTTCCGCGAGAGCGAGCGGCGAGATGCGGCCGGTCTGGGGAGGGTGCGGGAAACGGCCGTAGCTGAATCTCGGTGTCGCTACCACTTGATGCAACGCCGTCCATCCCTGGCCTGCGGCGTTTGGATTGGCGCCCTTGTCCAACAGGAATGCGGCCAGCTCGTAGTGCGCGTTGATCGTTGCGAGGACCAGCACGCTGAGTCCGTTCGATGCTGTTTCGTTGGCGTTCGCGCCGTTGTCGAGCAGGGCACGAACGGCGTCGAGTCGTCCTGCCCGCACGGCGAACATCAGCGGCGACATCGAGTCGATCACCATCGGCGTGTTGAGCGGACCGCCGTTGCTCCTGACGAAGAAGTCTGGCATCGGCCGGTTTGCGGGGGGCTGAGTCGGTGCGGTTCGCGATCCGGTCGCGGCGTTTGGCGCGCCGGGTCGTCGCGATCGGGCATCGATATCGGCACCCGCCTCGACCAGCGCTTGAATCACAGTCGAGTGACCCTCGGCCGCCGCCCACATCAGCGCGGTCTGTCCCCGGACGCTGTCGCGTGCGTTTACGTCGGCGCCAGCGCGAATAAGTGTTGTGACGGCTTCGACGTTCCCGGTGCGTGATGCCGTCATCAACGCAGTCTCGCCGCCCGGTGCCGTTGTATTCGCGTCGGCCCCGGCAGCCAACAGTGCGCCGATGATCGCCGCGTTTCCGTTGGTCGACGCGAGGGTCAAGGGCGCCACGCCGTACCGGTTGACAGCCTTCGGATTGGCGCCCGCCTTCAGGAGTAGTTGGACGGTCTGCACATCGTCCAGCTCCGCGGCCCAATGCAGCGGCGTCGAGCCGTAGGCGTCGGCGCTGTTCGGGTCAACGCGTTGTCGCAACAGCTCCGCGACACGGTTCCGATCCTGGTCGGCCCTCTTGACGGCTTCAACCAGCGGGTTCGGCTGTTGGCCGGCGCCGACACTCAGGGAGATCGCCAGCACAATGGCCGCGCGTGTCGCGAGAATCTTCGGACTCATACACCGGTGAGCAGCTCCGGGAGCTCGCCCGTGCTGTCGCCGATCCTTTCTTCCGGCACTCCGACTTTCTCCAGCAGCGTGACGAGGAGATTCGACATCCGCGATTTCGCATCGAGCGGGTACTTGAGATACCGTCCGCCTTTGAGGCGGCCGCACCCACCGCCAACGAGCACGGCGGGAAGATCGAGGGGCGAATGCAGATCACCGTCGCTCATCCCCGCGCCATACAGGAAGATGGAATGATCAAGCAGCGAACCGTCGCCGTCTGGGGTGGACCGCATCTTCTCCAGGAATTCGGCGAAGAGCGCCACGTGATACATGTTGATCTTCGTGTACCCGGCCACGCTCGATGGATTGCCTCCGTGGTGTGACACACCGTGGTGCGCATCAGGAACGCCGATCCACGGATAACTGCGGAGGCTCAGCTCGCGCCCGTACTGGAAGGTGTGCACACGAGTGACGTCGGTTCGGTACGCGAGCACGAGCAGGTCGAACATCAACCGGGTGTGCTCCTCATACGAGTCCGGGATGCTCAGCGGCTTGGCCACGTTGACCGGTGACTGGCGATTCTGCTGCTCCGTGAGGTTGATGCGACGCTCGACGCCGCGAACCGCCTCGAGATAGTCGTCGACGGCGGCGCGATCGCCCTTGCCAAGAGTGGACTGAAGCCGAGCCAGATCCTGCGTCACCGCGTCGAGGACGCTGCGATCCTGGCGTAGTTCCACAAGCCGCTGCGCTGGATTATCAGCATCGCCGAAGAGGCGTTCGAACACGGCGCGTGGGTCGCCTTCCATCGGGAGCGGCGTTGCGTCTTCGCGCCACGCAAGTGAACTGGTATAGACGCAGCTGTACCCGTTCTCGCAGTTGCCGACCAGAAATCCGGGATCGACTGTCAGCTCGATCGATCGCAGCGGCGTGTCCTTTCCAAGTTCCTTCGCCGCGATCTGATCGACCGTGATCCCGCACTCGTAGTCGGAGCCCTCGGTGCGCTTGGGGCGCCGGCCACTGAGCCACGCCGGACCCACGCGTGAATGCACGCCGCCGCCTTCGCCACGTGGCTCCGCCTCCCAGTTGCTCAGCCCTGTGATTGGAATCAGCTGATCGCGAAACGGTTCGAGCGGACTCATGGTCGGTGCCAGGGAGAAGGCCGTTCCTTCACCAGTGGGGCGCCACGCGGGCGGGTAGATCCCATTTGGCACGTAGAAAAATCCCAGGCGGGGCACAGCCTGGGCAGCAGACCGCTGAACGGCGGTCACTGCTGGTGCCATGGCGTCGAGCACCGGCAAGGCAAGCGTGGCGCCCATGCCACGCAGCACTGTCCGCCGTGAGAGCGCTTTCTTCGTGATGAACATATCCGCGTCCCTTACCGTTCTACAGTCTTCCTGCTCATTTGAAACGGCAGACTCTTCACGATGCCGACGATGAGCGACGAGAGCTTATAGCCCTCGGGCGCCGCGTCGTGAACCACCTTGCGGACTGCGGGAGCGTCGTAATACTCGAGCCCGCGGCCCAATCCATAGGTAAACAGCTTTTCGGTCACCGTCGTGACGAAACGCGTCGGCGGGTTGAGCAGCGCCTGTCTCAATTGCACGACACCTTCGAAGCGGGTGCCGTCCGGAAGCGCGCCAGATGTATCGAGTGGCTGAAACGATTCATCGACATCGCGCCATCGCCCGACTGCATCGAAGTTCTCGAGCGCGAACCCTGGCGGGTCGATCATCGCGTGACACGACGAGCACGCCGGATTCGCCCGGTGCTGCGCCAGACGTTCGCGAACCGACGGCACCGTGTTCGTCACGTTGCTCTTCTCAGGAAACGCGGGAACGGCCGGCGGCGGGTCCGGCGGTGTCACGCCGAGGATGTTCTGCAGGATCCATTTGCCCCGGAGCACCGGCGACGTTCGGTTGGGGCGCGACGTGGCCAGCAGCACGCTCGCCTGTCCCAGAAGTCCGCGCCGATTTTCATCGGCGATCGTCACTCGCCTGAACCGGCTGCCGTATACGTGTGGAATGCCGTAGTGGCTGGCCAGTCGTTCGTTGACGAAGGTGTAGTCCGCCGTCAGCAGTTCGAGGATGCTGCGGTTCTCGCGCAGGACGCTGCCGAAAAAGAGCTCCGTTTCCCGTCGCATCGCCTGGCGCAAGCTGTCTTCGAAATCGGGGAAGAGAAAGCTCTCCGGCTCCAGCGCAGCCAGGTTGCGCAAGTAGAGCCACTGTCCGGCGAAGTTGGCGACGAATGCGTCCGAGCGCGAGTCCGCGAGCATCCGTCGCACCTGCTGCTCGAGTACGTCCGCATTCCTCAGCCTTCCGCGCGCTGCGAGGTCAATGAGTTCGTCGTCGGGAATGCTGCTCCACAGGAAGAACGACAGGCGCGAGGCCAGCGCGAGATCGGTGATGCGATGATTTGTTCCGGCAGGAAGATCCGGTGGCGGCGTCTCGATCCTGAAGAGAAACTCAGGGCTGACGAGGAGTCGCCGAAGCGTCAGCTCGATGCCGCTCTCGAATCCGCCAGTCCGATTCTCGTTGTAGAAGGCGAGCAGCGGTCGCATGTCCGCTTCAGTGACCGGGCGCCTGAATGCGTGGCGCGCCACGTTAGTCAGGATCGTGCGCGCGCACGCGCTCTCCTGCGTGCGGTCCTTGGGCTGGCACACGAGAATCCGTCGTCGGCTCGGCGTGTCGCCAGGGCCACGCGCGTTGAAGGGACCGGTGATGGTGACGCTGCCAAGGAAGGGCTCGTGCACCGGCATCAATTGATTGCCTTCGTGGAATGGTCCCGGCCGCCGGAAGATGTCGCGTGAACCCTCGATTTCCACAGATCCGGCTGCCTGAACGAACGTCACGGCAATCTCGCGTGAGCCTGCCTGGATCGGAATGCGTGCTCGGAGCGCCGAGCCGCTACTGGCCTCGGCATCTGGATCCTGAGCCTGTTGCGGCGGGGCCTGGCCACGGCCTCTGACAGGCGGGGAAATAGCAAACAGCTTGACTCGCTGTCCGTCGATGTTCAGTTCGAGGTTGCGCTGGCCGGCCGCAGTGCCTGAGCCCAGTTGCAACTCGACGTCGTAATCGGCGTCGAGCGGGAACGTGTGTCGAACGACCACTCCACCGCGTGTCCCGAACGGCAATTGCTCGAGACGCTCGTACTGTGGAAGGTCGGGGCGTAGTCGTACAGTGAACGAGGAGATCGGCGTCTCAGGGCTTCCCAATGCGAGTCGGCTGATACGCCGCGCGGCCGACAAGTATCGCTCCATTAGCGGCTGGTTGATTTTCAACACGCCACCGATGTTGTCGAAACCGTAGCTCGCATCGTCAGGCGGAAGCAGCGCGCTGACGTCGACGTCAACAGCGAGCAGGTCGCGGATGACGTTCTGATACTCAGCCCGATTCAGACGATGGAACTGCGCTTTTGTCCCGGGGTTCGGTTTTGCCGCTGCCGCGCGGTCGATTTCGAGCTCCAGCCATGAGGTCAGATTGTCGTAGGTGGCCGAATCAGGTCTTGGTAGTCCGGCAGGAGGCATCATCCCGGCCCTGAGCTTGCGGATGACTTTCTCCCAGGTTTCCGCAGCGGTCGCCACGTCCGCGAGATCGAGGGTATCGAGCTGAAGGCCGGCGGTCTTGACCCGCTGGTTGTGGCAGGAGACGCAGTAGCGATCGAGAACAGCGCGGTGCTCAGAGGCGGGTCGGGCCGCGGTATCAGCTGGCTGGTTCCGCGGGCTTTGAGCCAACAGGGTGGCCGACAGCGCGAGGCTGAAGCACAAACCGGCGAGGATCGCGACGTCCCTTGTCATTCGAAGTGCCTCTGCCGTTGCCACATGAGCGCGGGAGACAGGCAACGGGAGATGAGGGATGATACCGCTGCTTGGGAGGCAATTGGCTATGAGGTTCGTCGTGCCTGTTTCGCTCGCGGCGCTCCTGATCCAGGCGCCTGTTGGTAGTGCCGAGCCCAGGCTTGCCCCGGTGCCGGAGAGCACATGGACCGACGCGCAGCGGGCAATCGTCGCCCGCTTCGGCCCCGCCGGCCGGGCTACAAACGCGCTCCGGGTCTACCTGCATCATCCAGTGCTCGCCGAGAACATCATGCCGTTTGAGCAGTACATCTCGAACGAGTCAACCTTGTCGCCGCGCCATCGCGAGTTGCTCATTCTGCGGACCGCCTGGTTGTGTCGCTCTGAATACATCTGGGCGCAGCACGCCGGTAGCGCCCGGAAAGCCGGCATCACGAGTGCGGAACTCACGCGCATCGCTCGCGGGCCAGAGGCATCCGAGTGGGATCCGTTCGAAGCGGCCCTTCTTCGAGCCGCAGACGAGTTGTACGTCGATTCGTTCGTCAGCGATCGCACGTGGAGCGCGTTGTCCGCCAAATACGATACGCGTCAAGCGATGGACGCGGTCTTTACCGTCGCTGAGTTCACGATGATCGCTGGCGCAGTGAACTCGCTCGGAGTGCCGGTCGACGATGGTCATACAGACCGGTTGCCGTCGGACATTCCGTATGCCGTTACTGCAACTCGGACCAACCAGCGATTGATCGGCAAGCAGGCCAGAGTCGCAGCGCTCGAGCCAACTGAGTGGAGCCCCGAGGTCCGCCAGTGGCTCGCCCGGTACAACGGCGGCCGCTCGGTCGCGGGGATCTATCGCACGTACGCGCAGCACCTGGCCATGGACCAGCCTCGCACACGCGTGTCCGAGCACATCCGGCAGCAATCCACCCTATCCGGCCGCATCCGCGAGTTGCTGATCGTTCGCATCGGAGTCCTCTGCCGCTCCGAGTACGAATGGGCAGCGCACGCCCCGGCCGGACGACGGTTGGGAATGACCGATGCCGACATTCAACGAATCGTCGACGGGTCGGGCGCGGGCGGTGATCCAATCGAGACCGTCCTCCTGCGCGCTGTCGACGAGCTCCACCGCGACAGTGTCGTGTCGGACTCGACGTGGCGCGAGTTGGCCGCCGTCTTCGATTCGAAACAGTTGCTCGACATTCTCATCACGACTGGCGGCTATCGCATGGTGTCGATGGCGTTGAATTCGTTTGGTGTTCAGCTCGAGCCTGGGGCAGAACGCTTTCCAGCGTCGTTGCGATAACTACGCAACGAAGCAGAAATGCAGCGACTCTCTATGAAACACGTCGCCATCGCCGTCTTATCGACAGTCCTCATCGGGGTTGCCGTCGTGGCACAAAACGGTCAGGCGCCTGCCGGCGGCAACGACTGGCCGATGTTCAGCCGTGACTTCAGCGGCAGCCGCTTCTCGCCTCTCACGGACATCAATACCGGTAATGTCGCGCAACTGGCTCAGGCCTGGTCTGTGCAGCTCACGCAACCCGCCGGACGACGGGGTGGTGGGCCAGCGCCGGCGGCGGAAGAGGGTGCGCAGGGTCGAGGCGCGGCTACCGGCGGTCGTGCGGGCGCCGCGGGGCGCGGCGCTGCGGCGGGTGAGGAAGACAGCGTTGGTAGCAATCCAGAGGTCACGCCAATTGTTGTGAACGGCGTCATGTTCCTGCCCGCGCGAGGCAACCAGGTGCTGGCGCTCGACGCTGACAGCGGAAAAGAGATCTGGCGCTACCAGATGCCACGGTCTGTCAACACCACGGCGCGTGGCGTCTCGTACTGGCCTGGTGAGCAGGGCATCGCGCCGCGCATTCTTCTCACCGCAGGGCCCCGGCTGCTGGCTCTGGATGCCGCAACGGGTAAGCCAGCTGCGGGATTTGGCCGTGACGGCTTCATCGAGATTCAGGTGCCGTGGAACGGCACGCCGACCGTCTACAAGCACGTCGCCATCCTCGGCACCTATCCGGGCGAAGTGCCGCTCGGCCCAACCGGAGACACTCGCGCCTTCGATATACGCACCGGCAAGAAGCTATGGCAGTTCCAGAACGTGCCGTTGCCCGGCCAGGTCGGTCACGAGACCTGGCTGGACTACGGGTGGCGAGATCGCTCGGGCGTGAACGTCTGGGCGTTCTACATGACGCTCGACAGCGAGCGCGGCATTCTCTACATGCCGGTCTCGGCCCCGGCCGCCAACTACTGGGGTGGTGACCGCCCTGGTGCGAACCTCTTTGCGAATTCGATCGTCGCCGTGGACGCGGAGACCGGGAAATACCGTTGGCACTTCCAGACCGTGCATCACGATCTGTGGGACTTCGACATGCCGTCGCCGCCGGTGCTGGTCGACATTGTTCAAGGCGGCCGGCGCGTTCCGGCGCTCGCTTCGATTGGGAAGACCGGTTACATGTTCATCCTCGATCGCGTGACGGGAAAGCCGATTTTCGGCGTCGAGGAGCGGCCCGTCCCGAAGGGCGAGGTGCCAGACGAATGGTACTCGCCCACGCAACCGTTTCCGGTGAAGCCCGCCCGTGCTTTCGCCCGCGTCGACTTCAACAAGGAACGCGACATGGTGCGCCCCGAGGACACCTCACCGCAGCACGTTGCTGAATGTCAGGCGCTGTGGGACAAAAGCGGTGGGTTTCATAACGCCGGTCCCTTTACCCCGTGGCTGTTTCACGAAGACAACGCGCCGCCGAAAAGCTCGGTCCAGTTCCCGGGCGCCGGGGGTGGCGTCAACTGGGGCGGTCCCGCCGCCGACCCACGATCGGGTCTCGTGTTCGTGAACGCTCACGACAGCTCGCTCGTCGGCTGGATCGAGCGAAAGAAACCCGGGCTGAACTACGGACGAAACACAGAAGGTTCGACGCAGCCGTACGACCGCGCGAGCGTGAACGGACCCGGACCGTACTTCGGATTCACTGCCGCGTTCAAGGATGCGAGCGGACGGACCGTCGCGAATCTTCCATGCTGGCGTCCGCCTTGGGCCAGGCTCGTGGCTGTGAATGCCAACACCGGTGAGATCGCGTGGGAAGTACCACTCGGGTTGAGCGAGGCCCTTCCTGAAGGGAAACGGCTCACTGGCAACAGCGGCAGCGCAGGGCCGAGCGTGACGGCCGGCGGGCTGGTGTTCGTCGGTGCTACGAGCGATCGTCGCCTGCGCGCCTTCGACGCGCGGGACGGCAAAGAGCTGTGGTCGACACAACTCCCAGGCCAAGTGAACGCGAATCCCATGACGTACCGCGGAAGAAGTGGCAAGCAGTACGTCGCGGCGGTCGCCACTGATTCGTTGGTAGCGTTCGCACTGCCGTGAACGTCGTCGTTGTTGGAGCGACAATTAGCGTTCGCCGTAATGTCTCGTCGGTGCCTCCTGTGATCATGAGGAACGAGGGATGACCACGAATCTTGCCCTGTCCAGGCGATATCAGATCGTCATCATGGTCGCCGTGTTCGTCGTGCCAGCCATCATCGCGATCGCACAGACGACGTTGGACTATCGAAAGCCGCCTGGTGCCGAATGGCCCGTCGTGGGTGGTGACTGGGGGAACACGCGCTATTCGACGCTGTCGCAGATCGACGTCTCGAACGTGAAGACGCTGAAGGGCGCCTGGATGGCGCGTCTCAACTCGGGCTACGGCCCGGGCTTCTCACAGCAGGCCACGCCGGTTGTCAAAGACGGGGTGATGTACATCACGACAGGCGAGCAGGATATTTTCGCCATCGACGCCAAGACGGGAAGCATCCTCTGGGAGTACCGCCTTCCGTGGGATCGCCGGACGCCGGACAACAAGGCGAAACGCGGAGTCGGTCTCGGAGAAGGATTGGTCTTCGGTGTCGAGGTAGACGCACGTGCCGCCGCGCCGCCGGAAACGAATGCGCAACAGTCCGGTCCAGCGCCGCGTTCACGAGTAGAACCGGTGACGCGGCTGATCGCCTTGGACCAGACGACAGGAAAGGTGCGCTGGAAGCAGGAGGTAGGCGAGGACGTTCCTGCCAATCTGCGGAAGTACATCACCGCGCCGCCCTTGTATTACAACGGTCTCGTGTATGCGACCGTGTCTGGTGGCGACGGCGGTTTGCGCGGCCGTATCACGGCGCACGAAGCCAAGACAGGGAAGGAAGTCTGGCGCTTCTATACCGTGCCTGGTCCGGGCGAGCCAGGCAACGACACGTGGGCAGGTGATTCGTGGAAGAGCGGGGGAGCCGCAGTCTGGACTCAACCTGCCCTCGATCCGGACCTCGGCCTCATCTACCTGAACACGGGAAATCCGTGGCCCAGCTACAACGGATCGACGCGCGCTGGCGACAATCTGTATTCGAGCTCGGTTGTCGCACTCGACGCGAAGACGGGGACGTATCGCTGGCACCATCAGATTGTCCATCACGATATCTGGGACTTCGACGCGCCGACGCCGCTGATCCTGTTCGATCAGACGTATGCTGGCCAGCCGCGCAAAGCGATCGCCGTGCACACGAAGCAGGCCCTCGTGTACATCCTCGATCGCGTCACGGGGAAGCCGCTGCTGCCGATCGAGGAGAAACCCGTTCCGCAGGACGCGAGACAGAAGACCGCGGCGACACAACCTGTTCCCGCCGGCGACCCGACCGCTCCTCAATGTGCGGACCCCGTGCCCGGCTACGAACGTGGTTGCATGTTCACGCCGCAATGGACCGACACGATGATCGCGCAGCCGTCGGCCGCCGGTGACTGGGCACCCGGCGCGTACGATCCTCGCACCGGCTACTTGTATTTCACGGTCGGTGTCTCGACGCGGAGATTCCACCTCACCGGTCGCATACCCGTCGAAGGCACACGCGAATTCGGATTGATCACCGCACTGGATTCACGGACCAACAAGCAAGTGTGGCAGAAGGAGGTTCCTTACCTGGCTGGCTTCGGAAGCGGAGTGCTCGCTACCGCGGGAGGGTTGCTCTTTCATGGCGGGACCGACGGGTACTTCCGGGCGTTTGATTCGCGAACAGGAGACGAGCTCTGGCGATTCCAGACCGGGTTCGGTGCGGACGCGCCCGCCGCGGTGTACGAACTCGACGGGGAGGAGTACGTCACGATTGCCGCCGGCGGCAGCCGGGACGGCCTTCGCGAGGCGCGGGGAGACCTGGTGTGGGCTTTCAAGCTCGGAGGACGCTTGAATCCACTGAACGGGCCGCCCGCGCCGCCGACCGTCGTGCCAGGAGGAAGAGGACGAGTTGGTGGCGCGCCAGACTAGTCGAAGATGGGGCTGGCCTGGGATCGCGTAGTGTCTGAAAACTCGAACGACGACATCATAGGTTTCCGGCGACGATCTGTCTGAATCGGAAGAAAAACGTGGGTCCAAACTTGGGGCCAGTAACGCCCAAACACCAGGGAAAACCAGCCAACATCCGGTACCAGAAGACCGATCTTGTTATGGGACATTACGCGCGTGCGGGGATCGGGCCGTCGCAACTCGCAGTGGCTGTATGGGGCGTGACGCTCCGTTCGAGGTGCGACGTGGCGTCCCTTGGTCTGAATCCCGTGGGACGTAGACTCAATTGAGACCGTGGTGGCCGGCGGCGACGTCCTGCAAGAGGTCGTCGGCGACAAGGCTACCGCG
>Ga0075433_10001144_pt1 | contig 19245 bp, 17 predicted proteins | sample RhiMethybrSRZTD2_FD_75299 | JGI IMG/M metagenome (GOLD analysis project Ga0075433, IMG submission 75299) | Populus rhizosphere microbial communities from Tennessee, USA - Rhizosphere MetaG P. TD hybrid SRZTD2 | ecosystem: Host-associated > Plants > Roots > Rhizosphere > Soil | place: USA... | reverse complement strand
TTTTCTCAATGACGACGGGGCGATACCCGCGAGAAGCACGCCCCGCATCCGCACTCGCGCACGAGCGCGCGCACCAGGAGGAGTCGATGGTCATCCCGTTTGCCGTCCGCATCGCGGGCCTCGCTCTCGGCGCGGTCCTGCTCCTCGCCCTCGGGATCTACGGACCGTGGACCCGGGTCGCCGACGCCCAGGCGCCCTGGGTGGCGCCCGCCTCCGAGAAGGCGAAGAAGAACCCGTCGCCGAATGACAAGAAGACGATCGACCAGGGCGAGAAGGTCGCCAAGGTGAACTGCGCCTCGTGCCACGGCGTCAGGGGCAAGGGCGACGGCGCCGCCTCGGTCGCGCTCAATCCCAAGCCCGCCGACTGGACGTCCGCGCGCGTCCAGGACGAGGCGGACGGCGAGATCTTCTGGAAGATCACCACCGGGCGGGGCGCGATGCCGTCGTGGCGCCACCTGCCCGAGAGCGACCGCTGGGCCCTCGTCCGCTACATCCGGACGCTCGCCGCGAAGTGAGCCGCCGGACCGGCCCATGAGCGGCGAGTCGGGCCCGGGCGCGGTGGGGGCGCCGGCCTCCCTGCGCGCGACCCTCGCCGAGATGGCCGAGCTCCTCGCCGGGGTCCGCGAGCGCCTGCGCGAGAGCGCATCCGCCCCCGGGGCGGAGGCCGCGCTCACCGCCGAGCGCGACGAGCACGCGCTCGCCATCTTCCAGGAGATCCTCTCGGTGCCGCCGCTCGGGCTGCCGCCCGGCGAGCTGTTCGCGCTCGCGATGGACCGGCTCTCGCGCCTCCTGGCCGCGGACCGGGCCGTGCTCTTCGTGCTCGACGAGGCGAGCGGGCGGCTCGTGCCCCGCTCCGGCCGCGGCGTCCGGCGCGAGGACATCGAGACGCTGTCTCTCGATCCGAGCGAGGGGCTGATCGGCCGCGTATTCCGCGAGAAGCGCGTGCTGACCCACGACGAGACGACGGCCTCCGAGAGCGCGGACCCGTTCGTGGAGCGCTTCCCGGTGCGGCAGGGCATCGCGGTGCCCGTGCGCACCGAGGGCGAGGTGGGCGGCGTCCTCTTCGCGGGGCGCCGCGCCCTGGGCGCGCCGTTCGGTACCACCGACGTGCTGCTGCTCCTGGTCATCGCCGACCGCGTGGGCTCGACCCTCGTGCACCAGCGGCTGCTCGAGCGGCACGGCGAGCACCTGGCCCACCTCCGCGAGGTGCGCGCCCTCGTCGACGAGCAGGGCACCGGGCGCGAGCCGGCCGAGATCCTCGCGCGCGTCGGCGAGGCGGCGTGCCGGATGCCCGGGGTGCGCGCGGCCCTGGTGGTGGCGGGGACCGGGGCGGACGCGATCACCGCGGTGGCCGGCGCGGGGCGGCTGCGCAGCGTCGGCCGCGAGCAGATCGGGGGCGACGACGAGCTGCTCGCGGCCGGCTTCGCGGCCGACCGGCCGGTGCAGATCCGCGATTTGCAGGCGCGGGGCGCCGCGCGCCCCGGGGTGCTCGAGCGCGACGGGCTGCGCGCCGGCCTCCTGGTGCCGCTCCGGATTGGCTCGCGCGTGCTCGGTCTGCTCGCGCTGGCCGACGTCGAGCCGCGCGAGTTCTCGAGCGAGGAGACCGAGATGGCGCTCACCCTCGCGGCGGTGACCGCGGCGGCGCTCGACACCCGGCGCGGCCTCGAGACCCTGCGCCGCGCCGCCGCCGAGCAGGCCGCGCGGGAGGCCGAGGACGCGCAGGGCGAGCGGGCCCGCGCGCTCACCGCCTTCGGCGCGGGCCTTACCCGCGAGCTCAGCTCGATCTTCGCGCTCCTGCTCGGCAAGTCGCAGCTCCTGCTCGCGCGGGCGGCGGACGACTCTCTCCGCGAGGGCTTGGCCACGCTCGAGGAGGCGGCGTGGCGCGGCACCGACGTGGTGCAGCGGCTGCTCGGGCTGGCCGAGGCCGAGGCGGGCCCCGCGCTGTCGTGCGATCCCGGCGCGGTCGCGCAGGAGGCGCTCGCGTTCGCCCGGCCGCGCCTCGGCCCGGGCGCGGCGCCCGGCGGAGGCCGGATCGAGATCACCGCCGACCTGCCGCCGACGCCGCCGGTGCGAGGCAGCGGGATCGCGCTGCGCGAGGCCATCGGCAACCTGGTCCTGAACGCGATGGAGGCGATGCCGGGCGGCGGCGCCCTGACCGTGCGGATGCGGCCGCTCGGACGCGGGATCGTCGAGCTGGTGGTCGCGGACCGGGGCCGTGGCATCGCGCCCGAGGTGCGGCCGCGCATCTTCGATCCGTTCTTCACGACCCGCCCCGGCCATCTGGGGCTGGGGCTCACCGTGGTCCAGGCGATCGTGGTGCGCGCGGGCGGGCGGCTCGAGGTGCAGAGCGGTCCCGACGGCACCACCGTCACGCTCCGGCTGCCCACCGCGCCGGACGGCGACGGCTCGCCCACGGGCGAGAGCCGGGTGGTCGAGTCGACCGCTCCTCGACCGGCGGCTCCGCCGCGCGAGAGTCCCGCTCCCGAGCCGCCAGCCGTCTCCCACACGGCGGCCGCGCCCCCCGCGCCCGGATCGGTGCTGGTGGTGGAAGAGGAGGACACGATCCGGGTCGCGGTGGTGGGCGCGCTGTCCGAGGCCGGGCATCGGGTGGAGGCCGCCGTCGACGCCACCAGCGCGCTCGAGCGCCTGGCCCGGGGCGGCATCGACGTGGTGGTGACCGACCTTGCCCTGCGCGATCGCTCCGGGCTGCAGCTCGCCGCCGCGGTGAAGCAGCGGAGCCCCGGTGCCGCGGTGGTGCTTCTCACCGGCTGGGGCCGGCGGCTCCACGAGGAGCGCGTGCGCGGCGCGGGGGTTGACGTCATGGTGGTCAAGCCGGTCCAGGCCGAGCGCGTCCGCACCGCCGTCGCGGAGGCGCTCCGCCTCCGCCCGTCCGCGTGATCGGGCCGCTCGCCACCGTCGATCTCGGCACGAACACCGTCCGGCTCCTCGTGGTGGCGCCGGACGGCTCCGCGTGGCGCACGCTCCACCAGACCCAGCGGGTGACCCGGCTCGGGGAGGGGCAGGGCGACACCGGGCGCCTGCGCCCGGAGCCGATGCGCCGGACCGCCGCGACGGTGGCCGAGTTCGCCCGCGCCGCGCGCGCCCTCGGCGCCGCCCGCGTCCGCATCGTGGCCACCAGCGCGGTCCGCGAGGCGGCGAACCGCGAGGAGTTCGTCGCGCGCCTCGAGCGCGAGGCGGGCGAGCGGGTGGAGGTCGTCTCGGGCGAGGAGGAGGCGCGCCTGACCCTCAAGGGGGTGACCTCGGGACTGCCCGGCCTCGACCGCTCGTTCGTGCTCTTCGACATCGGGGGCGGGAGCACCGAGTTCATCCTCGCCCGCGGCGGGCTGCCCGCCGCGGCGGTGAGCCTGCGCCTCGGCGTGGTAGCGCTCCAGGAGGAGTGGGGCGAGCCGGGGCCGGTGCGCGGGGAGCACTTCGCGCGGCTCTTGCGGCACGTGGAGCAGCGGCTCGCCGCGGAGGTGCCGGAGGCGATCGCGGCCGCGCCGGCCGCCCTACTCGTCGGGACCGCGGGCACCGTGACCACGCTGGCCGCGCTCGAGCTGGGCCTCGCCGCCTACGATCCGGCCGCGGTCCACGGCCATCGCCTCGACCGCGCCGCGGTGGAGCGTCAGCTCGCGCGGCTGGGGGTGCTCGACGTGCGGGCCCGCGGCCTCCTGCCGTGCCTCGAGCCGGGCCGCGCCGACGTGATCATCCCCGGGATCGCGATCTGCCTTGCCGCGATGGCGCGCTGCGGGCGCGAGAGCCTGGTGGTGAGCGACCGCGGCCTCCGCGAGGGCATCCTCGCCGAGCTGCTGGAGACCGCGGCGTGACGGGTGCGCCGGTCCGCACCCTGTCGGTGATCGACTATCACACCGAGGGCGAGCCCATGCGCTTCGTGGTGGGCGGCGTCGACCCGGTGCCGGGCGCCACCCTCATGGAGCGCAGCGAGCATCTCGCCGCCCACGGGCGCGCCCTGCTGGGCTTCACGCTCTACGAGCCGCGCGGCCACGCCGCGATGTGCGGCGCGATCCTCACCGAGCCGGTGGCACCGGAGGCGGACGCGGGCGTGCTGTTCATCGAGCCGCTCGGGCCGGTGCACATGTGCGGACACGGCGCGATCGCGCTGGGGGCGATGCTGGTGGAGAGCGGCCGCGTGCCCGCTCCGGGCGGCGACGCGCACGTCACCGTCGAGACGCCCGCCGGCCTCGTGACCTGCCGGGTGCGGGCGCGGGCGGGGGAGCCGACCTCGGTGACGATCCGCAACGTGCCCGCGTTCTCGGTGGCCCTCGACCGGACGGTGGAGGTCGACGGCGTCGGGCCGGTGCACTTCGATCTCGCCTACGGCGGCCACTTCTACGCGCTGGTGGAGGCCGCCCCGCTGGGACTGGCTCTCGAGCCGAAGGAGGCGCCGCGCCTCGTGGAGATGGGCGAGCGGGTGCGCCTCGCGATCGAGGCGAGCGTGCCGCTCGTGCATCCCGGGATGCCCCAGGCGCGCGGGCTGCTCTACGTGCAGTTCTTCGAACCGGCGCACCGGCCCGACGCGCTCTACCGCAACGCGGTGGTGGTGGCTCCCGCCGGTCTCGACCGCTCGCCCTGCGGCACCGGCACCTCCGCGCGGCTCGCCAACCTCCACGCGCGCGGGCGGCTCGGGGTGGGGGACGCCTTCGGCCACGAGTCGATCATCGGCTCGCTCTTCACCGGGCGCATCGCGGGGCTGACCGAGGTGGCGGGGACGCCGGCGGTGGTGCCCGAGATCACCGGCCGCGCGTGGATGACCGGCCGCTCCACCCTCACCCTCGATCCGAGCGATCCCTTCCCGGGGGGCTTCCTGCTCTAACTGCGCGATGTCGCGGCCCATTTTATTGACACCCCGCCGCCTCGTGTGATGTTGTAACCAGGATGAGCTTGATCCCGCGGGTCGTGGTCCGGCGGTGGCTGGAGACGCTCCTGGCTCTCTTCTCGCTCGCGGTCCTCTACGTGAACGAGCATCGCGACGCGATGCCGCGCGCCCTCGATCTCAAGAACGACGCCAACCTCTCGCTGCTGGACTGGCTCTTCCGGGGCATGGTGTTCGGCATGATGGGCATCCTCGGCTTCTCCGCGCTGGTGGTCGTCTTCTTCCTCGTGTACTCGCCGATCTACCTCATCAACAAGGTGCCGCACCTGGTCGGCAAGGGCGGCTGGCTCGACAAGCGCGAGGTGCGCTTCTACCTCGCGTGCTTCGCGCTGATCTGCCTGCTCGTGAGCCTCCTCGCGTGGTCGAGCGAGGCGTTCACGATGCTCCTCGTCCTGCTCGCCGGCTTCGGCCCCCTGGTCTGGCGCCTCCTGGTGTAGCCCCGCTGAGTTGACAGGTTTCCGGGCCCCGCTTATCCTTTTGGGGTATATGGATGAAATCGCGGTCCTGGTGCTGAACTACACCTACGAGCCGCTGCATTTCACCAACGCCAAGCGCGCCATCACCCTCCTCCTCGCGGGCAAGGCCGAGAGCGTCGAGGCCTCGCCCCGGGTGGTCCGCTCGCCCTCGCGGAGCTTCCACCTTCCGGCCGTGATTCGGCTGGGCGCTTACATCCGCAAGCCGTTCCTGGAGCGGGTGGCGTTCAACAAGAAGAACATCCTGCGACGGGACGGCTACACCTGCCAGTACTGCTCGCGCCGCGGCGAGAAGCTGACGGTGGACCACGTGGTCCCGCGCTCGCGCGGCGGACAGACCACCTGGACCAACGTGGTGGCCGCGTGCCTGCGCTGCAACCTGCTCAAGGGCAATCGCACCCTGGAGGAGGCCCGGCTCCGCCTGATCCGCGAGCCGGTGCACCCGCAGTTCCTCTTCTCGGTGCACCTGCTCCGTCACCCGCACGCCACCTCGTTCCTCGACTCGTGGCGGAAGTATCTGGTGGCGGTGCCGTCGACGTCCTGAGCGGTTCCCCGGGTCACTCGATGTCGGGATCGTTCGCGCTCGCCTCGGAATTCGCTCCGTCCGGAGACCAGCCGCAGGCGATCGAGCGCCTGGTCTCGGTGGTCGGTGGCGGCCATCCCCACGCGGTGCTGCTGGGGGTGACCGGCAGCGGCAAGACCTTCACCCTCGCCAACGTGATCGCGCGGCTCAATCGCCCCGCCCTCGTGATCTCGCCCAACAAGACGCTCGCGGCCCAGCTCTACAGCGAGTTCAAGGCGTTCTTCCCGGGCAACGCGGTCGAGTACTTCGTGTCGTACTACGATTACTACCAGCCCGAGGCCTACATCCCGCAGTCGGACACCTACATCGAGAAGGACGCGCTGGTGAACGACGAGATCGACCGCATGCGGCACTCCGCCACCGCGTCGCTCTTCGAGCGGCGGGACGTGGTGGTGGTCGCCTCGGTCTCGTGCATCTACGGCATCGGCGAGCCCGAGACCTACCACGGCATGCACGTGGCCCTGCGGGCGGGCCAGACCATGGACCGCGACACCCTGATCCGCTCGCTGGTCGCGGTGCAGTACGAGCGCAACGACTACGACTTCCGCCGCGGCACCTTCCGGGTGCGCGGCGACGTGGTCGAGGTGTTCCCCGCCGCCGCCGAGTCGGAGGCCCTGCGGGTCGAGTTCTGGGGCGACACCGTCGAGCGCCTGATGACCCTCGACCCGCTCCGGGGCGTGACCACCGGCAGCGTGCCCGAGGTCCGGGTCTACCCGGCGAGCCACTACGTGACGCCGGCGGCCCAGCTCGAGCGGGCGATCGAAGGCATCATGGACGAGCTGCGCGAGCGGCTCGGGTTCCTCAAGGCGCGCGGCAAGCTCCTGGAGGCGCAGCGCCTCGAGCAGCGCACCCTGTTCGACATGGAGATGCTGCGCGAGCTCGGCTACTGCCACGGGGTCGAGAACTACTCGCGCCACTTGTCGGGACGCAAGCCGGGCCAGAACCCGCCCACCCTGATGGACTACCTGCCCAAGGACGCCCTCGTGATCCTCGACGAGTCGCACGTCACCGCGCCGCAGCTGCGCGGGATGTACCCGGGTGATCGGTCGCGCAAGGAGGCGCTGGTCGAGTACGGCTTCCGCCTGCCGTCCGCGTTCGACAACCGGCCGCTCACCTTCGAGGAGTTCGTCCGCCTCGTGCCGCAGACCCTCTACGTCTCGGCGACCCCGGGACCCTACGAGCTGGAGAAGGCCGGCGTCGAGCGGAGCGGGATCGGCCGGGGTCTCGAGGGCGGGACGATGGCGGAGCAGATCATCCGGCCCACCGGGCTCATGGACCCGAAGGTCACGGTGCGCCCGGCCTCCTCCCAGGTGGACGACCTGATGGGCGAGGTGCGGGCCCGGGCGGAGCGCGACGAACGGGTGCTGATCACCACGCTCACCAAGCGCATGGCCGAGGACCTCACCGAGTACTACCAGCAGAACGGCCTGCGGGTGCGCTACCTCCACTCCGACATCGACACCCTGGAGCGGGTCGCCCTCATCCGCGACCTGCGGCTCGGGAAGTTCGACGGGCTCATCGGCATCAACCTGCTGCGCGAGGGGCTCGACCTCCCGGAGGTCTCCCTGGTCGCGATCCTGGACGCGGACAAGGAGGGCTACCTGCGCTCCGCGACGTCCCTCATCCAGACCTCGGGGCGCGCGGCCCGGCACGTCAACGGCGAGGTCATCATGTACGCCGACACCGTGACCGGCTCGATGCGGGAGGCCCTCGGCGAGACCGAGCGTCGTCGCGTGGTGCAGGGGGCGTACAACGAGGCCCACGGCATCACCCCCGAGTCGGTGCGCCGCTCGATCCGCGACCTGCTCGAGTCGGTGCCGGAGCGCGACTACTACACCGTCGAGGTCGAGCGCGCCCCCGCGGCCCAGTGGGAGAGCCCGGCGGCCCTCGCCGCCCACGTGGCCGAGCTCGAGACCGCCATGAAGGACGCGGCGCGTCGCCTCGACTTCGAGCGGGCCGCCGAGCTGCGGGACCGCATCAAGGCCCTCCGGAAGGTCGACATCGGCGTTTGAGGCGAGCCTGAGGAACGGGCGATGCTGTTCAAGTGGGTGCTCATCTTCTTCTTCGCGCTCTCCCTCGCGCTCTTCGTGCTCTCCAAGGCGATCGCGTTCCTGAACCCGCCGCGCCCCGGCCGCCGGCCGCCCGCCCTGCTCGGGCAGGTGCGGCGCACCCTCACCTGGACTCTGCTGGTGCCGGCGGTCGCGGCGCTGGTCCTGCTCGCGATCGCGCTGCTGCGCCAGCCCCCGTGAGCGGAGCGGGGCGACCATGACCCTCGAGGAGAAGGTCGACCAGGTCCCGGCCCGGCCCGGCGTCTACCTCTACAAGGACGCCAAGGGTCAGATCATCTACATCGGCAAGGCCGCGTCGCTCCGGAGCCGGGTGCGCTCCTACTTCCAGGAGTCGCGCACTCCCGACCCCAAGACCGACGCGCTGGTCGGGCACATTCGCGATCTCGAGTACATCGTCACCGCCAACGAGCTCGAGGCGATGATCCTCGAGTCGACGCTGGTGAAGAAGCACCGGCCCCGCTACAACATCATCCTGCGGGACGACAAGCACTACCCCTTCCTCAAGCTCACCACCAACGAGGAGTTCCCGCGCCTGGTGGTGGCCCGGCGGGTCCAGAAGGACGGGGCGAGCTACTTCGGCCCCTTCTACCCGGCCACCGCGATGCGGGAGACGCTGCGGCTGGTGCGCCAGCTGTTCCCGCTGCGCACCTGCCGGATCAAGATCGACGGCACGCTCTCGCGCCCGTGCCTGCAGTACTACATCCACCGCTGCAACGCGCCGTGCACGGGGTGGGAGACCGCGGAGGGCTACGCCCGCACCGTGAAGGACGTGGAGCGCTTCCTCGAAGGCAAGAGCGACGACCTCGCGGCCCAGCTCACCCGCGAGATGGAGACCGCGGCGGAGGAGATGAAGTTCGAGCGGGCCGCCGCCCTGCGGGACCGGGTGCAGGCCCTCAACACGGTGCGCGAGCGGCAGCAGATGATCTCCACCGAGGAAGAGGATCAGGACGTGGTGGGGGTGGTCCGGCAGGGGTCGGAGGCGTGCGTGCAGCTCTTCTTCGTGCGCAAGGGCCGGCTGCTCGGGCGCGAGTCGTTCTTCTTCGAGCGGGTGTCGGGCTGGAGCGACGGGGAGATCCTCTCCGCGTTCATCCGCCAGTTCTACGCCCGCAACGTCACGCCCCCGCCCGAGATCCTGCTCTCCGAGACGCTCCCGGAGGCGGAGCTGACCGCGGAGTGGCTGGTCCAGCGCCGGGGCGGGCGGGTGGAGCTGGCCGCGCCCCAACGCGGGCGCAAGCGCGACCTGGTGGGGATGGCCGAGGAGAACGCGGCGCTCGCGCTGCAGACCCACCTGCTCGCGCGCGGCAACCGCCAGCAGGTGGTGCTGGAGGACATCGAGCGCTCGCTGGGCCTGCCGGGGCCGCCGCACCGCATCGAGGCCTTCGACATCTCCACCCACCAGGGCAAGGAGACGGTGGCCTCGATGGTGGTGTGGCAGGACGGCGACATGAAGAAGGACGACTACAAGCGGTTCAAGATCCGCACCGTCGTCGGCACCGACGACTTCGCGTCGATGCAGGAGGTGCTGACCCGCCGCTACGGCCGCGCGCTCGAGAGCGAGGGCGTGATGCCCGACCTCATTCTGCTCGACGGCGGGCGCGGCCAGCTCGGCGCCGGCCTCAAGGCCCTCGAGGACTTGGGGCTCGACTACGTCCCGGTGGCCGCGCTGGCCAAGCGGGCGGAGGAGGTCTACACCCCCGACCGCCTCGAGCCACTGGTGCTCGACATGGGCTCGCCCGCGCTCCAGGCGCTGCAGAAGATCCGCGACGAGGCGCACCGCTTCGCGATCACCTACCACAAGAAGCTCCGCCAGAAGCGGGCGATCGCCTCGGTGCTGGACCAGATCCCCGGGGTCGGCCCCACGCTGCGGACCAGCCTCCTCAAGACCCTGGGGTCGGCCAAGGGCGTCCGAGCCGCCTCGGTGGCGGACCTGGCCTCGGTGCCGAAAATCACCCCGAAGGTGGCGCAACGCATCTATGATTTCTTCCACCCCGCGCCGGGGGAGGGGGAACCTTCTCCGGGACAGGGGGGTTTACCGTTCCAGACCGAACCGAAGGGAGGTGACCCTCAATGAAGATCCTCATGATGGCGCTCGCGATCGTGGCGTTCGCGGTGGCCCCGGCGCTGGCCAACCAGTGCCCGCTCCTGATCAAGCAGATCCAGGATGCGACGGCCGGCAAGACCGACGACGCGTCCAAGAAGGCGAATGCTCTGGCCGCCGAGGCCAAGGCCCTTCACGACGCCGGCAAGCACGCCGAATCGGTGGCGAAGGCGGACGAGGCTGCTGCGGCGATCAACCTCACCCTGAAGAAGAAGTAGGGCGCTTCGCCCCCGGGGGCCCGTCGGCCCCCGGGGAGCCGTTTCTTGCCCTCCCCGCCTAAGCGTGCAAAAATCAGGGCCAATATGGCCCTCGACGACCGGCCGGAGCGCTACCCCTTCCCCGAGATCGAGGCCCGGTGGCAGAAGGCCTGGGAGGACAGCAAGCAGTTCAAGGTGACCGAGGCCCCCGGCCGGCCCAAGTACTACTGCCTGGAGATGTTTCCCTACCCGTCGGGCCGGATCCACATGGGCCACGTACGGGTCTACGCCATCGGCGACCTCCTGGCCCGCTACAAGTGGATGCGCGGGTTCAACGTGCTGCACCCGATGGGGTGGGACGCCTTCGGCCTGCCCGCCGAGAACGCGGCCATCGAGAACGGGGTCCACCCCGCGGTGTGGACCTACGAGAACATCGACAACATGCGCACCCAGCTCAAGCGCATGGGGATCTCCTACGACTGGGACCGCGAGGTCACCACCTGCGATCCCGCCTACTACAAGTGGGAGCAGCTGATCTTCATCCGCATGCTGGAGCGCGGCTTGGCCTACCGCCGGCGCTCCCGGGTGAACTGGTGCCCCTCCTGCCAGACCGTCCTCGCCAACGAGCAGGTGGAGGCGGGCCGCTGCTGGCGCTGCGACTCCGAGGTCGTCATCAAGGAAGTCGACGGCTGGTTCTTCAAGATCACCGACTACGCCCAGGAGCTGCTCGACTGGTGCGACCGCCTCCCGGGCTGGCCGGAGCGCGTGCTGACGATGCAGCGCAACTGGATCGGCCGCAGCGAGGGGGCCGAGCTGGCGCTGCCGGTGGCGGGGCGGCCCGGGGTCACGATCCCGATCTACACCACGCGGCCCGACACCTCGTTCGGCATGACCTACGCGGTGCTGGCGCCCGAGCACCCGCTGGTCGACACGCTGGTGGCGGATCCGGAGGAGCGGCGGGCGGTCGACGCGTTCCGCGCCGAGGTGGCCCGCGAGTCGGAGATCGAGCGGCTCGCCACCGACCGACCGAAGCGGGGCCTTCGGCTCCGGGCCCGCGCGGTGAACCCGTTCAACCGGCAGGAGATCCCGCTCTTCCTCGCCGACTACGTGCTCATGGGATACGGCACCGGAGCGATCATGGCGGTGCCGGGCGAGGACCAGCGCGACTGGGACTTCGCCAAGGCGCACGACCTGCCGATCGTCGCCACCGTGAAGCGACCCGACGGCTGGGCCGATGATCAGGCGTACACCGGCGACGGAGTGAAGATCAACTCGGGCTTCCTCGACGGGCTGTCCATCGAGAAGGCCAAGCGCAAGGCGATCGACTGGCTGGTGGCCCAGGGGATCGGGCAGGGCAAGGTCAACTTCCGCCTGCGCGACTGGGGCATCAGCCGGCAGCGCTACTGGGGCGCGCCGATCCCGGTGCTCTACTGCGAGAAGGACGGCATGGTACCGGAGCGGGAGGAGAATCTCCCGGTGGTGCTACCGCGCGACGTGCAGATCAGCGGCAAGGGCGGCTCGCCGCTCGCCGAGGTGGCGGGCTTCGTGAACACCACCTGTCCCCGGTGCGGGGGCAAGGCGCGGCGCGACACCGACACCATGGACACCTTCGTGGAGTCGTCCTGGTACTTCCTCCGCTACTGCTCGCCGACCTACGACCGGGGGATGTTCGAGCCGGGCGCGGCGGCCTACTGGATGCCGGTCGACCAGTACATCGGCGGCATCGAGCACGCGGTGCTGCACCTGCTCTACGCGCGCTTCTACACCAAGGTGCTCCGCGACCTCGGCATGCTCAAGTGCGACGAGCCGTTCCACGCGCTGCTGTCCCAGGGCATGGTCATCAAGGACGGGGCCAAGATGTCGAAGTCGAAGGGCAACGTGGTCGATCCCGACGAGCTGATCCGCCGCTTCGGGGCCGACACCGCGCGCCTCTTCTCCCTCTTCGCGGCGCCGCCGGAGAAGGACCTCGACTGGAACGACCGCGGGGTGGAGGGCGCCTCGCGCTTCCTGAACCGGGTGTGGCGCTTCGTGCACGCCAACCTCGCCGAGATCAAGACGGCCCCGCGGGCGCCGCGCGGCCCCGGGTCCGACGCGGGGCGCGCCTTCCGCCGGGTGATCCACGAGACCATCCGCAAGGTGACCCACGACATCGAGCACGACTTCCACTTCAACACCGCGATCAGCGCGGTGATGGAGCTGGTGAACGCGCTCCACGAGTTCGAGCGCACCTCGCTCGACGGGATGCCCCGCGAGGAGCGCTCCCCGCTGCTGCGCGAGGCGGTCGAGGCCACCCTCCTGCTGCTCGGGCCGGTCTCGCCCCACATCACCGAGGAGCTGTGGGCCGCCCTCGGTCACTCCCAGAGCCTGTTCAAGCAGCGGTGGCCGGAGCCGGACCCCGCCGCGCTGGCCCGCGACGAGGTCGAGATCGTGGTGCAGGTGGACGGGCGCGTGCGGAGCCGCCTCACCGCGCTGGTGGGCGCCCAGGAGGCGGAGGTCCGGGAGCAGGCCCTGGCCGACGACAAGGTGCGCCCGTGGCTCGACGGGCGACGCATCGCGAAGGTGGTGGTGGTGCCGGGCCGCCTCGTCAACATCGTGACCCGTGGCTGAGCGGAGCCGGGCCGGGCGCGCCCTCGGGCTCGTCCTCGTGGCCCTCGTCCTCGCCGGCTGCGGCTACAGCACCCGCGGCAGCCTGCCCGACCATATCAAGACGGTGGCGGTGCCGATCTTCAAGAACCGCACCCTCGAGCCCGGCGTCGACAGCGCGATCACCTCCGGGGTGGTGAACGCGTTCTCGAGCGGCGGGCGGGTGAAGGTGGTCCCGCTCGACGAGGCCGACGCGATCCTGCAGGGCGAGGTGGTGTCCTACAGCCTCGACGGCCTCTCGTTCGACCAGAACGCCAACGTGCGCGCCTACCGGCTCCAGGTGGTGCTGAACGTGGAGTTCCGCGACGTGCGGAAGAGCGCCATGCTGTGGCGGCAGGAGGGCCTGTCCGCGACCTCGGACTTCCAGGTCCAGGGGGCGGTGTCCGACACGATCGCGCGCGGGCGCGGTGCGGTATCCCAGGCCGCCGCCGAGATCGGGCGGAAGGTGGTCAACCTGGCGCTGGACCGCTTCTAGGTGGACTACGCGGGTTTCGTCAAGGCGGCCGACGCCTCGCGGGTGCCGCCGGTCACCCTGCTGCACGGGCCCGAGCCCTTCCTCCTCGACGACGCCCTCGGCCGGCTGACCCGCGCGCTCTTTCCCGGGCAGACCGAGCTGTCGCTGGTGCGGGAGGCGTTCGACGCGCGCGCGGCGGGCGCGGACGCGATCGTGCAGTCGGCCCTCATGCTGCCGTGGCTCGGCGACCGCCGCCTCGTGATCGCGCGCGCGGTCGACGGCCTGAGCGCCAAGGCGGGCGAGCCCCTCGCCGCCTACGCGAAGGCGCCGAACCCGTCCACCGTGCTGGTCCTCGTCGCCGACACCCTCCTCGAGGGCGGCCACTGGCTCCTCCGTGCGGTGCCCGCGGCCGCGGTGGTGGCGGCTCCGGCCCTCGCGGGCCGCGCGCTCGCCGGCTGGCTTCGCACGCACGCGCAGGGGCAGGGGTACGAGCTGCGCGAGGACGCGGCGGCCCTGCTGGTGGAGCTCTCGGGCGACGACCTCACCCAGCTCGTGGGCGAGGTGGAGAAGGCGGCGCTCGCGGGCGGCCCCGACAACCGCCGCGTCGGGGTGGCCGAGGTGCGGGCGGTGGTGGGCGAGCACCGGCTGCGCCACGTCTTCGACCTGACTCGCGCCCTCGTCGCGCGCGACACCGGCAGCGCGCTGGCTTTGCTCGAGTCGCTCCTCAACGCGGGGGAGGAGCCGCTCGCGGTGCTGGGCATGCTGGCCCGCGAGGCGCGCGCGACCTGGCAGGTCGCGGGCGCGCTGCGGGCCGGTCGCCCCGCCGAGGAGATCGCGCGCAGCCTGCGCCGTCCGCCCGCCGCGGCGGCGGCCCTGCTGGAGCGTGCGCGGAGCGTGTCTCCCGCGGCGGCGGCCCGGCAGGTCCTGCGCTGCTGGGACGTCGAGCGGCGCCTCAAGCTGGGCGGCGCGGCCCGCCCCGAGCTGTCCCTCCTCGTCGCCGATCTGTGCGCGGTCTGATGACGCGCGCCCCGGGCGCGCTGGCGGCCGCGGCGGTGCTGCTCGGGTCGGCCGTCGCGCCCGCCCCGGCCGCGCCGGCGCCGCGCCTGCTCGCGGGCGCGACGAGCGTGACGGTGAGCCTCCCCGACGACACGCCGCTGGGCGGCTACGGCGGCTTCCCGCGCCGCGCGTGGTTGCCCGATTTGATCGGCCGGTATCCCGACACCTTCTGGTTCCGGCCCGCCACCGGGCAGCACGATCCGATCAAGGTCCGCGCGCTCGTGCTCGAGGCGGGAAGCGTGCGGGTGCTCTGGCTCTCGCTCGACCTGGTCGGGATGGATCCCACCCTGCTCGTGGACCTGCGCGCGCGCCTCGATCAGCTCGGGCTGCGCTACGCTGCGGTGATCGGGGCCGCCTCGCACACCCACTCCGGCCCGGGGGCCTTCGCGCGCTCCGATCTCTTCGGCATCCTCGCGCTCGACCGAGAGTCGCCGCGGGTGCGGGGGCGCATCTTCTCCGCCATGGAGGAGGCGGCCCGCCAGGCCGAGCGCCGCAAGCGCCCGGCCACGGTGGGGACCGGGCGCGGGGAGGTGACCGGCATCACCGACAGCCGCGTCCACGGCCCGCTCGATCCGGAGCTGGGCGTGCTCAAGGTCCTGGGCACCGACCGCCGGCCCATCGCGGTGGTGTGGAACTACGCCATCCACGGCACCATGCTCGGGCGGGAGAACTTCAAGCTCTCCGGCGACGTGATGGGGGACGCGAGCGCGCGCATCGAGGAGCAGATCGGGGCGCCCGCGCTCTACGTCAACGGCGCGGTGGGCGACGTGAGCCCTCGCCAGCGCGGGTGGGACGGGGTGGCCTCGACCGGCAAGCTCCTGTCCGCCGCGGTGCTCGCGCTCTGGCCGCGCGTGCCCGCCGACTCCGACCAGCGCCTCGTCACCGGCGCCGAGAGCGCGGCCCTGCCCACGCCCGGGCTCGAGCTGCGCAATTGCCTGGGCCGGTGGATCCCGCGGGGCACCCGCCTGGGCCTCCGCTCGGCCCTGCCGGTCACCGCCGACATCGTGGCGGTGGCGGTGGGAGGCACCGCGTGGGTGGCCATCCCGGGCGAGCTCGACACCCAGCTCGGTCTTGAGGTCAAGACCGCGGGGCGCGCGCGCTTCGCGCACACCTTCGTGGCGGGGGTCGCCAACGGCTACCAGGGATACTTCATCTCGCCCCAGCACTTCCAGACCCCGAGCTACATCTCCTGCGGCAGCCTCTACGGGGAGCGGGGCGGGGAGATCATCCGGGACGCCGCCGTCGGCGCGCTGCGCGACCTCGCCGATCGGCGCGCGCCGCGATCGGTCAAGCCGGGGCGTTGAGCTTGCGGGCGAGCGCGGACTTGCGGCGGGCGGCGGTGTTGCGGTGGATGACCCCCTGGGTCACTGCGCGGTCGATCGCGCGGATGGCGTCGTGGACCGCGGTGGCGGACTCGGCGCTCTTGCCCGCGAGGGCCTCGCGGGCGCCCTTGATGCTCGAGCGCACCGCGCTGCGGACCGCGCGGTTGCGCAGCCGGCGCTTCTCGTTCTGCTTGATCCGCTTCCTCGCGGAAGGGGTATTGGCCACGGCGTATCTCCTTTCGAACCTGAGCGACACACGAGCCTACCGTCGGGCCCCGCGAGTGTCAAGGAGCATGTCCCCCCGATGAGCGACGCCTCCCACGGCCACGAGCAGGTCCAGCGCGGGGTGGTCAGCGCGGTGGGCGCCATCGGGGCGGCCACTTTGGCGAGCCGCGTGCTCGGCTACCTGCGGGACATGGTGGTCGCCCAGGTCTTCGGCGCGGGGCCGGTCACCGACGCCTTCCTGGTGGCTTTCCGCATCCCGAACCTTCTGCGGCGACTCCTGGGGGAGGGCGCGCTCTCCACCGCGGTGATCCCGGTCTTCACCGAGACCCTGACCCGCGGCGGCCCGAGCGCGTTCGCACGCCTGGCGCGCGCCGCGACCGGCGCGGCCATCGTGGTGCTCTGCCTGGTCTCGGTGCTGGGGATTCTGCTGTCGCGCCAGGTGGTCGCGCTCATGGCGCCGGGCTGGCGCGCCGACACCGGGCTCTTCGACCTGGCGGTGACCTTGACCCGCGTGATGTTCCCGTACCTGGTGCTGGTGGGGCTGGCCGCGCTCGCGATGGGCGCGCTCAACGCCCATCACCGCTTCTTCACCGCCGCCATCGGTCCCGCGGTCGTCAACGTGGCCATGATCGTGGCGGTGCTCGGGCTCGCCTCGCGCCTCGACCCCCCGGTCATGGCGCTGGCGGTGGGCGTCCTGGTCGGCGGCGTGGGCCAGCTGCTGGTGCAGCTCCCGGAGCTGCGGCGGCTCGGGGTGCCGCTCACCCCGTCGGCGGAGTGGCGCCATCCCGCGGTGGCCCAGATCGCCCACCGGCTCTGGCCCGCGGTGTTCGCGCTCGCGGCGGTGCAGATCACGGTGGTGGTCAACACCCTGCTCGCCTCGCTCCTGCCCGCGGGCACCGTCTCGTATCTCTACTACGCGGACCGCGTGATGGAGTTCCCGCTCGGCATCTTCGGCATCGCGCTCGCCACTGCGGCGCTCCCCAGCATGTCGGCCCAGGCCGCGCGCGGCCAGATGGCGGGCCTGCGGGCCACCCTCGAGTTCGCGCTGCGCATGGCCGCCTTCGTGGCGGTCCCGGCCGCGGTGGGCCTCTCGCTCCTGGGCGGGCCGATCGTGCGGCTGCTCTTCCAGCGCGGCGAGTTCAACGCGGCCGACGCGATCCTCACCGCGCAGGCCCTGACCGGCTACGCGGTGGGCCTGCCCGCGTTCTCCGCGACCCGGATCGCGGCGCAGACCTTCTACGCGCTCGGCGACACGCGCACCCCGGTGCTGGTGGGGTTCGTCTCGGTGGCGGTGAACGTGGTGCTGGCCCTGCTCCTGATGTGGCCGCTGCGCCACACCGGGCTCGCGCTCGCCTCCTCGCTCTCCTCCTACGTCAACGTGGTGGGCCTCTGCTGGCTGCTGCGCCGCCGCTTCCGCGCGCCGCTCGGCCCCGAGCTGTGGCGCTCGTTCGCCCGCACCCTCGCGGCCTCCGCGCTGCTCGCCCTGTGGTGCGCGGGGATGAGCGGGCTCGTGCCCGGCGTGCCCGCCCCGACCCACCAGGGTCTCGTCTGGACGCTGGCCGCGCTGGTGGGCGGCGTGGTGGTGTACGGCGCCGGCGCCGCGCTGGTGGGGTCGACCGAGGTGCGCGGGCTCTACGGCATGCTGCGGGGCCGCCGCGGCACCTTGCCACCCGCGGGGAGCCGATGATAGACTCCCTCATGCTCCTGGAGTTCGCAGGGGACGCCTCGGTGAGGGCCCGGGTAGGACGAATCGGCCGACACCGGGGCCGTCGCTTTTTCAGCCTCCCGCTTCGGATGTGACCGCGTGGCTCAGCGACCGGGCGCGTCCGCGGACCGCAGGGTGGTGGGAGCCGTATCCGCACCGCCGCCGGTCGCCGCGTCGCCCGCGCTCCCCGGCGCCGCCGCCTCGCTGATCGCGGACTATCTCTCGAGCCTCCAGGTGGAGCGGGGCGCGGCCCAGAACACGCTCCTCGCGTACCGGCGCGATCTCGCGGGGTTCGCGCGCTTCCTCGCCCAGGAGCGGCGCGGCCTCGACGCGGTCAGCGTCACCGATCTCTCCCGCTACCTGGGCGCGCTGCGGCGGCGCGGGCTCGGGGGCCGGAGCGTGGCGCGGCATCTCTCGGCGGTGCGCGGCCTCTACCGCTTCCTGCTCGACGAGCGGAAGATCACCCGCGATCCGACCGAGCACCTCGACAGCCCGCGGCCGTCGCGCCGGCTGCCGCGGACGCTCTCGGTCGAGGACGCGGCCGCGCTCGTGGAGGCGCCCGACCCCGAGCGGCCCGACGGGCTGCGCGACCGCGCCCTGCTCGAGCTGCTCTACGCCTGCGGGCTGCGGGCCTCCGAGGCGCTCGGGCTCCGGGTCGAGGACGTGAACTTCGCAGCCGGCTACGTGATCGTCACCGGCAAGGGCAACCGCCAGCGGCTCGTGCCCGCGGGCGCGCAGGCGCTCACCTGGGTGCGCCGCTACCTGGGGACCGCGCGCCCGAAGCGGGTGCGGCGCGAGGGCGCGCCGCTCTTCCTCAACCGGTCGGGCAACGGCCTGTCGCGCCAGGCGCTCTGGGGGTTGATCCGGCGCACCGCGCGCCGGGCCGGGATCCGGACGGTCGTGTCGCCGCACACCCTGCGCCACTCGTTCGCGAGCCACCTGCTCGAGCGCGGTGCGGATCTGCGCTCGGTGCAGGCCATGCTGGGCCACGTCGACATCTCGACGACCCAGATCTATACGCACCTGCCGTCGAGCGTGGTCCACGACATGTACCGCAAGTTCCACCCGCGCGCCCGGCGCGCGGCGGCGCGGCGGGCGGCGGGCTGACGGTGGCGCGGGCCGGACACGTGTACCCGCAGGTGGAGCCGGGGGCGATCGCGCTGGCCGACGCGCGCGTGCTGGCGTGCCCGGGCGCGACGCGCGTGGCGCGCGCGCTCGACCGCGCGCGGGCCGCCGATGCGCGGGTCGTGATCACCGGCCCCGGTCAGGCGGTGCGGGTCGCCGAGCTGGCGCGCGCGGTGGAGTGGGGGCTCGGGACTCGCCCGGTCCGCGAGGTGGCGTGGCGCGCGCTGCCGATGCTGCCCGCGGACGCCTCCGAGACCGCGGCGCGCCGTTGCCTGCTCGCGGGCGCCTCGCTGGTCCTCCTGCGCCGCGCGGGGCGGATCGTCGGCGCGGTGGACGGCGAGGTCGCCGAGCTCGCGCCGCCGGAGTCGTCGCTGCTGTCGCGGCTCGAGCGGGCCGCCGAC
>Ga0075433_10001133_pt1 | contig 19292 bp, 12 predicted proteins | sample RhiMethybrSRZTD2_FD_75299 | JGI IMG/M metagenome (GOLD analysis project Ga0075433, IMG submission 75299) | Populus rhizosphere microbial communities from Tennessee, USA - Rhizosphere MetaG P. TD hybrid SRZTD2 | ecosystem: Host-associated > Plants > Roots > Rhizosphere > Soil | place: USA... | reverse complement strand
GGCGCCGAGGTCGAAGGAGACGTCCAGGCAAAATCGGTCATCATCGGCGGCCGCGTGCACGGCCAGGTCCTGGCGTCCGAGCGCGCGGAGCTCCTTCCGTCCGGTCGGGTCCAGGGAAACGTCCACGCGCCGCGGATCGTCATGGCCGAAGGCGCGCAGATCCAGGGTCGGGTCGTGATGCCGAACGACGCGGCGGCGAAGCCTCTTTCCGGATCCCGGTCCGAGGAGGCCCCCAAGCGTCCGCTCGCTCCGCCGAAGTCCGAGGACGCGGTCCGGCCGCCGGCGTCTCCGGGCAGCGGCGGATGAGCACGGAAGTCGCGCTCCGGCTTTCGGGCAACTTCATCGGCGGCGAATGGCTGCCGGCGGCTTCCGGCCGTACCTTCGAAAACCGGAGCCCCGCCGACGCGGACGACCTCGTCGGAGTTTTCCCCGAGAGCGGACTCGAAGACGTCGAGGCCGCAGTGGCGGCCGCGCGAAAGGCCTACCCGCGCTGGCGTGACACGCCGGCGCCACGGCGTGCCGAAATTCTCTACGCGGCGGGCGCGATCCTGACCCGCGACAAGGAAGAGCTCGCCCGGCTGATGACCCGCGAAATGGGGAAGGTCCTGGCCGAAGCGCGCGGCGACGTGCAGGAAGCGATCGACATGGCGTTCCTCGCGGCGGGAGAGGGCCGGAGGCTCTTCGGGTACACGACGCCCTCCGAGCTGCCGAACAAGTTCGCGATGTGCGTGAGACAGCCGATCGGAGTCTCCGCTCTCGTGACGCCGTGGAACTTTCCGATGGCGATCCCGGCGTGGAAGTCGATGGCCGCTCTGATCGCCGGAAACACCATCGTGATTAAACCGGCGACCGATACCCCCGCCTCCGTCGTGGCGCTCGCCCGGGTCTTCGAGGAAGCGGGGCTTCCCCCCGGGGTCTTCAACGTGGTGATCGGATCCGGGGGAGAGGTCGGCGACCCCCTGGTCACTCACGACGACGTCAAAGTGGTCTCGTTCACGGGATCGACCGACGTCGGCCGCCGCATCTCTGCGGCCTGCGCCCCGACGTTCAAACGCCTGCACCTCGAGATGGGGGGCAAGAACGCCATTTTGATCCTGGACGACGCGGACGTCGACCTCGCGGTCGAGGGCGCGGTCTGGGGAGCGTTCGGAACGACCGGCCAGCGTTGCACGGCCTCGTCGCGGTTGCTCGTGCACGAGGAAGTCGTCGGCGAGTTCACCGACAAGCTCGTCGCGCGCGCCCGGACGCTTCAGGTCGGGAACGGGCTCGAGCCCGGGATCGACGTCGGGCCGCTCGTGTCCGAACGGCAGCGCGAGACGGTCGCGAGGTACGTCGAGATCGGCAAGCGCGAAGGCGCGACTCTGCTGTGCGGCGGCGAGAAGCTCGCCGCGGGCGATCTTTCTCGCGGGTTCTTCTTCGCGCCCACGGTCTTCGGTGACGCGACGCCCGACATGCGCATCTCGCGCGAGGAGATCTTCGGACCCGTCACGACGGTCATTCCGGTCGAGTCGTTCGAAGAGGGGATTCGGATCGCGAACTCGGTCGAGTACGGTCTCTCCGGCTCCGTCTACACGCGCGACGTCGACCGGGCGTTTCGCGCCATGCGTGAGTTCGAGACCGGAATCTTCTACGTGAACTCGTCCACGATCGGGGCCGAAGTCCACCTTCCCTTCGGCGGCATCAAGAACACGGGCAACGGCCACCGCGAGGCGGGGATCGCGGGGATCGAGGTCTTCACCGAGTGGAAGTCGATCTACGTCGACTTCTCGGGGCGCCTCCAGCGGGCCCAGATCGACACGCACGAGAGTGCGGAATAAGAGTCCCCAGGCCCAAGTCCCGAGTCCAAGTCCGGACATAAGATTCCCGACGTGAAAAAGAAGACGACGACCGTCGACGTCGCCGGGCCTCGACTTTCGGCCCGTGGGGACCGGATGCCCGCGTCGCCGATCCGCAAGCTCATGCCGCTCGCCGAGGACGCGAAGCGACAGGGCGTGCGCGTGCTCCACCTGAACATCGGCCAGCCCGACCTCGAGACCCCGGACGCGATCCGCGAGCGGCTGTCCCGTTACCCGGACCGCGTGATCGCCTACACCCCGTCGGGCGGGACGCCGGAGTATCTCGCCTATCTTTCCGAGTACTACCGGCGGCTTGGCTTCGACCTCTCGGCCAGCGAGCTCATCGCGACGACCGGCGGAAGCGAAGCGGTTCTCTTCGCGTTTCTCGCGTGCGCCGACCCGGGGGGCGAGGCGCTCGTGCCCGAGCCCTTCTACACGAACTACTCGGCCTTCGCCGCCATGGCCGGCGTGCAGCTCGTTCCTCTGACGACGCGGGTCGAGGACGGATTCCACCTGCCGGATCGCGCGGCGTGGGAGCGAGCTCGCACGCCTCGCACCCGCTTCGTTCTCCTCTGCAACCCGAACAATCCGACCGGGACGGTGTACTCGCCCGAGGAGCTCGAAATGGTGGCCGGCTTCTGCCGCGACCACGGGCTCTTCCTGATCGTCGACGAGGTGTACCGCGAGTTCGTCTACGACGGCCGGCGGACGGTCAGCGCGCTCGCGCTCGCCGGCTCGGAGGAGGCGGTCGTCGTCGTGGACAGCCTGTCGAAGCGGTACAGCGCCTGCGGTCTCCGGCTCGGCTGTCTCGTCACGCGCAACCGCGAGGTCCATCGCGCCTGCCTGCGAATGGCGCAGGGACGGCTCTCCCCGCCCGGTCTGGCTCAGTTCGTGGCCGTCGGGGCACGGGACCTCGGCCCGGAATACGTGACGGAGGTCGTCTCGGAATACGAGCGCCGGCGCAACGTGCTCTTCGAGGGCCTACGGCAGATCCCCGGCGTCTTCCTGACCCAGCCCGAGGGCGCGTTCTACTTCATCGCGAGGCTGCCGATCGCCGACGGCGACCACTTCGCGAGCTGGCTCTTGTCCGACTTTCACCTCCGGGGGGCGACGGTGATGGTGGCGCCGGCCCGCGGCTTCTACGCGACGCCCGGACTCGGGGCGGACCAGGTGCGGATCGCGTACGTCCTGAAGTCGGAGGATCTGCGGGACGCCGTCGAGATTCTGGCCGCCGCCCTCGACGCCTATGCGCGCGATCGCGAACGGCCGGCCCGCCGCTCGAAGGTCGCCGCTCGCCGCGACGGCTCAGACTTCTCCACTCCCGTCGGAAGCTAGCCGGGCGCGGTACGGCGAGTCGCCGCCGCAGGTGCGCCGGGGATCGCGCACGTCACGACCGTGCCGCCCCCCGGCCGCCGCTCGAGACGCAGCGCTCCGCCGTGGGCGGAGAGAATCTCCGTGCAGAGGGGCAGGCCCAGCCCGCTGCCGTCGCGCTTCGACGAGTAGAAGGGGACGAGGGCGTTCTTCATCGTCTCCGCGTCCATCCCGCTTCCGCGGTCGAGGACGCACAGAATCGATCCACCGTCCGGCGCGGGGGCCACTTCCACCGAGACGTCTTCCGCTGCGCTGCCCGACTCGACCGCGTTCTTGACGAGGTTGATGAGAACCTGCTGGATCTGTGACGCGTCGAAGAATCCGGGGCTTTCGGGGAGCGCGTCGCCGAGCTGGAATGGATAGAACCGGCGCACGCCGTCGAGGAAGTCGCGCCAGTCCACGAGCTCCTTGCGCGGCGGAGGAAGACGGGCGAAGCGCGCGTAGCCTTCGAGGAAGTCCGAGAGGTGGCGCACGCGTTCCTCGATCGAGTCGAAGATGTCTTCCAGCCGGTGCGCCTGCTCCTCGCGCGCCGCGGCGACGCGCGCGGAGTGGAAGAGCGAGCTGATCGGGGCGACCGAGTTGTTCAGCTCGTGGCTCATGACCCGGATAACCTTCTTCCAGACCTCGACTTCCTGCCGGCGAAGCTCCGGGGTGATCCGTTCGACGAGGATCAAACGCTGCGTCTGCGTGTTGAGGAGGAACCTCCGCCGAACGACCCGGTATGTTTCCTCCTGAGCGCCGGGCTCCTCCGAAGTCCACGTGAACAGAGCATCCTCTCCCGATCCGAGCGCCTGGCGCAGTGGCTCCGCCGCGATCGAGAGCACTTCCGAGAGCAACCGTCCGGGAAGGCGCCTGGATGCGCCGAGGAGATGTCGCGCCGCGGCGTTCGCGTAGACGATGCGGTCGAGCTCATTGACGAGGAGGATCGACATGGGCGCGCCCTGGAGGAGCGTGTCGAGGAGCAGCTCGCGCTGGTAGATCTCGCTGCGCTCGATTCGGAGCGCTTCCCCCATGCGGTTGTAGAGCTTCACCAGGTCCGTCAGCTCGTCGTCGCGATCCACCGCCAGGCGCAGGCTGAAGTCGTTCTCCTGGAAGCTCCGGACGCCGTCGGTGACCGCCTGAAGGGTCGCGCGGACGGGCCGCCAGAACCGGGAGACGGACCAGGCGGCCACCGCCGTGCCGACGAGCGCGGAGACGGGGAAAACCGTGAAGGGAGGTAGGCCCGCCGCGGCCCCCGCGGCCGCCGTGGCGCTGACAATGAAGAGGTCGACGGCGAAGACGAGGCCGAGCCTGCCGGCGAGGCTGAACCGGGGCGACTTCACGGCGGGAGTCTATCGACCGGTCGCGACGACCAGCCGGCTACTCGCGCGGCCGGCGCTCGAGGGTGATGCCGAGCTTTTCCATCTTCCGGTAGAGCGCCTGCCGCGAGAGCCCAAGCTCCGCCGCCGCTCGCGACACGCTCCCGCCGTGCCGCCGGAGGATCTCCTCGTATGCGCCTTTCTGCCCGACCTCTCCGGGCTCCGCATCGGCGCGCGAGGATGCGGTCGCGAATCCGAGGTCCGCAGGCGTCAGGGTTGCGTGCGCGGCGACGACCGCCGCGCGTTGGATCCGGTTGAAGAGCTCCCGCACGTTGCCCGACCAGGGATGAGCGAGAAGCGCTTCCTCCGCGTCGAGCGAGAGCCGAAGGGGATCTCCGTCGATTCCGGGAAGATCGGCGAGAACTGAGCGGGCGAGCGGCAGGATGTCCTCCCGGCGTTCGGAGAGCGGGGGCACCGCGAGCTCGATCACGTTCAACCGGAAGTATAGGTCCTCGCGAAAGCGGCCTTCGGCGATCGCCTGCTTCAGGTCCGCGTTCGTCGCGCAGATGACGCGGACGTCGACGTGCCGCGGCTCATTCGAGCCGAGCCGCTCGAACTCCTTGTTCTGAAGGACTCGAAGGAGCTTCACCTGGCCGGCGGGAGAGAGGTTACCGATCTCGTCGAGGAAGAGCGTGCCGCCGTCGGCGGCCTCGAACCGTCCGATGCGGAGCCGGCGGGAACCCGTGTATGCCCCGGCCTCGGCGCCGAAGAGCTCGCTCTCGAGGAGCTGGTCGGGCAGAGCGCCGACGTTAACCCGGACGAAGGGCTTGTCCCGCCGCCGTGAGTTGGCCTGTATGATCTCGGCGATCTTTTCCTTGCCGGCGCCGTTGGGTCCCGTGATCAGAATCGGGACGTCCGACGCCGCGACCTGGACGGCAAGCGAGACGACGCGGTGCATCACGCCGCTCTCGTAGACGATCCCGAGAAGGTCGTACCGGCGGGCGATCTCGGCACGCGAGGCAATCCTCTCGCTCTTCAACCGCTGGTTCTCGGCCTGGAGCGTCCGCAGCTCGAGCAGGTTTCGGACGCTCGCCACGAGCTTGGCGTCGTCCCACGGCTTGGCGAGGTAGTCGGCAGCCCCCTCCCGGACCAGGGCGACCGCGGTCTCGAGCGACGTCCACGCCGTGATCAGGAGGACGGGCATCGTCGGATCGAGTTGCCGGATCTCGCGAAAGAGAGCGATTCCCTCCTCGCCTGAAGTTGCGCGGCGGCTGAAGTTCATGTCCTGCACGACGATTCCGATGTCTCCAGCGGCGATCCGCTCGAGCGCCCGTTCGGGCCCGGGTGCCACCTCGCACGGGATCTCGTGGAGCTCGAAGAGGACTTCCAGGGCGTGCGCCACGGCGGGCTGATCCTCGACGATCAGGACCCGGGACATGCCGGGGCCTTTCTTTCGCTCCTCCTCGTCCGGCCACGTGGCGACGGAGAGCCTCGCGTGTCGAGCAACCACGTCCCTTCTTACGCCGGGAGGCGTCGGAGGTTACTTCGGCCTAGACGTTCCGGGTCGCAACGGCGGGCGTGACGGCAGCGCCCCGCCGCGCGGGGAAGAACGTTGCCGCGAAGCCGGCGAGCCACAGGATCGTCACCCCGACGAGGACGAGCGCCGGGTCCATCTTTGCGCCGTTGACCTTGCTCACGAGAAAGACGTTGAGACCGTACGCCAGCAGTGTCCCGACCACGAGACCGATCGTCGTGACGATCCAGTTCTCGATAAGGAAGTAGCGCAGGATGTCGACGCGCTGCGCGCCGAGCGCGCGCCGGGTCCCGATCTGCCGCGTACGCTCCGTGACGGAGAAGACGGTGAGACCGACGATGCCGAGAGACGTGACGAAAACGAGGAGCACGACCAGGACGGTCAAGACCGTCACCAGGAGGGTCGACTGCCCTTGGAACTGTCTTTTGATGTCCGTGATCGTGCGAGTCCGGACATTGCGGCCGTTGTTCGAGGTGAGAAGCCTTTTCTCGATCGCGGCGGCGACCGCCTCCTTCTGTCCCGGCTTCGTTCGTACGAGATAGGGCGCCCCGCCGGGCACGCTGCGCGAGGTGGTCGGATAGAACATCACGTACTCGTGAATTGGCCAGCCGTACGGGTTGTAGAAACGGTCGATGACGCCGACGATCTGGTACTGGTCCCCGTCGGTGTCCTCGAGCCGGCGTCCCAGGGCCTTCCCGTCCGGAAAGAGGAGCTTCGCGAACGCCCTGCTGATGATGACGTCCTGGCTGATCTTCTCCAGCGGCTGACCGCGGCTGTCCCGCGGGCGTGCCGTGTTGAACAGCTGTCGGAGCCGGAGCACCTCCGCGTCGACCTCGTCCCGCGTGAAGTTCCTTCCCTCGATCAACCGAGCGTCGAGTGCGGCGAGCGTGGACTCGTCGGCGTTGTAGACCTGGTTGCGGAGCATCTCCCCCGTGCTCCCGGCGATACGCGTCTCCATCGAGCTTCCACCCCCCTGCCAGGGGAGGAACCGCGTGTTCGAGACGGCGACGACTCCGGGAACGGAACGGATCACGTCGAGGTCCTGCCGGACGGAGTTGTCGTAGTAGCCGTCCTCTTCGAATGCCTTGTCGAAAGGCGTGCTCCGCACCGAGACGAGGTTCTCGTCGTCGAAGCCGGAGTCGATGGCCATCTCCCGCCGCGCGTCGCGGATGAGGTTCACGCAGTTGACGACGATGGCGAGCGTGAGAGCGATCTCCGCGGCGATCAGGCCGTAGCGCACTTTGTTCAGGCGCATCGTTCTCAAGATCGGTCCGAATTCCATGGCCTGCCTCCTACTGAAGCCGCAAATGACTGGCGGGCGCGAGTCGGGACGTTCGCCAGGCGGGGTAAACGCCCGCGACGAGCGCGGCGAGGAGCGAAAGCGACACCGAGAGCAGGATCATGGGAGCGTCGAGCCGGAAGAAATCACCGCGCTGAGCGACCGTCTTGAGCCAGGAATTCAACGCCGCGATTCCGCCGAGGGAGAGCGCCAGCCCCAGGATTCCGCCGAGGACACCGACGAGCTCGCACTCGATGATGTACTGCAGGAAGATGTCCCCCCGAGTCGCGCCGAGCGCGCGGCGCACGCCGACCTCGTTGGCGCGCGCGAGGAATTTGCCGAGAAGCAGCCCGACCAGGTTGAGCGCGCAGACGGCCAGAAAGAGGAGTGACACGATGAAGAGCGTGGTCGTCTGCTTCGGTACGACGCTCTGCTCCTTCAACCATCCCATGAGCGGGGTCACGCGGTTGTTGACGGGTCGGGGAAGCCTCCCCGCCTTCTTCTGCTCGAGGACGTAGGAGCGCAGGAAGTCTTCGTACGCAGCGACCTTCTCGGGCGTGGGGAGCTCGACCCACATCTGGATCCAGTTCACCTCGGCCTGGAGGAATCCCGCAAACCCGGGCACCGCGGTCGAAGGGCCCCAGCCGTCGGTGTTGCCGGAGGTCCGGATCTCCATGGGCTCCACGAAATTGAACGGGATGAAGATGTTCTCCGGTGGTTCGATGAAGTTTTGCGTGATGTCGTAGAACTTCACGCCCGGCCTCCACTCCTCGAGGACGCCGACGACGCGGAAGTCCCGCGACGCGATCCGTACCGTCTTCCCCACGGAGTTCGCGCCCCCGAAGAGCTTGTCGTTCATTTCGGCCGAGAGGACGGCCACAGGCTCGGGTCCCTCGTCGGCGCTCCGACCCCAACCGGTCCCGTGACGGAAAGGCACCTCGAACATCGGGAAGAAGTCGGAGAACACGAGGCGGACGTTCTCGCGGAAGGGGCGGCCGACCTTCGGGTCCGGATACACGTACATCCCGGACCTGAAAGTGGCCGTCTGCCGCGCGGGAATCGTGGATCTCATGATTCCGCGCATGTCCCGATACGAGATCTGGGTCGGTGGCGAAGTCGGATCGGGTCCCGGATACGGCCGGAGCGGGTCCCAGTTGTCGATGCGGACGTAATGCAGAACGTCGCTCTTCGAGGGAATCGGATTACGCGCGAAGGCGTGCCGGGCGGCGGCCGACGTCGTGGCAAGGGCGATCCCGAGCGCGATGCCGGTGACGATCAGAGTGGTGAGGGGCGCATTCCTCTTCAGGCTCTTCCAGGCGATTCTCAGGTTGTGAAACAGCACGCTGCCTCCTCACGCAATCGTCGCCGCGAGGGTCGCGGAACCGCGCTCGGTGATGGCATCTTTGGAAACCGCGGCGAGATCGACGACCGTACCGTCCAGCAGGTGCACCTGGCGGGAGGCGCGCGCCGCGCACTCCGGCGTGTGCGTGACCATCACGATCGTCGTTCCAGCGTCGTTGATCTTTTCGAGGAGGTCCATCACCTCCCGCGACATCATCGTGTCGAGGTTGCCCGTCGGCTCGTCGGCGAGAATCAGGCGCGGATCACCGGCGAGCACCCGCGCGATCGCGACCCGCTGCTGCTGGCCACCGGAGAGCTGACCAGGAAGGTGGTGCAGCCGGGAGAGGAGCCCGACCGATTCGACCGCGCGCTCGATCCGCTCCCGCCGCTCCCTGGCCGGAAGGCGGCGGTACCGGAGCGGAACGTCGATGTTGTCGAAAACGTCGAGATCCGGAATCAGGTTGAAGCTCTGGAACACGAGGCCGATCTTCTGGTTCCGAATACGGGACATCTCGGCGTCGGAAAGCCGGCCTACGTCCTCTCCGTCCAGGTGGTACGTGCCCGCGTCGAACGTGTCGAGGAGACCGGCGACGTTCAGGAACGTGGTCTTGCCGGAGCCCGAGCGCCCCATCACGGCGACGAACTCACCGGCGCCGACATCGATGGAGAAGTCGTGGAGAGCGTAGGTCTCGATCAAATCGGTTCGGTAGACCTTCTGAATACTCCGCATGGAAAGCATCGATTGACTCCTTGATCTGGGCCGTCAGCGGCCGCCCACCGTCTGTGCCGCGAATGCGTTGGAAGCTCGCGATTCGACGGCGGCGAAGCCGACCGCGAGCACGTGGAGGAGGACGAGCAACACGATCTTCAAGCGGCCGGAGGTCGTATTCACGCTCACTTGCGGAGAAGGACGGTCTTGGCGCCGCCGAAGTCGGTCGTGTCCGAGAGGATTACTTTTTCGCCTTGCGAGAGACCGTCGGCGATCTCCACCTCCGACACGCTGACGGCACCGACTCGGATGCCGCGCGGCGTCGCCATTCCGTCCGAGATCACGTAGATCTGCCGGCCGCCGCCGCTCTCGAGGAACGGCCCGCGGGGCACTTTGAGGACGTTCGGCTTGCTCTCGAAGACCATTCGGACACTGACGCGCTGGCTCTGCTTCAAGCCCTGCGGCGCGCTTCCGGCGAACACGACGGTTCCCGTCACCTGGCTGTCCCGCACCTCGGGTGAAATCGCCGTGACCTTTCCCGGGTACTCCCGCCCCTCGTACAGGATCTGAGCGCGCGTCCCGGGCAGGACTTCCGACCCATAGTTCTCGGGCAGGGTGATCTCGATCTCGTACGCAGAGAGGTTGACGACGGTCAGAATCGGCTGGTTCGCGGCGACCGCGTCCCGGTCCTGAACGCTCACCGACGCCACCATTCCGTCGAAGGGCGCTTCGATCGCGAGGCGGTCGACCTGTCTCTGCAGCTCTGCGAGCGCCGAGGCCTGCCGCTCGGCTTGCAGCTCTCCCTCGCGCACCTCGAACGTCGCCGTGTCGGCCTCGAGCTTCGAGGTCTCGCGCGCGTTCTTCAGCTCAAGCTCCGCGATCTTGACGTCGTCCTTTGCTTTCTCGAAGTCGGTCTTGTTCAGGAGGCCCTCGCTGAACACGCGCTCGGCGCGCTCCAGTTGCCGCCGGGTCGCCTGCAGGCGCAGCTCGAGCAGGCTCACGTTCTGCGCGTTCTTCAGCACGCTCTGCCGGCCGGCGATCCTTCCCCGGGCCACCGACGACTGGAGGGTGAGGAACGTCGCGCGCTCCTGCGCCAGGCGGCTCCGGAGCTCGGGGCTCTCGATACGGGCGAGGGACTGTCCCTTCCGCACTTCCGACCCCGCCTTGACCGAGAGCGTGACAATGCCGGGAGCGGGCGCGAAGAGCGTGGGATGAAGGGACGCAACGATGCGGCCCTGCGCGGACGCGTCGCGGACGAGAGTTCCGCGTGTGACCTCGCCGATCCGGACCGTTGCGGCAGAGACCGACCGCTCGGCGCGAGACCAGCGGGCGATCATCGGCAGCGCGAGCGCGAGAAGCGCGAGACCGAGAGCCGCGGCGGCGATCAGGAGGAGCGTCCGACGCGAGAGGCCCTTCGGCTTCTCGATCATCTTGTCCATGGTCGAGAGGTTTTCGATCATCTTCCGGGGGACCGCGAAGCAATGCCGCTGCCACGTGTGGGAGGGAAGAGATCCCTGCGATTCTCGAAGAAAACTCGCGGTGGGAGTGTCCGCCGTTGACAGATGTCCGGCCGGTCCGGCGGACGAATGTCCGCGTTCCGCACTCGCGGGAGCCCGATAAGATACGGCGCCGAAAAAAAAGGTGGGGCGTCGCTCACGAGAATCCGGAGGTCGTTCGTGAAGGTTTTTCGATGTCTGTGCTTATCGATCCTGCTCATCCTGACTGCCCCACGCTCGGACGCGGCGAAGAAGGACACACCTGCCTCGAAGGCGTTGGAGACGTCGATCGCGAAGCTCTACGAAGGCCTCGAGTTCCGCAACATCGGGCCGTATCGCGGCGGGCGCGTCGACGCAGTCGCAGGCGTGCGCGGCCAGCCCCTCGTCTACTACTTCGGGGGAACGGGAGGCGGTGTCTGGAAGACTCTCGACGGCGGCGCGAACTGGCGGGCGATGTCGGACAAGGACTTCAAGACCGGCTCGGTCGGCGCGATCGGGATCGCCGAGTCGGATCCCAACGTGATCTACGTTGGAATGGGCGAAGCCGCGATCCGCGGCAACGTCTCGCACGGCGACGGCGTCTACAAGTCGACCGACGCGGGCAAGACGTGGAAGAGCGTCGGCCTCGAGAAGACGTACCAGATCTCGCGCGTGCGGGTCCACCCGAAGGATCCGAACCTCGTCTACGTCGCGGCGCAGGGGCACGTCTGGGCGTCCAACCCGGAGCGGGGGGTCTATCGCTCGCGCGACGGCGGAAAGAGCTGGGATCGGATCCTTTTCGTCAGCGAGAAGACGGGGATCTCGGACCTCGCGATGGATCCGACCAATCCCCGGATCCTTTACGCCGGGGCGTGGCAGGTTTACCGCAAACCGTGGGAGCTCGTCTCGGGCGGAAACGAGAGCGGTCTCTACCGGTCGACCGACGGCGGTGACACGTGGAAGAAGCTGACCGAGGGCCTGCCCGACGGCGTCGTCGGAATCATCGGCGTCGCGATCTCTCCGGCGAGACCCGACCGCGTGTGGGCGATCATCGAGTCACGGGAAAAGGGGGGCGTCTACCGCTCGGATGACGGGGGGAAGACGTGGACGCGCGTCAACACCGAGAACAAGCTGCGGCAGCGCGCCTGGTATTACTCGCGCATCTACGCGGACCCGAAGAACGCGGACTCCGTTTACGTCCTGAACACCGGCTTCTACCGGTCGAACGACGGCGGGAAGACCTTCAACACGATCCGCGTGCCCCACGGGGACAACCACGATCTCTGGATCGACCCCGACGACTCACAGCGGATGATCGAGTCGAACGACGGCGGCGCGAACGTCTCCTTCAACGGCGGCCAGACGTGGTCGTCGATCATGAATCAGCCGACCGCTCAGTTCTATCGCGTGACGACGGACGACCGCTTTCCCTACTGGGTGTACGGAGCGCAGCAGGACAACACGACCGTTGCGATCGCCTCGCGCAGCCGCGAGAGCGGGATCGGCGTCACCGACTGGCACGACGTGGGCGGCTGCGAGAGCGGGTGGGTCGCGCCGAAGCCGAAGAATCCCGACGTCGTTTTCGCCGGATGCTACGGCGGGTCCATCACGCGCTACGACCACAAGACGGGGGAAACCCGTCAGGTGATGGCGTGGCCGCAGCTCGCGATCGGGCAGGCGCCGAAGGACCTGAAATACCGGATCCAATGGAACGCGCCGATCCTCATCTCCCCGCACGATCCGAACGTGCTCTACCACGCGGCCCAGGTCCTCCTCCGGAGCCGAGACGAAGGGCAGTCGTGGGAAGAGATCAGTCCGGATCTGACGCGCAACGACAAGTCGAAGCAGGACTACTCCGGCGGCCCGATCACGCGCGACAACACCGGCGTCGAGGTCTACGACGTGATCTTCACCGTGATGGAGTCGCCGCACGAGGCGGGGACGATCTGGGTGGGGACGGACGACGGGCTGGTCCAGCTCACCCGCGACGACGGAAAGCACTGGCAGAACGTCACCCCGAAGGGGATCCCGGAGTGGATTCAGATCAACTCGATCGACGTCTCGCCCCACGACAAGGCGACCGCTTACATTGCGGCCACGATGTACAAGTTCGACGACTTCCGACCCTACCTCTACAAGACGAGCGACTACGGGAAGACGTGGACCCGCATCGACCATGGCATCCCGACGGGTGCGTTCACGCGCGTCGTCCGCGAGGATCCGAAGCAACGCGGGCTCCTGTATGCCGGGACCGAAACGGGGCTCTATGTCTCCTTCGACGACGGCGCGAGCTGGCAGCCGCTGCAGCTGAACCTGCCGGTGGTGCCGTTCACGGACCTCGTCGTCAAGGACGGCGACCTCGTGGTCGCCACGCAGGGGCGTTCGTTCTGGATCCTCGACGATCTGACTCCGGTGCGCGAGTTCCGGAGGGAGATCGCGTCCGAGAAGGTCCATCTCTTCCCGCCGCGACCGAGCGTGCGTATGGGCAGCGGCGACTTCGACGAAGAAGGCTCCTCCGCGGCGCTCGGGCGGAATCCGCCGAACGGCGCCACGGTCTCGTACTGGCTGAAGGAAAAACCCGGCGAAAAGGAGCCGCTGACGGTCGAGTTCCTGGAGGGGGACAAGGTCCTGCGGACCTATACGTCGGAAAAGAAGGAGAAGAAAGACGACGGATCTTCCCCGGCAGGTGGGGGGGACGAAGACGAGGCCGACAAGCCGATCGAGCCCAAGGCCGGCCTGAACCGCCTGACGTGGGACATGCGGATTGCGAGGCCCACGCTGGTTCCGAAGGCGATCGTCTGGGGCACGCGACAGGGACCGAGGGTGGCGCCCGGCAACTATGCGGTGCGTCTCAAGTACGCCGGCCAGACGCTCACGCAGCCGGTCGAGGTCCGCAAGCATCCCGACGTCGCCGCGACCGCGGAGGACCTGAAGAGGCAGTTCCAGCTCCTCTCCGACGTCCGCGACCGGCTGGAGGAGACTCACGACGCGGTGGCGCGGATCCGCGACACGAAAGCGCAGATGCAGGCGGTCGGCGAGCGCGCCGAAAAGCTCGGCAAGGGGACGACTCTGAAGGACCGGGCGAAGGCGATCTCCGAGAAGCTCACCGCGATCGAGAAGAAGCTCGTCAACCCGGAGCTGAAGTCGAACCAGGACGTCCTGAACTTTCCTCCGGCCCTCGACCACCAGTTCATCGGGATCGCCGTCGCCGCGTCCTCGGCGGACTCGAAGCCGACCGACTCGTCGTGGGTCTACTACAAGGACGTCTCGGGCCGGCTCGCCGCGATCCTTTCGGAGCTCGATACCGTGATGAGCAAGGATCTCGCCGAGTTCAACGCCGAGGTGCGGAAAGAGGAGATTCCTCCGGTCGTCGTCGTCCCGAAGAAGAAGGCGGTTTAGCGGCTAAGCGGCGTCGAGAGCGGCGATCAGGGCCGGGAGGTCCTCCGGCACGGAGGCGGCATCGCCCTACGCGATCGCGGGCAACGTCCGTCGTCGAACGAGCAGTTTCTGGAACTCCTGGGGCTCGATGGGCCGGCTGAAGAGAAACCCTTGCATTTCATCGCATCGGTGGTGGCGAAGGAAGGCGAGCTGGTCTTCGGTCTCGACGCCCTCCGCCACAACCACGAGCTTCAAGGTGTGCGCCATCGAGATGACGGCCTGTACGATCGCGGCGTCCTCGGAATTGCGTGTCATGTCGCGTACGAAAGACTGGTCGAGCTTGACTCGATCGATGGGGAATCGCTTGAGGTGGTTGAGAGAGGAGTATCCAGTTCCGAAATCGTCCAGCGATATCGAAACGCCGAGCTGCTTGAGCTCCAGGAGCGAGTTGATCGTGAGTTCCGCGTTCTGCATCGCGCTCGATTCGGTGATCTCGAGATCGAGTGAGCCTGCATCGATGCCGCTCACCGCGAGTGCATCGGTCACCTGAGACACGAGTTTTGCCTGCTGAAACTGCCGCGGCGACAGGTTGACGGAAACGCTCAAGTCGGGATACCCCATCGCCTGCCACTCGCGGATCTGCTCGCAAGCCGTGTTCAGGACCCAATGGCCGATCGGGACGATCAAGCCCGAGACCTCGGCGAGGCTGATGAACTCCGACGGCGGGAGGATTCCCAGCTCCGGATGCCGCCACCTGAGGAGCGCCTCGGCTCCGCAGATCCTCCCGCTTGGGACATCGAGGATTGGCTGGTAATGCAGGATCAGCTCTTCATTGGGCAGTGCCTGTCGCAGCCGGTTCTCGAGAGAGAGGCGTTGAACCGCCCGGGCATTCATGGCCGGCGCGTAAAGCTGGTAGTTGTCGCGTCCTTCCTCCTTCGCTCGGTATAAGGCGACATCGGCGTTCTGGATCAGCGTCTCGGGATCCAGGCCGTCATTCGGATAGATGCTGACTCCGACGCTCGTGGTGATGAAAACGCTCCTCTCCTGGACCGAGAACGGATTCCGAAAGCTCTGGAGAAATTTCGCCGCGACTCTGGCGCCACTCTGCTCCGAAGAGATCCGTGTGAGGAGAATGATGAACTCGTCCCCCGCCAGACGCGCGACGGTATCTCCAGCCCGCACGCTCGCCTGCAATCGCTCGGCGACGCGGCGCAACAACTCGTCTCCGGCGGCGTGACCGAGGGAGTCGTTGATCACCTTGAACCGGTCGAGGTCCAAGAACAGAGTGACCAACTTCTCGCCGCTTCGGCGCGCCTGCGCGAGAGCAATCGACAAGCGGTCGTTGAAGAGCAGGCGGTTCGGAAGTCCCGTCAGGGCGTCATGGAAGGCGAGATGTTTGACCTGCTCTTCCGCTCTCTTGCGCTCGGTGATGTCGATGATCGTCCCTTCGATCACCGAGCGGTCGCCATCCGGGCCTTCGACCAGCGTGGCGTTTTCGAGGACCCACACCGGAGTGTCGTCTCTTTTGCGGACACAGGACTCGTAATTGGACAGGCTGTTCCGCTCGCTGAGCCGCGCGAGAAAGACCTCCCGGTCCTCCGGAAGGAGGTACAGCCGCTGCGCGCGCTGATCGAGAACCTCCTCCGGCGAGGAGTAGCCGAAGATTCGTGCAAACGATTCGTTGCAGTCGAGGATGCGGCCGTCGAGGGTCGATCGGAAGACACCGGCGAGATTGCGCTCGAAGAGCGTGCGGTACCGGGCCTCGGAACCGCGAAGCGACTGATCGGCTCGGTGCTGCTCGGTGACGTCCATACCGACGCCGATGACGCCAATGACCTGGCCCCCTGCGTCCCAGTACGGAGCGTAGCGCGTCTCGAAAACGATCTCTCCGATGCGCACGGTTGCCGTGTGAGCCTCTCCCGACAGTGCCCTTCGAACGTGGTCGAGGATGTCCGGGTGGTCCCGGTAGGCTTCCCACACCGACCGGCCGACCACCTCCCCCGGTTTCAAACCGAGGCCCTCCAGGCCTCTCCCCTCCGACTGGGTGAAGATGCCCTCCCGGTCGATCGCGAAGAGTACGATCGGGACGTTCGCCACGAGCGTCCTCAGCTTCTGCTCGCTCTCCTTCAGCGCGTTCTCCGCGCGCTTGCGATCCGAGATGTCCCGGAGATATCCGGTAAAGACCGGCGGCCCGTCCGAGGGCAGGCGCGTCACCGTGAGTTCGACCGGGAACTCCGAGCCGTCCGCCTTCATCGCCGTCAGCTCGAGCCTCTTGCCGAGAATTGCGGCCTCGCCCGTCGAAAGATAGCGCGCCATTCCTCGACGATGCTGTTCGCGAAGGGCCGGCGGTATGAGGACGTCGGACATCGATTTTCCGAAGACGACACTCCGGTCGCGTCCGAATATCTGCTCGGCTGCCGCGTTGAACTCGATAATGCGGCCTTCTGCGTCGATGGTCACGATCGCGTCGAGCGCCGCTTCGACCATCGCGCTCTTTCGCGCCTCCGATGCCCGGACAGCGTCCTCGGCGCGGGCGAGCGCGGCAAGCGCGCCGGATTCCGGAACCTGACCACTGGAGACCACGACGTTCCAGGTCTTGTCGTGGAAAGCCCCCTCTATCTCGGCCGCGGTGCGGACGATCGAGACTTCGTGGCCGGCCTTGCGCAGCTCCTCCAGGAGGGGCTCGGCGTCGGCCGCGGAGGCTGCCACGAGCAGAACCCGTAGCGGTGTGTCCATCGAGTGAGCGATTGTTATTTGTCCACAAGTATAGCGCATGCAGCCGGTTCGCGGACGGTCGGCAAGAGCAGTGACGACGTTCCGGCGATCCGCCGCCGCGCTAGCCGAGGCCGGCGATCAGCCGGAGGAGGTCAGATGGCACCGGCGCGACGATCTCCATTTGCTCGTTCGACGCGGAGATCCCACCCGTCGTCGCCGTCCCGAAGAGGAAGAGCGGATAGGTCTCCAGACCTGAGAGGCGACTAAAGCTCCCGCATCCGATTCGTTCGTCGCGATCTGGCGAGACGGATTGCGTCTCCTCGTAAGGTCATCGCCGAGGCGCGAGCGCCTAACGCAACGTTAACGATGAGGGACGACTTAAATAGCGCGAGATCCGACTTCCCGGGCAATAGCGTCGGCGTCAGAGGGGGGCATCTGATGTCGCGTTCCTTTCAAGGGAGGTCGGAAAATGAAACGAGTCGATGTCCCGCACGAGTTTCCAAACGCGAAGAGCGCGCCGACGACGGCGTTGGCTCTCTTCATCACGATCGTTTTCTTGGCCTCGGGAGGTACAGCCCTTGCGGAGCAACCGCCCGCACCGTGCCACCCGAACCCGCTTGCCGCACAGGACGAGGCGACCGTCGCCGCTCGCGGGGATATCGCGTCCCTTCCTCTCGACCTCAAGAGCCAGATCGTTCGAATGGCGGGACGCCCGCACACCTATCTTCCGATGCAGGCCTACGCGGAGGCGCCTAGCCCGAGCCAGCTCTTTCAGTACTACCTGCTCGACACACACGGATTCGAGCCGAACGTCTTCACCAGCAGGATCCCGGGAGTCAACGACACCGCCATGCTGACGGCAACGGGGTCGAACTGCGGCCTGCCCACGATCGGCTCCATCCGCGTCGTGCTCGAGCCGAAGGCCGGCCTGCCCACCGACCCCAGCGACGTGCGGGCGTTCATCGACATGTTCACCGACATCTCGGGCCTCTTCGTCATCAACAACGAGAGCGGGTGGTACGAAGGGTGGATGATCCACGACCTCGTCGTGCCCAACGTTTCCGGGCCCCGCGCCGACGGCCACGCCCAGTTCGGAACGATCACCGCGGCCGACGCGGCCCAACTGAAGGCGATGGGCACGGGCAACAACGTCCCGGGTCATATCTTCACCGTGGACGGTCTCGCGGTCCACTTTCCCAGCGACACCGATCATTTTCCGGACAGACAGACCAACGTCGTCCCGATTCAGTTGAGCCTGGGCGCCTACAACGCGATGCAGCAGACGGACGTCCACTCCTATTGGGAGTTCAACTACACCACGAACTGGGTTCACCCTTTGTATGAGTTGCCCTTCACGGGCGGCGGCTTTCCCAATCAGGGAGGTGGTTCGAACTCGCTCTGCCCCTCGATCATTCCGGGCTCCGGTCCGGAGGGCAGGAAGAACAAGGCGTCCGTCTATGGGGATAATCCGAATCGGCCTCGCGACCCCGATCTCTTCGACGCCGAGATCGACTCGCAGCGCGAATTCCGTCAACGGTTCATTCCGAGCGGTCTCGCAAACGAGATCTTTCTGGACGTTTATGCGCGTCCCGCTTCGTTCGAGCCCAGTACCAGGAATCTGACCGAGCGCCTGTTCAAAGCCTATTCCGCAGAGGTCGCGCGGGTCGATCAGAATGGTGATGGGGTCATCTCCGCAGCAGAGGGAGACGTGGACGAGGGTTCGGACGGGTTCGCGGACAATACGCGGCTGTTCATCCCGGCGACGGCATACAACCGTGTGGCGATCACCCGCGAGATCAACGACTCGCTGCTGGCACCGCGGTTCGCTCCGAGCCAGCGAGGCTGGGTCCTGACGGGATTCCTGGTGCCGGTCAGCCCGGTCGCGCCGGCGTCGGAAGGGCGCGATGGCGACGACCGGTAGCCGCCGGCACCGTTGAGGCGCATCGGAGGCGAGCGGGATCGCCCGGCCGGCGGATTAGAGACTCTGCCGGTCGGCGTTCCCGCTCGAATCGAGGGCAGAGAGAAGCCGGCGGACGTCTTCCGGTAACGGCGCCACGATCTCCATCTCTTCGTTCGTCGCGGGGTGGCGGAACCCGATGCGCTCCGCGTGCAGCGCCTGCCGCGGGAACTCGGACAGCGTCCGGCGCAGAGTCGTATCGCGGATCCGGTCGTACCGGGGGCGTCCGTAGACCGGGTCTCCGACGACCGGCAGCCCCGCAGCCGCGAGGTGGACCCGGATCTGGTGCGTGCGGCCGGTGACGAGACGGCACCGCAGGAGCGCGACGCCGAGCGCGGGCCACTCCCGCTCGATCGCATAGAGCGTTCTCGCCTCGCGGACTCCGGACTGTGGAGCCTCG
>Ga0075433_10001132_pt1 | contig 19296 bp, 17 predicted proteins | sample RhiMethybrSRZTD2_FD_75299 | JGI IMG/M metagenome (GOLD analysis project Ga0075433, IMG submission 75299) | Populus rhizosphere microbial communities from Tennessee, USA - Rhizosphere MetaG P. TD hybrid SRZTD2 | ecosystem: Host-associated > Plants > Roots > Rhizosphere > Soil | place: USA... | reverse complement strand
TCGGTTTTCGCGAGCTTCGTTGCCTGGGTATAGCGCTGATAAGCATCGCCATCCGCTTGCATGAGTTCGCGAAGCCGCCGGCCAATCTCACTCAACCGATGTTCCACCCCTCGTTGCCGGCTGAGGCGCGCACCCATGATCCCCAGCGAGGCTGCGAGGGCACCCACCAAGGCGGCAACCGAGCCGCCGGCTGGAATCGGGGTCGCCGCGGCCACCGCGTCCAAAAAATCTGCGAGCGATTGTGCATGCAGATCTACCGGCTTCTGTATGTGAGGCGAAGTTTGTCGTGCCGGCTCATGTGAGAGCCGAGTTTCCAATCTCAATTCCAGTACCTGCGTGGCATCGAAATGCTCGAACGCCAGGCTATGCGCAGCGGCCTGAACCAGCGCCGCTTGTGGCACAAGCCCGATCACTTCACTCCCTGCTACCGCCACCCCTTGCGCGGCTGCGCGGGCTCGGACCGCCTCAAGCGCGACATGGATGGGGGTGATGACATAATCGGTCAGGTTTATGGCGACCTGAACCAGCTGTCGACTGGCTAACTCCACGCCGATCGCTTTGAGATGGGGCAGCCCTCCGTTCGATTGACGAATGTCTTTCGCGATGGACTGAGCCAAGGCCAGATCCGTCGAGTGAAGATTCACATTGAAAGCGATCAAGTGAGGTCGCGCGCCGATCACCATGGCACCGGCCGTTTTGTGAAGGTGCGGAGGGCCAAAATCCGGTGTCCAATCCGGATCGGAGGCCATGCGGAAGGCAAGGCCTTGAAGCCCTCCTCGACGAACCGACTCGAGTGGGGCATGATCGCGGTGCAATGCCGCTCTTTCGTAGAGGAATACCGGGATCTCCAACTCCGTTCCTACTCGTTGCCCCAATCGCTTCGCCAAGTGGATACAATCCTGCATCGTTGCGCCGCGTAGCGGCACAAACGGCACAACATCCGTTGCTCCCACCCGCGGATGGACACCTTTGTGCTTCCGAAGATCGATGAGATCGGTCGCCACCCGAATGGCGCGAAAGGCCGCTTCTGCGACGGCATCCGGTTCGCCCGCAAAACTCAAGACGGAGCGATGGTGATCCCGGTCCATCGTCTGATCCAACAGCCAGACCCCTGGCACAGATTCCACGGCATGCACCAACGCGCACACCGTCGTCCGGTTTCGCCCCTCACTGAAGTTCGGTACACATTCGACGATTCGATCCACATTCCTCCTCACCAAGAATCAACACAACGAAGCCGGAGGTCTGATCATCATCCCTCCGGCTTCGCTGTCTCCACCGATTCCCTGTCTGTTCGGTTACTTTGTCTTTTTCACGAAGGCCTTATAGATCGTTCCCGACTTCGTCTGTTCTTCTTCGAGTCCGACCATCTGATGGCCGGTCGTGTCGCACCAGGCCGGCATGTCCTTCTTGATGCCCTCGTCGTCTGAGACGACTTCAAGTACCTGGCCCAAGGTCAGTTCTTTGATCTTCTTCAAGGTCATGATAATCGGCATCGGGCAAAAATACCCGAGCGTATCGAGCTTCACATCGGCTTGAATCATAGCAACCTGTTGATCTGGTTTGTTTGGTTTTTCTGATTTTTCTGGTCGACCTGGATGCACAACTTACTCACCAGACAAACCAGATGAACTAAATAAACAAGTTTACGCTGCCCTGTTTGGCCTCCGCGAGATAGGTTGTCACCCCCGCGAACTGATCGATACCCTCGATGAGCGTATCTTTCGTAATCCCCATGAGCCCCATAGTCGTCGTGCAGGCAATAAAGTGAACACCGAGGCCCAGCGCCGTCTCCATGAGCTCCGGCACACCCGGCATCCGGTTTTGCCTCATCACCTGTTGCATCATCTTCGTGCCCAACCCCCAGAAATGGAACCGGGAAAGGGGAAGACTGTCTGCGCCCCCTTTATTCAGCAGGCCGAACATCCGGCGAAGCCAGTCTTTCGCAGAACTGGTCGCGCCTTTCTTGCGAATAGCATTAAGACCCCAGAATGTGAAGAAGACCGTGACCTGCATCCCCATGGCGGCAGCCCCGGTGGCGATAATGAACGCCGCCATCGCCCGGTCCATATCGCCGCTCAACAGCACGATCGTCACTTTGTCCGGCTTAGAGATCTGCAGATCCGCCAACGCGACCGCTGGATCCAGCTGTGCGGTTGTCATGACGCCTCCTTGCCTCTCAGGTCCGCATAAATGTGGCGATTTCACTGGGATTTTCACTATAGTCTCCGCTTCTTTTTTTTGTCAAGGCAATCACCTTGACCCCACTCATTACGCCGGATATAGTTCCAGACGAACCGATGTCACCTGCCATCCCATTCTTTTCATGAACAGCGACCTCATTACTGAAATCAAGTCGTCCAAGAACGCCCCGCTCTTGGGCTTTTGGTATCCCGCTTGCCTGAGCAGTGAACTCACCCCTAACAGTCTGAAAGGGACTATCCTGTTGGGCCTTCCGATCCTCGTCTGCAAGACATCGCAGGGTGCGATTGCGGCCATGCGAGACATCTGTCCCCATCGTGGCATGCCGCTATCCTTCGGAAAAATGAAAGGCGACTGTGTCGAATGTGCCTACCATGGGTGGCAGTTCGATCAGGCAGGCCGTTGCCGTGAAATTCCCGCGCTGGTCGAAAACTCCCCCATCCGTGTCGACAAGATCGGCATCACCACTTACGCCTGCCGCGAACGGGATGGCTATGTGTGGGTGTTCATTCCCGACCCTCAACAGCCGAACCAAATCACCCCGGATGTGCCGCCGCTACCGCTCCCCTCGTCTCCCTACCGGATGATTCACATCTCGACGCTATTGGATTGCACGATCGACGACGGCATCGTCGGCCTGATGGACCCGGCTCACGGCCCCTTTGTACATCAAAGCTCCTGGTGGCGCAGCCAGGCGAGCATCCACGAAAAGGCCAAGACCTTTGAGCCGATTCCCAACGGCTTTCGGATGGTTCCGCACGCTCCTTCCACAAACAGCGGACCGTACAAACTCTTGAATCTGTTTTACGGCGGACCGCTGACGACGACCATCGACTTTGTGCTGCCCAACCAGCGATTCGAATTCGTCCAATGCGGGTCGCTCTTCGTGTCCAGCCGCGCCACGGTCACGCCGATCAGTGAACAGCAATGCCGCATCGACTTTACCGCAGCGTGGAACTGCCTCAGTTGGGTTCCATTTTCCAAGAGTATCTTTCGTTACTTCGCCAACATTTTCATGACGCAGGACCGAGAGGCGATGGAACGCCAGGCGGTGGGGTTACGCTACAAACCGGCTTTGATGCTCATCGATGATGCTGATACGCCGGCTAAATGGTACTACAAGCTAAAGGCCGCGCATCTTGCATCGACGCAAACCGGACAGCCCCTCGATCATCCGCTCAAAGAAAGAGTGACGCTTCGCTGGAAGAGTTAATCGCATGTAACATCATGGCGGACGGCAGCGCGACTCGGAAAACACCTCACCTTACTCTGCTCCTCTCGGCGATCATTCTTTGCGCACAGGTTTCTCCGCTCTGGTCTGCGGACAGCCGTCGTGTTGTAACGGTGCCGGCACTGGGTGTACTCGCCGGTGGGCAGACCGGAGTCGTCCACTACATCGTCCTCCAAATCGACAAAGACTCCCGACTAGAGGGACCAACTGTCCAATTCAATGAGATTAGTCTGGGTGGTGGTTCAATCGTCTGTGAGGACTGGAAAGAAGGCGTCAAACACGCCGTCATAGCTGCCACGAAGGCAGTAGGAGAAGACGGACGGGAGTGGATGATCACGGTCATGAACCGGTCATACAATGCGCTGACCGAGGGAATGAGTAGCAGTAGCGCCATCGCGGTTGGTCTTGTCGCTGCCTTGAGAGGCCACGACGTCAAGTCGGACGTGGCCTTGACGGGGAAGATTATGCCGGACGGTCAAATCGAATCGGTGGGTGCACTGCTCATCAAAGTCGAAGCGGCGGCCTGCAACCAGTTCAAAACCATCCTGGTGCCTCGTGGGCAATTAGACAAGGCTGACTGGGATCTCTCCCAGCGGGCAGTCCGATGGAATATCACAATCATTGAAGTGGCAACGCTTGAAGAGGCTTATCAGCTTATGATAACGGCAAGACGGTAGCAGTATGCTCATTTCGCATTCGTCTGGACTAAAAACCCCATCGCCTGCGAAATCTGGGCACGCGAACCGAGTAACACGACAATATCGCCCGCCATCAATCGAGTGGTGCTCGACGGATTTGCTTGCGTCACCCCTGCACGCGTCCAAGCAATTACCGATGTGCCCGTGCGTGGACCGAGATCAAGCTCGGCCAACATCTTCCCCAACGCAGGGGAATCGTCGTCGATGCGGCAGGTCTCGACCTCCGCATCGGCCAAGGTCCCGCCATGAAGATGGTGCGGGAGTCCCGGCGATTCGCTGCGACGAAGCAAGGCGTAGCCTTCACGGCGAACTTGTGCAGCCTTTCGCATCACAAAGTCCGGTGGCATTTTGTAGGTGCTGAGTACCAAGGCAAAAATCTCAATGGAGGTTTCGAATTCCTCCGGCACCACATCGTCCGCGCCGAGCTTATGCAACTCATCCAACTCGCGCAAATAGCGGGTGCGCACGACAACGTGGACCTTGGGGTTAAGTCCTTTGGCAACCTGCACAACCCGCCGGGTGATAAATGGATCCGATATCGCAACCACCAATACCTTTGCGTCCTCGATCCTCATATGCCGAAGCACATGTGAATTCGTGGCATCGCCGTAGTAGACAGGAACACCATGTTTCGCTTCGCGGCTGACGGTATCGCCGTCGAGATCCAAGCCAAGGTATGGAATCTCCGTCTCGCCGAGCACGCGGGCGAGATTTCTCCCGTTTAACCCATACCCTGCAATAATGACGTGGCCCTTCATCCGAATCTGCTTCCCTTCAGTCTGCTCGACGTGGGCGATGGTGCGACGAGGCAGCAGATGATGCATCCGCTGCCAGGCTTCGGTGCGGCGAGCCAGGTGCGGCGACCACTGCATGAGAAAGGGGGTCACAATCATGGAGAGCACCGAGAGCGCAAGAAAGACCTGATACTGATCGCCCTGGAAATACCCGCTTGCCTCCCCCTGCTGCCCCAGCAAGAAACTGAACTCTCCGACCTGAGCCAGGGCGATACCTACCATGATCGCAGAACGCGGGGGGAGTCCCGACAACAGAGCCCCTCCGGTCCCGGAAATGAAACTTAGCAGCAGAACTGCCATGAGAAGTCCGAACACCTGTCCCGGATGAGTAAGCAACACCCTCCAGTCCATGAGCATGCCGACCGACACAAAAAAGAGACTGGTGAAACTGTCGCGGAACGGCAGCACTTCGGCTATGGCTTGATGGCTGTACTCCGATTCGGAAATGACCAATCCAGCGATGAATGCTCCTATTGCCAACGAGAGGCCGCCGAGAGAGGTGAGCCAGGCGATGCCGGTACAGGAGATGATGATCGTCAGCAAGAACAGCTCGCGGCTGCGGCTCCGGACGATATAGCCCAATAGTTTGGGAATCAGATACCAGGAAGCTGCAATGACAAGCAGGACAATGAGAACCGATCCTCCCAAGGTGAGCAGAATGGTCAGCACATCTCCCGTCGATTTGCCGGCAAGAATCGGCATCAGCAGCATCATTGGGACGACGGCCAGATCCTGACAGATGAGAATGCCGATCGTGGCTCGGCCATGGATCGAGTTGTTGTCCCCCCGTTCCGTTAGGGTCTTCAAGACTATCGCCGTGCTGCTGAGAGCGAAGAGAAATCCCCAAACCAGCCCGTCCCGCCAGGAGAATCCGATCAGCATTGCCCCGAGGACTGCCATCGCCAGCACGCCGCCGATCTGGATTGGCGCTGCGACAAACATGATTCGGCGCATGGAAAGCAATTGCGCAATAGAAAATTCTATTCCGATGGTGAAGAGAAGCAGAACGATCCCGATCTCGGCCAACACCTCGACCGTCCCGACATCCGTGATGAGGTTCAACCCATGGGGACCGATGACTGAGCCGGCGACCAAGAATCCTGCAATCGAGGGGAGCCGCAACTTGTGGAATACGAAGACGACGGCGATCGATGCCAAGAAGATCACCAGGAGATTTGGAAGTACGCCGTAGTCAGTCATGACGGAAATTGGTCGGACGTGAGGAATACGGGCGGCAGGCGATGGGATTCTTCACACGCCTCACGCTTTACGGATTGAGGGCGAAGAATACCCTAGTAGCGAGAAGGTAACAAGGCCAAGCTGCTCATTTTATTCAATAAAACCGTTTCGTTCCGCGACTGACAAGACACACAAGCAAGACCACACCATGTTCCCGCGCCATGCTGTTTAGCTTCGACGGCAGAATCGCCGACCGCCCGGCGTCTGCGCAGCCTGTCTATTTTTGAAGGTGCGACTCAGAGTCTATTACACCAGTGGTCTCGGCTGACCGGCCATCTGAGCCAATTTACCGGCCCACCGTCCGTAGCAAGACCCCCCTCCAAAGATGAATAGACGGCTTTGTCGCCGGTGGAATAGTTTGACAACACCATCGGTGAGTATAATGAAATGAACAGAGGTGAACGATGATGCAACGCTTGTCTGCTCCACCGTCTGAAGGGAGGTGCGCTATGCAGCCCACCTATGTGCTCATGATTGCCGCAACGATCTTCACCCTGTCCTCAACGTCGGCATTCTCCGATACGACGGTCGCCTCCGATCCGTACCTGATGCGGGAATGTCCCCAGGCCGATGGGACTGCCCTCTACACCAACAAGGATTTGCCGGGCTGCAAACTGATGACGCTGAGAGAACTGTCGATCGTGCCCTCGCTGAACGAAATGCCGACCTATCGCCCCACCGTGGCTGCGGCTCCTCACTACGAGATTCCTCCGTACCAGGACCGCAATCAGGCCGGGCTGACCGGCAGGGCCCAGACCGTTCCCGATTGGGCCAAAGACTGGCACGCCAGCATTGCCTCGTCCGGGTCCGTGCAAGCTGAAGTCTGCTCCATGTATGGAGAGTGGCTCCACCTCGTTCAGAAGACTCGCGGCGGGTTCTTTTATGGAACAGACCCATCGTATGGCGGAGATCTCTCCGGAAGAAATCAGCGGGGTGCAAGCTATTCGTTCTACGATCAAGCGCGGTATATGACTCTGGCAAAACTATTCGGGCCGGGATTTGTACCGATCGGTTGTCCGTAGCGAGCCAATCCAGGGCGAGAGACTGTGGGGTGCCAGGCTTTCTATCACGCTTGGCACCCCTTATTTTTTATAGAACTCACGATACCACTCGACAAAACGGGGAATCCCCACTTCGATCGGTGTCGCCGGCTTGAATCCGACATCCCGTGACAGATCCTCGATATCGGCATAGGTGGCGGGAACATCACCTGGCTGGATGGGCAACAGTTTTTTCTTCGCCTGCTTCCCAATGGCCTGCTCTAGCACCTCGATAAAGCGCAACAGTTCAACAGGCTGATGATTACCGATATTGTAGATCCGGGCCGGCGCTGAACTGGTTCCGGGATCCGGTTTGTCGCCGGACCAAGCCTGGTTCGGCGTGGCCGGATGATCGAGGGTCCTGATCACGCCTTCGACGATGTCATCGACGTAGGTAAAGTCCCGGCGCATCTTTCCGTGATTGTACACTTCGATCAATTTTCCCTCGAGAATCGCCTTCGTGAATATGAAGAGGGCCATATCGGGCCTCCCCCAGGGCCCATAGACCGTAAAAAACCGCAGACCCGTGCAGGGAATCCGATAGAGATGCGCATAGCAATGGGCCATGAGTTCGTTCGCCTTCTTGCTCGCCGCATAGAGAGAGACCGGATGATCGACGTTGTCATGAATCGAAAACGGCATCTGGGTATTGCCGCCATAGACGGAACTCGATGAGGCATAGACGAGATGCTCGACCTTCGAGTGCCGGCAGCCTTCAAGAATGTTGAGAAACCCTTCGATGTTGCTGTCGGTATAGGCATGTGGGTTCACCAGTGAATAGCGCACACCAGCTTGGGCTGCCAGATGGACCACGCGCCGGATCGGTTGCTTCGCAAACAGCTTCTTCATCCCGACCCGATTGGCCAGATCCAGCTTTGTGAATGAAAATGACCTGAACGGCTTGAGCCTCGCCAGCCTGGCCTTCTTCAGCCGCACGTCGTAGTAGTCGTTGACATTATCGAGCCCGATCACCCGCTCACCTCGCTCCAACAGTCTGGTCGCGGTATGAAAACCGATGAATCCGGCGACACCGGTGACGAGGATCGGAGCCTGCTGCCTACTGCGCGTGGTCATAGTCGGTCCTTGTCGATGTCGCGAGATGGTGTGGTGCCGTAACTGGATTTCATAAACGGAGGATCGCCGTGGTCAAGCCGGTAGAGCGACAGGGGTGTCAGGGAGTCCCCGGTCATCAGCGGTTCCACCTTCCCGTCGGCCGTGCGACGAAACAGATCCAACGCATGGCCGTAATGATACCCGCATCCTTGCGTGGCGAGAAGTCCTTTGAGTGTTTCCGGCCGCTCCCAGTGGGCCGTCAGCAAGGCGGTGCGGGCGGGATTCCGTCGGCTGAACATGAACGAGAGATGGTCCGGATACCACTCTGCGCCGCCGGTCGCATAGGACACGAACAGTTTCGCCTGCGCCGCCGTACAGACGTCGGCAAGATACGCATTCGTGAGATAGCCGTTTTCTCCCACATCGAGCCACTTTCCAGGAGGAGACAACGGTGCGTGTGCCGCGTGGCCACGGATTTCCAGCAGTTGTTGCTGTGAGGCAAACACCAGCGGGATCGGCCCATGCTTCTGCACGAGCGACAGGATCACCCCGTCCGTGAGGGCGGACTTGCCGCGATTCGTCGGCCCGCTGTCCGCATGCACGAGCACGTTATAGCCACGATCTGCGATGAGATAGCAGTTGCGCGGCATTTCCACATCGCAGGGATCTTCGCCGTAGAACGGCACGGAGTACACGGCGCCCCCCTCGAACGCCCAACAGTCTCCATGCGCCAATTCAATCACGTGGCCAAATCCCAGTTCCCGCAGGAGGGACAGGTAGTCGTATGAGAGCGTACGCCGATTCCTCCGACTCGGCACGATGATCGGCGTGTCTTTGGGCAGGTGCAAGAGCGTGCGAGGATCCACGTGATCGTCGTGATCGTGGGTCAAGAAGACGGCAGCAGGTTTGGGCAACAGCGATCCCCAGAGCGACGGGACCGAGGATTCCGCAAACCAGGGGAGCAGCCAAGGATCGAACAACAACGCGTGGTCCCGTTGCCGATACAGCAGCGCGGCATGGCCCAGATGGACCGTATCCATATCGTGAACTGTCTCGAACCAGCGGGACCTGACGGATGATGTGTTCGAACTGACCAAACACGCATGCTGGTGTAGAGATTCAATCAATTGCGTGAGCACGCGTTCCCCATCTCGTCCAGAAGTCGTCACCACTGTCTTGATTTCGTCGGTCTGATGCGTGCCGTCCAAGAACCCCAGTATCCTTCCCACCAGCGGCCCCAACTGCCGCCGGTCGAACCCGATCGGAATTGCCTGCCGCTTCACGGCATGGAAGATCCGGAGTCCGCCGTTGGTCACCGCGGCGGATTTAGCGGGATCGGTCGGAAACTCCCAGCGAAACGTCCCGTCCGGTTTTCGCCCACAACGAATGTGTTGCTGCAGATAGGGACGGGCGCTGACCACCTCCGCATAGGCATCTTCTAACCGCCGCTGCCGATCGGGATCGTCGAGCGGGGCCCGTTTGGAAAACACATCGCTGATCGCCGTATCGATCGTGCTGGAGAGAAGGGTATGGGCTTCGTGGAGACTTGCGACAACCTCGGGCGCCACTCCAGCGACAAAGGGGAAGGGCCCAGGAGGGTTGGCGCTCTCCAATTGGACCCAGGCCCAGGGCGCGAGGCTGAGGTACTGTTTTTTCGGCAGACTGTCCCAGATCTTCATGCTTGTAAGGCGTGAGGCGTCAGGCGTAAGGGGATCGCCCATTCGTCTTTGACCTCGTTGCTCTCAACCATCGCCTCACCCCTCACGCCTTACCCCTTACGTGTGAGTTCTAGCTTACTGATCGTGGGTTCGAACAACGCTTGAATGACGATCCCATCGGGATCGGAGAAGTAAAAGGAATAGCTGCCGTCGCGATGCTGCTTCGGCGGTTTCACAACCTGCCCACCCAGTTGTTGTAGACGCGGTTCGACCTCTCGATACATTCGATCAACTGCCTCAGGACTCTCAAGGATCACACCAATGTGATCCAACAATTGCCTCGTCATAGGTTGGTGCGCCGCCAGCTCCGAGGGCGGAATCTGGTGCAGGGCGAAATTGTCCGAACCGGAACTGAAATACACGTTGTGGGGGTCTGGTTCCCACACCATCTTCATCCCCAACAACTGTTCATAGAATGTGCGCGAACGCGCGAGATTCGTGACGCGTAGCGCCACATGACGTAATCCTCGATGGAGCGGAGCACTCATAGCCATCCTCGATCGTGTCCGTATAGTAGGGAGGCATCCAAGCTCCGTCAATTGAAAATCCCGATCAGGATGCTGAAAAATCCGGCCAGCGGCGTTCTCAGTCGTCCGTCTCCCTGCAACGTACCCCAAGGGTACGCTTCGGTCGCCGAACTCCCTGCGGCCTTGCTGGCCGGATTTTTGAGCATCCTGCGTGGTGTACTTCTGTCCCCAGACTGATGGCTGCGCCTCCTGTTCCGGCTTATGGTATGGTGAGGATGCTCACGCTTCCAATTTAGATTTTAGTTTTTCCTTCGCGACAATGACACAACACAAGAGTTTTGAAGGAATGACGGTGGCCGCGTTCGAAAGCCGTATGGCAACAGAGATGACCCGGCTGATCGTACGTTATGGCGGCCGGCCTTTCGTGGCCCCTGCCCTTCGAGAAATTCCCATCCAGGACAACCCCGTTGCGTTGCGCTTCGGCGCCAGATTGATCGACGGACAGGTCGATATCCTCATCCTCATGACAGGCATCGGCACAACGACCCTCTTTGACATTCTACGTTCACGCCATCCTCTCTCGTCGATTATGGCAGGGCTCAAGCAGACGGCCATCGTGGCTCGCGGCCCTAAGCCGGTCGCGGCGCTCAAGCCCCTGGGTATCACACCTACGCTCACCGTCCCGGAACCGAACACATGGGTCGAGGTGGTCTCTACGCTCGACGAGTACCGTCCCGTCAAGGGTCTCCGCGTCGCCGTGCAGGAATACGGCATATCCAATCCTGATTTATTGGAAGCCTTGAAGCAGCGCGGAGCAGAGGTGTTTCCCGTTCCCATTTATCGGTGGGCACTGCCGGAAGACACGGGCCCCTTGAAGCAGGTGCTCGGCGAGATCATCGCTGGGAACATTCAGGTGATGCTGGTCACCAACGCCGCACAGATCGATCATGTGATGCAGATACTCGAACAGGAAGGCACAACCGCGCAGTTCAGAGACGCGTGCAGGAAGATGGTTGTTGCGTCCATCGGCCCCACTGCCAGCGAACGCCTCACACATTACGACTTGTCCGTGGACTTTGAACCCTCGCACCCGAAGATGGGAGTGCTCGTCAAAGAAACCAGTGAACAGGCCCATGCACTCTTGAGCCCATAACGCAGAATACGGCACAATGAATGGGAAAACATGGCGCAGTACACACCCTCGTCGTGCTGTCGCTCCGGCCGCCGCTCACCGGGTGTTACTCTTCAATTCGCGTGTAGTATATCGGCAGCTGAAAGAGAGAATCCGACAAGGGCCGTATCTTGACATGCTGGTATTCCACGCTCCAACTGCCGTCCTTCTTCATCAACTTCAGCGGAAAATGTATATCGGTAGCCACCCACTGGTAATACACGTCCGTCCGTTCTTTCCGTTTCGTAGTCACTTCATATAAGATCGTCTGGTGGCCTTCACGTGTTTCTTGTCCGATCTCTTCCCGCGACACTTCTCCCTCCAGCTTCTCGGTCACCATCGGATCCTGCTCCGCGCTGTAGGGAACGGTCTTGAAATGTCTGATGCGCGAGAGCAACTGCCATACGATCCGCTGATCCTTCCGCACGATGCTGACGCCGACCGGCCCGGCCGCGTGATGCTCGAGCCGCCACATGTCGTCCCGATAGAAGAGGGCATCCTTGCCGATGCGGCCGTCGATTGTGGTGATACGATCAGCAGTGAACTCCAGCGCCCAAGCCGGGAGGTGGGCTCCAACGCCCAGTGCGATAAGCAGGATCGAGAGGATTCGTGACATCGCCGCTCAATGTACCATAGTTGGTGGACTGGTTTGCCAGCGTCAGGCGGAGATCGAAAGGACCGCCGCGCCTTGAAATGATCCAGACTTGAGAGCCTGCAGCGCCCGGTTGGCCTCTTCAAGTGAAAAGCGAACCGTGTGTGGTTTGATAGGAATCGCCGCAGCCTCGCCCAGCAGATCGAGGCCGTCCTGCCTCGTATTGGCCGTGACGCTTCGAATGACTCGCTCGCCAAAGACCTCGCGATCGTAGTCGAGTGAAGGAATCGGCGTCATGTGAATACCGGCAAGAGCGAGGGTGCCGCCGCGTTCTAACGCACGCAAGGCCGGTGGAACTAATTCCCCGGCCGGCGCAAAGATAATCGAGCCGTGGAGCTTGTCCGGAGGACTGTCGGTCGCCCCTCCCACCCATACGGCGCCCAATTCACGTGCAAGACGTTGATGCTCCGGTTTTAACGAACTGACGTAGACCTGACAGCCCCAATGACGGGCAATCTGGATGGCAATGTGCGCGGACGCTCCAAACCCATAGAGACCGAGCCGTTGGCCAGGCTGGATTCCACTCACACGTAATGCGCGGTAACCGATAATCCCGGCACAGAGGAGAGGGGCCGCTTCTTCATCACTGAACACTTCCGGAATCGGATAGGCAAATACTTCAGGAACGAGCGCATATTCTGCGTATCCGCCATCGACATGATACCCGGTAAACCTTGCACGTTCACACAGGTTCTCTCGCCCGCTCGTGCAAAATTCACACTGGCCGCACGTATGCTGCAACCAGGCGATCCCGACTCGCTCGCCGACCGTCCTCTCATTTACACCAGGACCCACCCGACTCACAACCCCGACGGCTTGGTGGCCGGGAATGAGCGGAAGCGTGGGGTTGGACAACTCGCCTTCGATCACGTGAAGATCCGTCCGGCAGACGCCACAGACAGTGATGCGAACCAAGACCTCCCCGACATCTGGCTCCGGCATTGGAAGCTGGCGAAGCTGCAGCGGAGCAGTTCCCACATCCGCTGTATGTGTGAGGACCATCGCCTTCATCGGTGATCGCTCTCAGAAAAATTGGCCGATGGTGAACCGCGCTCAAGCGGGCGAACACAACACAGGCTGCTCAAAAGGTCATCCAACGAGGCCGCAGGAGAGTCACAATCGGAGGCGTACCCTCTCGGGTACGTTGAGGATTGTGACGAACCGAGAATGAAGTTGGGGGCCTTTTTCAGCAGCCTGTTAAGGTTTCGCTTTGATACATTCTATATCCAGCCGAATCTGAACTTCGTCGCCGACGACGAGCCCGCCGCTATCCAATGTCTTGTTCCAGACCATACCGAAGTCTTTACGGTTGAGTTTCCCCTCGGCGCTGAAGCCGGCTCGGTCATTGCCCCAGGGATCCTTCGTCGCCCCATTGTAGCGGCCAGCCAGGGTGACATCCTTCGTCACCCCATGCAGTGTGAGATCTCCCACAGCTGCAAATCCTTCTGCGGTTTTCTTGTAGTTCTTCATCTTGAAGGTTATCGTCGGATACAGTTTCACATCTAAAAATTCAGCATTCCGCAAGTGGATGTCTCGTTTGACGTGACTCGTATTCACCGACTCGGCCTTGATCGTGGCCTCAATCGCCGTCACTGTCCCGTCTTCGGCATCCATGTCGATAAACCCGGTATAGTCCATGAATCGGCCTGTGGTTTTGGAGACGACCATGTGCGCCACCCGAAACTCGATGGTCGAATGCTCGGGATCCAGGTTCCAACGAGCTGGTTCTGCCTGAACCGTTGTGGGAAGCCACGCCATTGCTCCGAGCCACAAAAGCACCAGCCACATCCGCCCTCTCCTCTTCAGCATGAATGAATCCTCTTGGGTGAATCGATTGGACCTATCTCCTCGAAGGCTGGCTCGATGCACCAGACTTGGTGGTGGACCGGCTCCCGACCGACAACACCTCGCGAGGAGACCGTCCACGACTCCCGGTTCGCATCCGGACATGGACGTCTACCGGATCCTCCCCCAACTCACTGGGGAACGGCAGGAACGGTTGGGCATTGACCACCGCATGGATGCCGGCTTCGTCAATTTCCCGCGCACCGGAGCCTTTCTCGATCTCGATCAACTGGGCTCGGCCGTTGGGAAACATCTTAAATCGGACCCTTACCGTTTCACTGCTGGGCCGATGCCGAACTCCGCGGACCTGCCGAGCCCAACTCCGACTAATGAGGTGACTCACCTGTTGCCAATAGGCTTTTCCCTCCCCTGGGGAGGCAAAGGGGACGAGATCTTCCTCGGCTACGGCGCCCGTTGCAACCGGTTCCACACCCGATTGCACTTCATCCAAGATGACGTCCTCGTACTGAGATTCCTCCGGACGAACGGGCGGCGGCTCACTACTTTCATGCTCATTAGCCGGCTCCGAGCGATCCATCGTCACATAGACGATACGCTGCATGAACCGTTCGAGTTTGTCCTGGCGGGTTCGAGCAAACGTCACTTGGACTCGTGCCGCCCTAGGTGCCACGGTGGTTCGACTCATGAGAATCGGTTCGAGCGTCACCGTCCCCTTCAACGTCATCGACTCTCCATCCGGCTCAAGGGTGACCGTTTGGGTTTGAAACGCGATAGAGTCACAGGTCGCCACCACGGGAGTCGTTCCCGCTGTAACTCCTCCAAGGACAATCGTCAGCGTGACAGGCTTGCCGGTTTGCAGATCCCCCATCGACTCCGCCTGACTCAACTCGAATTGCGCCCACCGTTTCGTGGGACCGGACGAGGAAGCCGTCTGTGGCGATGATTCGGAATGCGCTGGTACGATGAGGCAAGGACAGACGAATGCCACGCAACACATCCCCGCTCCCAGCACAAGGCCTCGGTGGTACAGAGCCTTCATAGTTTGCATCCTACCGATCGGCAGATCCTTGCGCAACCCGTTTTTCCCTGCAAGGGTAGGCGGAATCGCCCACCTGGTATACAATGAAGCCATGCGTGCACTCGTCAAGACCTCGGCACAACCAGGTTTGACCGCCACCGATAGACCGGACCCGAAGCCGGGCCCCGCCGACGCCATCATCCGTGTCACAGCCACCTCTCTTTGCGGGACAGACGCCCATATCTATAATTGGGATCCTTGGGCACACAGCCGCGTCCATCCCCCCCGGATTATCGGCCACGAAATGTGCGGTGTGATCGTGGAGGTCGGCTCGGATGTGACGCTCGTCAAGGTGGGCGATTACGTCGCCGCTGAGTCGCACCTCACATGTGGTCACTGCTTCCAATGTCGCACCGGACAGGCGCATGTGTGCAAGAATTACCGCATCCTCGGCGTCGATCACGACGGATCGTTCGCGGAATATGTGGCCTTGCCTGAATCTGTGCTCTGGAAGACTTCGCCCGCGATTCCACGAGAACTCGCCTGCCTCCAAGAACCGCTGGGCAATGCCGTCGACGCCGCCTTAGTCGAGAACCTCACAGGACAGACGGTCTTGATCACCGGTTGCGGACCGACCGGACTCTTCGCGGCCGCCGTTGCACGAACGGCCGGCGCCGCCATGATCATCGCCACGGATGTCAGTGCCTACCGTCTGGACCTGGCCAAACAGGTCGGTGTCGATCACGTGCTCAACGCCACGACTGAGACAGCGGACCGCATCGCCGCCGCCATTCGCGAGATCACTGCCGGAGAAGGCGTCGACGCCTCGCTCGAAATGTCGGGGAACCCGACGGCGTTGCATCATGCCTTCAGTTCCGTCAAGAACGGTGGCCGCGTGACACTCTTCGGTATTCCAACCGGTCCGATCATGTTCGACCTCGCGAATGAAGTTATTTTTAAGGGAATTCGGGTCTACGGCATTACCGGCCGCCGGCTCTTCAAAACGTGGTATCGCTTGACCGGCCTCTTCCAGGCGGGACTGAACATCAAGCCGATCATCACCCATACGTTTCCCCTGAAAGACTTCACACGAGGGTTCGAGTTGATCAATTCAGGCCAGTGTGGGAAGGTGGTCTTGATTCCGTAATCATAGTGCTGAGAGATGAGTGCTGAGAACCGAATCCGCTGATCATCCCAGTCTCAGCACTCGGTCCTAACAGTCCGATGGCCTACGACTCACTCAAGACAACTATGTCAGCGCGGCTCGCTGAAATCCGCGCGGCAGGCCTCTATAAATCTGAGCGGCAGATCCTCGGTCCGCAGGGGGCCGAGATTCGAGTGGCGCAAGGCGAGGTCCTCAATCTCTGTGCCAACAACTATCTGGGACTCGCCAACCATCCCGATATCCGGCAGGCTGCTGCCGCCGGACTGCAAGAGCATGGCTACGGCATGGCCTCCGTCCGGTTCATCTGCGGCACGCAGGATCTCCATACACAACTCGAGCAAACACTCAGCACGTTCCTGGGCACCGAGGATACGATCCTCTACAGTTCCTGCTTCGATGCCAACGGCGGACTCTTTGAGGTGCTCCTCGGCGAGCAAGACGCGGTCATCAGCGACGCCTTGAACCACGCCAGTCTGATCGATGGCATCCGGCTCTGCAAAGCCACCAGGCTCCGCTATGCGCACTCCGATATGGGGGACTTGGAAGCCAAGCTGCGCGACGCGGCAGGCTGCCGGCTTCGCCTGATCGCAACGGACGGGGTCTTCTCCATGGATGGCGACCTCGCGAAACTCGATCGGATCGTCGAGCTGGCGGATCGATACGATGCCACGGTGATCGTGGACGACAGTCACGCGACCGGCGTGCTCGGACGCAACGGACGCGGCACGCCGGACCATTTCGGCGTCGCCGACCGGATCGAAATCGTCACGAGCACGCTGGGGAAAACATTGGGCGGCGCCGCAGGCGGGTTTACGTCCGGACGCAAGGAAATCGTCGAGCTATTACGGCAGCGATCGCGACCCTACCTGTTTTCGAATTCACTCCCCCCGGTCATCGCCGCAGCGGCTCGTCGGGCCGTGATCCTCGTGGCCCAGGGCGACCAGTTACGGGCCAAACTGCAAGAGAATGCGGCCTACTTCCGGGCACAGCTCACCGCACTTGGATTCCGACTCATTCCCGGCGAGCATCCCATCATTCCCATCATGCTGGGTGACGCGTCACTCGCCACCAGAATGGCCGAGCGGCTCTTGGAGGAAGGGATCTATGTCGTGGGATTCAGTTACCCGGTGGTGCCGGAAGGTCAGGCGCGGATTCGTGTGCAGATGTCGGCGGCCCACCAGTACGAACAACTGGAGCGAGCCAGCGCCGCCTTTGCGACTGTCGGCCGGGAACTGGGCGTGATCCGATAAAAACGTCTGTCTGGTTTATCTGGTCTGTCTCGTTGCTCGTTCAGACCGGATAGACCAGACAGACTAGACAGACCAAACAGACAGCTTTCGTCCCTATTCTCGAATTGCCTGCGCGCGCTTCTGTAAATACGCGTTGCGCACGGCCGTATACAGATCCAACGTCGCTTCTTCGACCCCCTGAAACTTTTCGAGATTTCGCGACCGTTCATTGACAATTTCGCCCACGCGCGACCCAATTTGGATGATGCTCGTGGTCATCCGGTTCTTGTGGGCGACCACGGAAGGGACGCCGTCGACTTCAATGATCGGTACGACCAGCCAGTTGATCGGATTGAGAAATATGTCGCCGACATATCCTGCAAAATCCCGAACGGTGAATGGCGGGAGAAACGGCACCACGAGATAGGGGCCCGGCTTCACCCCATAGAAACCCAGCGTCTGCCCCAAATCCTCTTCCGGCGTCACCAGATCGATCTTCTTCGCGACATCGAAAAATCCCCCGATGCCGACCGTACTGTTGATCAAGAATCGTCCCAACTCGATACCGGCGCCTTTCACTTTTCCCTGGAAGACATTGTTGAGAAAACGCGGAGCAAAGCGAATGTTGTAGAAAAAGTTGCTGACCCCGACCTGCACCGGATCCGGCGTGATGAAATTGTATCCTTTGGCGACCGGCTTGAGAATGAAGCGATCCAATTGCCGATTGAACTCGAAGATGCTCGTATTTAACGGCTCCAAAGGATCATATTCTTCACCGGCTCCCTCATCGGCTCTGGCAAAGGGATCGTGCGTGTCGTCCGTTTGATCATCTGGCGCCGGCGAAGGAGCGGGTGCCTGTGCTTGGCTCGCGACCGGTGTCGCGTTGCTCAATCCCTGTGTCTGCACCGTGCCGGTTTTCCCCGCACAGCCAATGACAAACATCATCGCGACACTCAGCAGACTGAACGTCAACAGACGAAAGGGAATCATCACTTCGGCCTCCTTACCCCACCTCGTTCATGACACGTCTACTCCGCCCATTACGTTGCTCCTTTAGGCAAGTCCCGGCGGAGCCGACGCGCACTGTATCAAATGCTGAGACGATCTCCAATCAATTTGTATGGGATCGTGGAATGGGCATGGACACTAAACTGTATGACAGACGGGCACGGGCTAGGATGGGCTGGCCCCCTGGATGAATTCGGCCCATCGCCCGAAATAGGCCGTGCCCCCGACCTGATAGGTGTTGTTGTGGTCAGCGCCGGGAATGACGTAGAAGGATTTGGGTGGCGGAGCGGCCTCGAAGACCTGCCTGCCCAACTCGAGCGGGATGATGTCGTCTTTGTCTCCGTGAATGATCAGCTTCGGAAGCGACAGGCGCGGAAGGCGATCGATCAAGGTGAAGTCCGCCCCCAGCAGCCAATGAACCGGCAACCCCCCGTAATGGAACTTGGCCACCGCTTCGATCGACGGAAACGCCGATTCGAGGATCAGCCCCGCGGCAGGCTTCTGCACGGCAAGTTCCCCGGCAACGGCCGCACCGAGCGAGCGCCCGAATATAATGATGCGTTCGGGACGAATCATTCTCGTTCGCGTGAGATAGGCGTGCGCCCCGAACGCATCCTGATAGAGCCCCTCCTCCGACGGCCGCCCCTGACTCCGGCCATAGCCTCGATAGTCGAACAGGAACACCGAGAGTCCAAGGCGATAGAGGAGTTTCAGATTCTCGAGGCGGTGGATGATCGTGCCGGCGTTGCCATGGCACCAGAGTATGATCGGACGGTCGGCCTGAGCCTCCACATACCAACCGAAT
>Ga0075433_10001130_pt1 | contig 19334 bp, 21 predicted proteins | sample RhiMethybrSRZTD2_FD_75299 | JGI IMG/M metagenome (GOLD analysis project Ga0075433, IMG submission 75299) | Populus rhizosphere microbial communities from Tennessee, USA - Rhizosphere MetaG P. TD hybrid SRZTD2 | ecosystem: Host-associated > Plants > Roots > Rhizosphere > Soil | place: USA... | reverse complement strand
CAAAAATACGCCGAGTCGGCGATCAATCGCGGTCTCGAGGCGATCATCGTCGGCGCCGGCTCGGCCGCCCATCTGGCGGGCGTCGTCGCGGCGCACACGACGCTGCCCGTCATCGGCGTGCCGATCGATTCGTCGAGCCTGAAGGGTCTCGACGCGCTGCTCGCGACCGTGCAGATGCCCGGCGGCATCCCGGTCGCCACGATGGCGATCGGCAAGGCGGGCGCGACCAACGCCGGCATCTTCGCAGCGGAGATCCTCGCGCGGAAAGACGCGGCGCTCGCCGCCAAGCTCGCACGCTTCAAGGAAGAAATGGCCGTCGGCGTCCTCGCAAAAGACAAAAAGCTTCAGAGTGAACGCGCCAAGCGCTGAAGATTTCTCCGCCGCGTTCGCTGCGCTCCGCCGCGGCGAGGTGGTCGTGTTTCCGACCGAGACTTTCTACGGCCTCGGCGCCGACGCGCTCGACGCTTCGGCGGTCGAGCGCGTGACCGCGCTCAAGGGCCGTGCGCCGGACAGCCCCATCGCGGTCATCGTCGCCGACCGCGCCATGCTGGCTCAAATCGTCGCCGACGTTTCGCCGCTGGCGGAAAAACTAATCGAGCGTTTTTGGCCGGGCCCGTTGACGCTCGTGCTTCCCGCCAAAAAAGGTCTTCCCGCTCCGCTGCTCAACGTGGAAGGAAAGCTCGGCGTGCGTGTTTCCAGCCATCCGGTCGCCGCGCGGCTCGCGCGCGATCTGGGCCGGCCGCTGACGGCGACCAGCGCGAATCCATCCGGACGAGAGGCGGCGCGAACGATCGCGGAAGCGCGGCAATATTTTGCCGATAAACTTACTATTTTCTTAGACGGCGGAGTCCTTACGGCGGAACACGGCTCGACGGTCGTAGAGGCGACCGGCGATCGTTTGAAAATTCTTCGCGAGGGGGCGATCCGCCCCGCAGAGCTGGAAGTGATTCGATGATCCGTCTCGTTCGATTCTGGGCAGCGGCCGCGGCGCTCTTCTTCGCCGCTGCGCCTATCGCCGCCGAAGATATTGCTTGTAAGGTGACCCCGAGCTTCTCGAGCGGCGGAAGCATAGGCGACGCCGTGGCGGGCGAGATCCGCGCGACGGAGAAAAAGATTCTCCTCGCGCTCTTTGGCTTCAACAACCCCCGACTCGCCGATGAGCTGGCGCAGCTCGCGAAGCGCGGCGTCGCGGTGCGAGTCAAAATCGACGCGGCCAAAGGCGGGCAAAAAAAGGAGACTAGCGTCGTCGAGATACTGAAGAGCGCGGGAGCCGAGGTGCAGGCGGTCGCGCCCCAGGGAAGGAATCACAACAAGTTCGCGGTGATCGACGGTGAGAAAATCCTGACCGGCTCTTACAACTGGACGATCAAGGCGGAAAGCAACTGGGAGAACCTGCTCGTGATCCGCTGCGCCGAGTTGGCTCGGATGTACGATAGCGAATGGGAAAAAATCCGCTGAAGTCGCTATGGATGTTTTCGTTACTCGCGGGCGTTGCCCTCGTCGCGCTGGGCTGCGGCGACGCGCCCAAGGAAGACAAGGCCAAAGAGGCGGTACGCGACGCCGTCACGCGCGAGTTCCGCTCCTACGAAGGGGCGAAGAAAAACCTCGGCGAGGCGGAGCAGCGGGAAGCGGAGCGGCGCGAGCAGGAAAAACAACTGGGGAAGGATTGATTACTTTTTGGCCGTCAGCCGCTTCACCTCGCCGGCGTTCTCTCCTTCATAATACGGCACGTCGTCTCCCCTGCGGTAAAATGCGCGCAGCGTCGCGCCGCCGGGCGCGCAGGTGAGCGCGCCGATCTTTTTGGCGTCGGGGTATTCGGTGATATCGGGATAAACCATGGTGCTGACGCAGAGGTATTTGAGCTCGTGCCCGCCGGTATTGATCAGCTGGTGCGGTTTTTCCGCGCCCGCGGGAAAAGCGATGAAGGTTCCCGACGAGACGGGCACCTCTTCGGCGCCGATGCGCAGCAATCCCGTGCCTTCGAAGATGTAGATCATCTCCTCGTTGGTGAAGTGCGTATGAAACGGGAAGGCCGCCTTGCCGGGCGGCACGGCAAAAACGCTGTAGCCGAGCTTCGCGGCGCCCACCGCCGCGCCGACGCGCAGGCGCTTGCCGCCGAACGGCGAGCCCGCGGGTCCTTTCAGCTCCTCGACTGCGACGTCGGAAAGTGAAACGATATTTTCATGCTTCGCCATGTCATCCTCCCGTGAGAATCTAACGCTACCATTTTTTTCCGCCACTATGCTATGACCGAGTCATGCTGGTGTTATCGGAAAAAGAAATCCGCCGACTGATCGACGTCGAAGAGCTCATCCGCGCGCTCGAGCAGGCGCACGTCGAGTTCTCGCTCGGCCGGGCGGTGATGCCCGTGCGGCAAGTGGTGCCGCTGCCGGAGATCGGCGGGCGCATGACTACGATGCCGGCCTTCCTCAGCGCCGACCGGGCGCTCGGCATGAAAGTCGTCACCTATTTCAAGGACAACGCGCGCCTCGGCTTGCCGGCGATTCTCGCGACGATCCAGCTTTATAGTGCGGAGACGGGAAAGCTCGTCGCGATTCTCGACGGCACTTACACGACGGCGATGCGCACCGCCTGCGCTTCGGCGATGGCGACCAGGGCGCTGGCGAATCGCGACGCGCCCGTGCTCGGCATACTCGGCGCCGGCGTGCAGGCGCGGGCGCATATCGAAGCGCTGTCTAAAGTGCGGCGCCTCGAGAAAATCAAAGTGTACAGCCCGTCGGGAGAAAGCGCGCGCAAACTGAAGGAAGAGTTAGCGCCGGCGATCGAAGCGAGCATCGAGGCGGCGGCTTCTGCGGAATCCGCGGTCCGCGGCGCCGATCTCGTCGTCACCGCCACGACGGCGGCGACGCCGATTCTCGATCGCGCCTGGCTGAAGCCGGGAGCGCACGTGAACGCCGTCGGGGCGCACCGGCCGGATTTGCGCGAGCTCGATGCGGCGACGCTCAAGGCGGCAAGAGTCGTTGTCGATTCGCGCGAGGCGATCATGACCGAGTGCGGGGATGTGCTGCTCGCCATCAAAGAGGGCGCCATCGATGCGGGCCGTGCGTCGACCGAGATCGGCGAAGTCCTCGCGGGTCGAAAATCCGGGCGAGCCGATGCTTCGGAAGTTACGGTTTACAAATCCGTCGGCATCGCGATCCAAGACGTCGCCGCCGCGCGCCTGATTTATCGCAAGGCGGCCGAGCAAAAGGCCGGCGTCGAGGTGGAGATTTGATGCGCGGGCTCGAAAGTCTTCGCATCGATAAGTGGCTTTGGGCGGCGCGCTTTTTCAAGACGCGAAGCCTCGCCGCCGAAGCGGTCGAAGGCGGCAAGGTCCATCTGAACGGCGGCCGCATCAAGCCGGCGCACGCGCTGCGCCCGGGCGACGAGCTCAACATCCGGCGCGGACCCTACGAGATAATCGTTATCGTGCGCGGCCTCTCGGAGCATCGCGGTCCCGCCGAGCAGGCGCAGACGCTCTATGAGGAGACCGCCGCGAGCAAAGCAGCGCGCGAGGCGCTGACGGCGCAGCTCCGCCTGGAACGAGGGCCGGCTTTTCAATCGGAAGGGCGGCCGAGCAAAAAGGACCGGCGCGACATCCTCGGCTTCAAGCGCAAAGGCTGGTAAAAATTCGGCACAGGCCGGACGCATCTCTCCCGGGCGATGCGATGGGTCTCTGCTACGGTCGACCGACTTAAATTCTCCCGGGCGCCAGAACGTTTTGAGTAGGGGCGGTTCGCGAACCGCCCTATGAAACGCGGAAAGCCGAAGGACACAGGTCGTTCACCGCGCAGCTTTGACAATCCGGTTTCCGCGCATAACAAACTCTGCGGCCGTGAAGCACGAGCCGGTGAGAAAAGCCGGTCCACTCCTCCGGCGGCAATAATTTCATCAAGTCGCGCTCGATTTTTTCCGGATTTTCCTCGCGCGTGAGCCCGAGGCGGCGCGAGACGCGCTTGCAGTGCGTGTCGACGATGACGCCGGGAACGCCGAAGGCGTGGCCGAGGATCACGTTGGCGGTTTTTCTGCCGACGCCGGGAAGCCGCGTCAGTTCTTCCATCGTCACCGGCACCTCGCCGCCATGCTTATCGACCAATTGCCGGCTCATTTTTTTGAGCGCCGCCGCCTTGGCGCGAAAGAGGCCGAGACGCCGGATCCGCGCCTCGATGGTTTTCACCGGGGCGCGCGCCAGGGCCCGCGGCGTTGAATAGCGGCGGAAAAGCTCCGGGGTCACGCGGTTCACCATCTCGTCGGTGCATTGCGCCGATAAGATCACCGCGACGAGCAGCTCGAAGGTATTTTTATGCTCCAGCGGCACCTGAAGGCCGGGATAGGCCTCGGCGAGGCGCCGCGCGATCGCCGCGGCCCGCCGCCGCTTTTCGTCCGCCGACTCGCGCTTCACCGCGTCAATTCGCGAAGGCTTTCTTGCCGGGATAAACGGCGCGCTTGCCGAGCTCCTGCTCGATGCGGAGCAGCTGGTTGTATTTCGCGGTCCGCTCGCCGCGGCAGGGCGCGCCGGTCTTGATCTGCCCGGCGTTGGTCGCGACGGCGAGGTCCGCGATGGTCGCGTCCTCGGTCTCGCCGGAGCGGTGCGAAATGACCGTCGTGTAGCCGGATTTCGCCGCCAGGCGCATCGTCTCCAGCGTCTCGCTGAGCGTGCCGATCTGGTTCACCTTGATGAGGATCGAGTTCGCCACGCCCATATCGATACCGCGCTGAAGTCGCGCCTTGTTCGTGACGAAGAGGTCGTCGCCGACGAGCTGGACCTTCTCCCCGAGCGCCTCGGTCAACATTTTCCATCCGTCCCAGTCGTCTTCGGCGAAGCCGTCCTCGATCGAGACGATCGGATACTGCCGCACCCAGTCTTCATACAAGCGAACCATTTCTTCACGGCTGCGTTTGCGGCCGTCGGACTTCTTGAAAAGATAACCGCCGTCGGCGAAAAGCTCGCTCGATGCGACATCGAGCGCCAGCGCGATGTCGCTCGCAGGCTTATAGCCGGCCTGCGCGATCGCCTCGAGCAGGAGTTGCACCGCCTCTTCGTTGGTCTTGAGCCGCGGCGCAAAGCCGCCTTCGTCGCCGACGCTCGTCGAGTAGCCGTGCTTGTGCAAGACCTTTTTGAGCGTCTGAAAAATCTCCGCCGCGGCGCGGAGCGCCTCGGAGTAGCTCGGCAAACCTAACGGCACGACCATGAATTCCTGAAAATCGACGTTGTTGTCGGCGTGCGCGCCGCCGTTGAGCACGTTCAGCATCGGCACCGGGAGCGTTTTGGCGCGCGCGCCGCCGAGGTAACGATAGAGCGGCAGCTTCTCCGCCGCCGCCTCGGCCTTCGCGGCGGCGAGCGAGACGCCGAGGATGGCGTTGGCGCCGAGCCGGCCTTTATCCGGGGTTCCGTCGAGGTCGATCAGGAGGCCGTCGATCTCCTCTTGCTTCTTCGCGTCCTTGCCGCGGAGCCGCGGCGCGATCACGCGGTTCACGTTGGCGACCGCCTTGGCGACGCCTTTGCCGAGATAGCGCTCGCCCCCGTCGCGCAGCTCGATCGCCTCGTGCTCGCCGGTCGAGGCGCCGGAGGGCACCGTGGCGCGGCCGCGCACGCCGTTCGCCAGCGTGACATCGACCTCGACGGTCGGCTGCCCTCGCGAGTCCAACACCTCGCGACCGAGTACCTGCTTAATTTTCATCTTCCGCCTCCGAATACGGCGCTCAAACGCGCGATCTTTGCGAGCAAGCCGCGAAAAAATATGCTACAGTATGATCCCTCGAACGATGCGCACGTCTCGCTCATCCCGACGCTGGGTCCTCTATCTTTTTTCCAGCCTGTTCGTCGCGCTAGCCGTCTTCACCGCGTTGGGCGAGCGCGGGGTTTTTCATCTCTGGCACCTGCGCGCGGAGAAAAAACAACTGCAGGAGAAAAATTTTCTCCTGCAGAAGGAAAACGACGGCTTGAGAGAACGCGTCGATCGAATTCGCCGCGACGACGACTATCTCGAAAAAATAGCGCGCGAAGAACTCGGGCTCACGAGGCCCGGCGAGACGGTTTATCGCTCCGCCTCGCCCGACCCCAACCGGAGTAAAGCCGCCGCCGAGGCCCCCGTCCAGCCCGGCGCGGCGCTCAAGCCTGATTCTTGATCTTTTCGGAGCGATCAGGAGCCGGGCTTGAAAACGAAGTGATAGTATTCGTCCATGTCCATCAGGGACTGGACCTCCGAAGCGTCTTTCACCCGCACCTCGATCACCCAGCCGTCATTGTAGGGATCCTCGTTGATGATGGAAGGGTGCGCTTCGAGCTCCGGATTTACCGCGATCACCGTTCCCGACACGGGCGCGATGAGCTCCGCGGCAGTCGTGTTCGATTCGACTTCCGCAAACGCCTCGCCCTTCTCGACCTTGTCTCCGACCTCGGGCAAATCGACGGAAAGGATCTTGCCGAGCTCGCTCTGTCCGTAATTCGTGACGCCGAAACAGACATGTTCGTCTTCAACAACGCCGACCCACACGTGCTCTTCGCTGACTTTCAAGGTTCTCTCTTCCATAACCGGCAATTGGAAGACTATAGAGATTGTTCTTCGCCTGTCAAGATCGCAACGAGATAACTCTTGCGAGGCTTTCGCTTGAATATTCGCCGGTCATCTAGTATTGCCGACTCTAGTCATGGACGCGAGTCAGTCAGCGCAAAAGATCGTGGAATCGCTCAAGAGCGCGGGCGTCGATTTCGTCGCGACGCTGCCGGATTTGAAGATCGTCGAGGTGATTCGCGCGATCGACGCGGACGCGGCGCTCAAGCATGTGCCGCTCTGCCGCGAAGAAGAAGGCGTCGGCATCTGCGCCGGCGCGTACCTCACGGGCAAAAAGCCGGCGCTGCTCATGCAGAACGCCGGACTGCTCAACAGCTGCAACGCGCTGACGACGACCTGTCTCCAGTTTCAAATTCCGGTTTTGCTCTTGATTTATTATGCCGGGGACTTCGGCGACCGCGGCTTCGCGACGGTCGGTTCGGTGACCGAGCCGGTGCTCGACGCGCTCGGTCTGCGCACCTATGTCCTGCGCCATCCCGAGGAGGTCGAAGGCACGATCCGCGGCGCGCAGGTACTCGCGGAAGATTCCCGCCGCCCGGTCGCCGTGCTGCTGACGCGCAGCGTCGTGGGGGCCGATTGATGCAGCGCTACGATTATCTCAAGGCGATCGCCGGCGACGCGGGCGACGCGCTCGTCGTCGCGGCGGGCTGGGCGGCGCGCGAGTGGCAGGCGCTCCGGCCGGGCGACGGCAACTTCCGGCCGCGGACGCTCGGCCTCGCCTCGTCGATCTCGCTCGGCATCGCCCTCGGTCTCCCGGAGCGGAAAGTCATCGCGCTCGACGGCGACGGCGCGTTTCTCATGAATCTTTGCGGGCTGCCGACGATCGCCTGGCAGAACCCTCCCAATCTCATCCACCTGCTGTTCGACAATCAATGCTACGAGGCGTCGGGGGCGACGGTCACCGCGACGGTCTCGGGCAGCGACGCGGTCGCGCTCGCCAAAGGCGCCGGGTATAAGCACGCCTGCTGGGTGAACGGCCCGGAGGAGTTCCGCCGCGAATTTTTGGCCGCGATGAAACGCGGCGCGCTCAGCCTCATCGCCGCCAAGGTCGAGCCGGGGCAGCCGAAACTGCCGCCGATCCGCGCCGACGAGTTGGAGAACAAGTACCGTTTCATCCGCCACATCGAAGAGACATCGAAGAAATCGATCCTCGGTCCGTCCGACCATCGCCCCAAATAATACCGCGATTAAAGCTCGCCAACGATCAAGGAGTTTCCATGCTTCTGCTCAAAGACGACGACGTGCAGAAAGTCCTCACGATGCCGATGACGCTCGAAGCGCTGGACGCGACGCAGCGCGAGATCATCAAAGGCGACGCCGCGACGATGGGCCGCATCGACGTCTATCTTCCGTGCGAGCGGCCGGAGAGCTATTACCGCTGGGCGCTGATGACCGGCGGCGCGCGCCGCGACGGCTACGTCGTCGCCCGCATGCTCTCGGATATCGTCAGCTGGCCGGGTGAGCCGGGGAGCCAGCGCGAAAACAAACACTGCATCCAACCGGGAACTTACTGCGGGCTGCTGTTTATGTTCAGCGCGCGCGACGGCATGCCGGCGGCGCTCATCAACGACGGTTTTCTCCAGCACATGCGCGTCGCCGCCGGCGCCGGTCTCGGCGTTAAATATCTCGCGAAGAAAGACAGCCACTCGGTCGGCATGATCGGCTCCGGCGGCATGGCGCGGACCTACCTCGAAGCTTTTTCCGCGGTGCGGAAGATCGACAGGGTGAAAGTCTACAGTCCAAGCCAGGCGAACGCGCGGCAGTACGCGAAGGAGATGAGCGAAAAGTTCAAAGTCTCCGTCGAGCCCGTCGCCTCCGCGCGCGCCGCCGTTAAAGGCGTCGACATCGTGTCGTGCTGCACCTCGTCGATCGATCCGGTGTTCAAGACCGAATGGCTCGAGCCGGGCATGCACGTGACCGACGTCACCTGGGACGAAACCGAGTCCGGTTTCGCCGGCAAAGTGGACGTGGCGGTGAAAATGGGCGAGAGCACGCCGCATCTCGAAAACCCGCCGCCCGGCGCCTTTTACGCCGCGCACGGCTTTTTGGGCTATGTCGCGGGGCAGGAGGCGGAGAAAGCGATCGTGCCGCGCCGCCCGCCGCGCGATGAGATTTTAAAGATGCCGACGCTCGCCGACGTGATTTCCGGCAAGGCGAAAGGGCGCACAGACGATCGACAAACGAGCTGGTTTTTGAACCTCGGCGTCATGGGCGTTCAGTTCGCGGCCGTCTGCACCGCGGTCTTCCACGAGGCGAAGAAAAAAAATATCGGCCGCGACATTCCGACGGAATGGTTCACGCAGAATATTCGAGACTAGAGTAGGGGCGGTTCGCGAACCGCCCCTACATCGGATTGAATTTTCGCCGGTGAAAAGATAAGCGTGAGATCAGGAGGAGTTGCCTATGGCCACGCAGGTCGTCGATACCGACGGGCATATCTTCGAGCGAGATCAGGACATCGCCGATTACATGGAAGCGCCGTACCGCGGCCGGAAAGAGCTGCTCACGCTGCCGTTTTTCCCGACCCTAGACGGCTTCCAGCGCATGGCGCGCCGCGTCGGCGACGGCCGTCCGTACGTGATCGGCCCCGACGATCCGAAGAGCTGGCACGACGTGCTCGACCGCGAGGGGCTCGACCGGGCGGTGATCTATCCGACGGCCGGCCTCGCCGAAGGCTTCATTCAAGACGCCGATTGGGCGGTGGTCGTATGCCGCGCCTATAACAATATGATGTCGGAGCGCTACATCAAATATAACCGGCGTCTGAACGTGGTCGCGCTGCTGCCGATTCAAGACATCCAGGAAGCGGCGAAGGAGCTCAGGCGCTGCGTCAAGGAGCTCCACATGGCGGGCGGCGTGATCGCGCCGGTCGGCTTCCCGACGCCGCTTGGCGACCGCTATTTCGATCCGCTTTACGCCGAGGCGGAGAAGCTCGGCACGCCGCTCGCGATCCACGGCGCGCCGTCGCGCGGGCTCGGCTTCGATTTTTTCCGCTCACTCATCGAAGCGCGCACGCTGTCGCATCCCTTCGCGCAGATGATCGCGCTCACGAGCGTGATCCTCGAAGGCGTGCCGGAGCGCTTTCCCAGGCTCAAGATCGCCTCGCTCGAAGCGGGCTGCTCGTGGCTGCCGTTTCTCATGGACCGCCTCGACATGGAATACAAAAACCGGCCGCACCAGGCGCCGCTGCTGAAGAAAAATCCGAGCGAGTACATGAAAGGCGGGCAGATCTTCTATCACACGGAGCTGTGGGAGGACATGCTGCCGGTCGCGCTCGAGCGCCTCGGCGAAGATCTTTTTCTCTACGCTTCGGACTACCCGCACGAGCCCGATCTCGCCGAGGCGATACGGGAATTCGAGGCGCGAAAAGATCTATCCGAGGTCGCGAAGCGGAAAATCCTCTCGGACAACGGCAAGCGTTTTTATAGCATGGAAGCTTGAGCGCCGCCGCGGCGGAGTGAATAAAAAAAGGGAGCGATCCGACCCATCGCTCCCTTTTTTATTTGCTTTAAGTGGAAGTGGTCTACCAGCGGTTCCGGCCGCCACCGCCCATGCCGCCGCCGCCTCCGCCTCCGCCTCTGCGATTGCCGCCGCCGCCCATGCCGCCGCCGCCCATGCCGCCGCCGCCCCCGGGCCGCCGCTCCTGAGGCCTGGCCTCGTTCACGACCAGCGTGCGGCCGTCGAGCTGAGAGCCGTTCAAGGCGTCGATCGCCTTCTGGGCCTCCTCCGAAGAGTTCATCTCGACGAAGCCGAACCCGCGCGACTGTCCGGTAAACTTGTCGGAGATCACGCGCGCCGAGGTGACCGAGCCATACTCGGTGAAGATCTCTTCGAGCCTCCCTTCCGTCACGGAATAGGGCAGACCGCCCACGTATAACTTATTTCCCATATTCTCCTCCAGATCGCACTAAAATTTGGTCTTTGCCTTGGGACACGGGATTATTGATGGGAGAAGAACATGAGAGGCGGCACGGTAGGAACTCGGCCCTGGTCGGATGCTGCTCTAACCACTAATCGCGTTCGCAAGGACAGACTCACCCGAGGCCTTTCGCCCGTTAAAATCGCTGGCCCGGAAGGCCCCATACCGAGCCCGCGATTCAGTTGGAAAGTACTTACGGACAGGATATTTGTCAATAGGGGTTTTTACCGGAACGACCCCTAGGTCCTTGGATTGACAACTGTTATCCCATCCCTTAAGCTTTTCGAGCGCGGGCGTAATTCAGCGGTAGAATGCCAGCTTCCCAAGCTGGACGTCACGGGTTCGATCCCCGTCGCCCGCTCCATTTTTTCGACCTGTCTCCATCTTTTCCCGATCTTTCCTTCTCATTGCGCTTGCAAAACCGTGGACGTTTCCCTTATACCTCGCGGCTGAAATGGCAAACGGCTCTTCGATCGCCGAGCATGCGGAGCTGCTCGCACGCGTGGAGCTCTTCAGCGGCCTCAGCCGGGTGGCGCTCGCCAAGCTCGCGGCCCATCTGGTGCCGGTGAGTCTGGCCGGCGGCGTCGAGTTGTTCCACCAGGGCGAGCCCGGCGACGCTTTCTATCTCATCGCGCGCGGCGACATCGGCGTATACGTCGCCGGAGCGGCCGACGAGGGCGAAACGCGAGTGGCGCTGCTCGGCGCCGGCGCTCCCGTCGGTGAGATGGCGCTGCTCACGAACGCCCCGCGATCCGCCACGATTCGCGCGGAGAGCGACGGCGAGCTGCTCCGGCTCGATCGCGCGCGCTTTCTCGCTCTGATGCGCCAGGAGCCGGATGTCCTGCTGGCGATCGCGGCGACGCTCAGCCGGCGCTTGCAGACGACGCAGGCGCGGAGCGACGGCGCGGCCGCCGACGGCGGCATCGGAGTTTCTGAGAATCCTGTCGATACGGCGGCTTCGCTTCCTGCAGCAGTAAAACGCCGGCGCTTATGGCGGCCGAGCCGTTCCGCGCTGAGTGGATTGGCGGCGGGAGTCGTTCTGCTGTGCGGCTGGCTCGCCGCCCCCCCGGCGGGATTATCGCTCTCCGGCTGGCATGCGCTCGTACTTCTCGCCGCCGCGGTCCCGGTGCTGGCCGTGGAGGCGGTGCCGGACGGCGTCTTGGCGCTGCTTCTCTGCGGCGCGTGGGTAGTGACCGGCGTGGCGCGCCCGGAAATCGCGCTGTCCGGCTTCGCCTCGGCGAGCTGGGTGCTCGTGGTAAGCGTGCTCGCCGTCGGCTCGGCGATCGCCGCCTCCGGCGTGCTTTACCGGCTCGCGCTTTGGACCGTGGCGCATACCAAAGGCGGCTTCGCCGGCCAGGTCCTCGCGCTGAGCGCCGCCGGCGTCATCATGGGGCCGGCCGTGCCCAACGCCACCGGCAGGGTAACGATGATCGCCCCCGCGCTGCGCGAGCTGCTGGAGGCGCTGGGGCATGCGCCGGGCTCGCGCGCCGCCGTCGGTCTCTCGATGGCGGCGCTGATGGGCTTCGGGCAGATGGCGGCGATCTTTCTTACCAGCTCCACGACGGCGGTGTTGGTCTATGCGGTCCTGCCGCCGGCCAGCCGCCGCGGGCTCGATTGGATCGCCTGGGCCTACTACGCCGCGCCGCCGCACCTGATCCTGCTCGCCGGCGTCGTCGGCGTGATCCTGTATTGGCACCGCCCGCCGGCGGCGAAAAAAAACGAAACCACGCAGCGCTCGCTCGAGCTCCAGCGCGCGCTGCTGGGGCCGCCGTCGCGCCGCGAGCGGATATCGCTCTTCGTCGGCGCCGCGCTCGTCGTCGGCTTCGTCGCCCAGCCGCTCCACGGCCTCAACCCGGCATGGGTCGCGGTGTTGGCGCTGACCGCGCTCGCCGCGACCGGAGTCGTGACCGCGGCGACGCTGCGCGAGGTCAACTGGAGCTTCGCGCTCCTGTTCGGCATGCTCGCCGGCATCTCCGAGGTATTCGCCAGCACGCGGCTGGATCAGTGGCTCGCGCACGCGATCGCCGGCGCGGTCGGCGACCTGACGAGCAGCCGGGCGCTGTTCGTCTTGACGCTCACGCTGCTGTGCTTCGGCGTGAGCCTGGTGCTCCGCTGGCAAGCGGCAGCGCCGCTCATGACGATCGCGCTCGCGCCGGTCGTCACGGCGGCGGGCATCGACCCGCTGGTCGTGGGGCTCGTCGCGCTGATCGCCTGCAACACTTTCTTTCTGCCCTATCAGAGCACGACCTACCTCGCGCTCTATCACGGGACCGGCGGCGGAGTTTTCAGCCATCGCCAGGCGCGCCCGGCAGCGCTCGCCTACGGGCTCTTTACGATCGTCGCGTTGGTTGCAAGCGTGTTTTTCTGGCGGCTGATGGGGCTGCTTTAGCGCAGGCGCGGGCGGAGCCGCCGATATGAGCGGGTTCGATCCCCGCCGCCCGCCGAAATCCTATCCGACCGGGCGGCGGGGTTTGTTTCCGATGAGATAACGCTACGCGGCGAACGAGATCAGCCCGCCTTGCGCGTCGGCCGCTTCTGCTTCGACGCCTCGAGCTCGCGCCCGAGCTGCTCCAGCTCGGCCGCCTTCATGATCTGCTTGAGCCTGGGGAACATCTTCCCTTCTTCCTCCTCCTCGGCGTGATGCTCGACGCATTCCATCAGCTCTTCGAACTTCTCGGCGAACTCCTCGTTGTCGGGCGTCAGCCGCTCGATCTCCCGCAGCAGCGTCTTTACCCGATTGTGCTCCTTGAGCGATTCGCGCACCATGTCCTTCAGCTCCTGAATTTTTTCCACCGCCGGATAGAAGATCGTCTCTTCGATATGCGTATGCGTCTCCAGCTCGTTCTTGATCTGATCGAAGACGGCTTTCTGCTTGCCGCCTTCCAGCCCTTCGGCCTTTTCGAAAAGGCCTTTCACTTTTTTGTGGTCCGCGCTCAAAAGTTCGATCGCATTCATGATGCCTCCCTGAGAAAAAATCGGCGCCGAAAATCCAAAATCAACGACGCCGTAATCCCATCTTATGATCTGTGCGCGCTATGCCTAGAGGCGGAGATACCCGAGCGATGTAACGGCGGCGGCTAGGCGCGCTTAGCGCCGGCGCGCCAGATGAGGACGATCGAGGCGGCGGCGAGCGCCTCGGCGGCGGCGAAGGCCGTGCGGTAGCTCCCGGTCGCGTCGTGCATGACGCCGCCGATCCACGGGCCGATGCCGGCGCCGGCGCCGATGAACAGCGCGATCGCGCCGATGATCGCGCCGAACGATTTGCCGTGGAAAAGATCGGCCGCCATCGTCGGATAGAGCGATTGGCGCGAGGAAAAGCCGAAGGCGACGAACGGCGGAAACGCGTAGAGCAGCCACGCTTGCGGCGCCTCGCCCATGAGCAGCAGCAAAAAAATGCCGGCCATCAAAGACGCGGAGCCCAGCAGATAGGACCACTGGCGGCCGATGCGGTCGGCGAGAAAGCCCATCGCGACCATCGCCGGCGCCGTGAAGAGGCCGATCATGCCGAGGCCGAGCGCGGCCGCGTCGCGCGAAAAGCCGGCGTCGCTCACCGCGGCCACCTGATGAATCAGCACGAGGTGCAGCGGGATCGCGCCCGCGAGCACGCCGAAGGCGAAGAGCCAGAAGCGCCCGGTCTTGAGCGCCTCGGCGAGGCGCGGGCTCGCGGCGGCGGCCGATGGCGCGCCGTGCGGTCGCGCCGCGGTCGCGCCGAAATCCGCCTTGAGCCCGAGCGCTTCGGGTGTCTGGCGCTGAAAGATATAGTTCAGCGGCGCGATCACACCGGCGATGAGCGCCGCGAGAATGAAATAGGCGGCGCGCCAGCCGTACGCCGCGATCCAGCGCTGCGTCAGCGGCACGACGATCAGGATGCCGCAGCCGATGCCCGCCGCCGCCGCGCCGATCGCCAAGCCGCGCTTGCGCACGAACCAGTTGGAGAGAAAAGTCGCCTGCGAGGTCATGGTGAGCGCGGCGAAGCCGACGCCGACGAGCACGCCCATGCCGAGATAAAATTCCGCCGCGCCGCGCGCGAGGCCGCTGACGACGAAGCCCGCCGCCATGGTGAGCGCGCCGACTGGCAGGACGACGCGCGGGCCGTAGCGGTCGAGCAGGACGCCGATCACCGGCGCCGAGAGCGTCCAGAGGATCGCACCCGCCATCAAAGCGCCGGAGGCGAGGCCGCGGCTCCAGTGAAATTCCTCCACGACCGCGATGAGAAACACCGCGAAGGCGTTCCGCGCGCCGAAGGCGACCCCGACCGTGAGAAAGGCGATCGCGATGACGAGCCAGGGATAATAGCGCTGGCGCGCGGTTTGCGCGTGGGAATCCATCCGCTATTTGGCGCCCGCCGAGCGCCGGGCTTCGACGACGAGATCGTAAAGCGCCTGGCGCGCCTCTTCGCTCACAGGGTTGGGCGAGGCGCCGATCAGGCGCGCGGCTTCATCGTTGTCGAAGATAAAGCGCCGCCAAACCTCTTCCGAATAGGACTCCAGCGGCAGAGCGAATCCGCCGTGGCGCCGCGGATCGGAAGCCGTGATATGCGCGCTCTCCGCGCCGATGCCGCGAAAGGAATGACAATAGACGCAGCCGCTGCGCCGCGTGAGCGCCTCGAGCACCGGTTTCGGCAGGTCGCGCAAACCTGCGAGAGGGTCTTCGCCGCTCAGCCTGAAGCTCGATTCGGTGAGTCCGTAGTAAGGTCCGTGGCGCACCATGTCTTCCGGCGGCTCCTCCATAAAATGGATAAAGCCGCCCACCGGCCGCGCCATGATCGGCGGCGTCGCGCCGTCGCGCCAGCTGTATTCGCGCTGCGCCTGATAAAAGACGTTGAGGCGAAAGAGATTTTTTTCGTCGTCGAGCCCGACGACGATCACCGGCCGGTAGCGCTCGATCTCGCGCCGGTCCCAAAACAGCTTCTCGCCCCGGAAGTTGGTGATCGTGAGATAATTTCCGCGCCCGACTTTTTCCGCCGGCTGGGCGTCGAGGTAGGCGAAAAGGTCGACGGCGTGAAAAGATTCCAACGGCCATTCGAGCAGCTCAAAGCGCATCGTGCCGTAAACGAGAGCGAGCTCGGCGACGAACCGCGCATCCACCGGATGGGGCTGGATGAGGTTTTTATTCGCGTCGGTCCAGAAGGGAAGCGTCGTCACCGGCGGGTCGCGCCACAGCCGCTTCGCCGCGAGTATTTCCAGCATGTCGGCGGGGAGCGGCGCGACTCGCATGAATTCGAGCATCAAGCTGAGCACCCCGCTGTCGGTATCGGCCAAGTCGATGAGCGTGAAATGGTCGCGGCGTGGAATCACGTAGCGCTCGACGCGTTTGTGTCCCGCGGCGGCGAGCCTTTCGGAAAACCCGCGCGCGTCCTGGGGGTAGCCGGGAAAATCCTGCGCGGCGGCGAAGAGCAAAAACGGCGGCGCGTCCGCGCGCGCGTGCGCAAGGGGAGACGCGGCGCGAAGCCGCTCCGGATCGTCGCCGAACGCCTGGCTGACGGCGAACCTTTGATCGGCGGTCGTATCGGCGTACGGAGCGAGCTCGTAGATGCCGCTGAGGCCGATCACGCCCGCGAGCGCGCGCGGCTCCAGCCGCTGGGCGGCGAGATATTCGGGGTCGAGCGCGACGAGCGCGGCGAGATGCGCGCCCGCCGAATGGCCGGCGAGAAAGATGCGCTTGGCGTCGTAGCCGTATTGATCCGCCGAGCGGACGAGATATCCGATCGCCGCGGCGATATCCTGCGCCTGCGCCGGATGGACCGCCGCGGGTGCGAGCCGGTAGCGCACGAGCGCGACGGCGACGCCGCTCGGACGCAGCGCCTCGGCGAAGGCGGGGCCGAAGCGGTAATCGTCGTCGGTGAGCGTCCAAAAGCCGCCGTGAACGAACACCACGAGCGGCGGCTTTTGCGCCGTCTTTGGGGGCATGTAGAGATCCAGCGTTTGACGCCTGGCGTTTTTCGGGTCGGCGGGCTTTGTGTACGCGATGTTCAACAGCGTGCCGGCTTTCGCCGGGGCCGGCTTCTTCGGCGGCGCAGGCTTGGGCTTCGCGCGCGCCGCGGCGGCGCGCGCCGGCGGCGCGCCGTAATGATAGAGCAGCGCGGCGGCTGATGCGGCGACGACGAGGAGTGAGATAAAAATGGACCGGAGCGAAATTCGCATGCGTCGAGTCTTCCGAAGACAGTATCCGACGGCGCGCGAAAGAGTCAAATTCGCGGCACCATGAGCTTGACACCGGCTCATCGCTTGTCTACCTTCCCGAGCAGAACCCAGGCGCACTCCCGCAACTTTTGGAGCCCGATCATGAGAGCGAAATTCATTCCACTCTTAATTCTGCTCACCCTTATCCCGACCGCCGCTGCCGCCGCGCAGCAGGAAAAGCTGGGCAAGGTCAGTTTTCCTACGTCCTGTGACCGCAAAGTTCAGCCCGATTTCGAGCGGGGCGTCGCCATGCTCCATTCATACTGGTTTATCCAGGCGCGGAAGACCTTCGAAGGCGTGCTGCAGCAGGACCCGGGCTGCGCCATCGCCTATTGGGGCATTGCGATGGATCTGCTCGGCAACACGCTGGTCGGCCCGCCGCCCGCGGCGAGCGCGAAGACGGCGTGGGAAGCGCTCGAAAAAGCCCGAGCGGTCGGCGCCAAGACCGAGCGCGAGCGCGACTGGATCGAGGCGCTCGCCGCTTATTATCAGGGCTACGATAGAATTCCCGTCGCAGAGCGGCTCTTGGCCTATACGCGCGCGCTGGAGCGGATGACCGAGCGCTATCCCGAAGACTCCGAGACCTGGATCTTTTACGCGCTGGCGCTGCAGGCTTCAGCGCCGCAGAGCGACCGCAGCTATGCAAATCAGCTCAAGGCGGCGGCGATCCTGGAAAAGCAGCTCAATAAAGATCCCGACCACCCCGGGGTGGCGCATTATCTCATCCACGCCTACGATTACGCGCCGCTGGCGGAAAAGGGGCTGCCGGCGGCGCGCCGCTACGCGGGACTCGCCCCGGCGGCGTCGCACGCGCGGCACATGCCGTCGCATATCTACTCGATGCTGGGTCTATGGGAAGATTCAATCGCCTCGAATCAGTACGCCATGGAGATCCAGCCCGACTATTACCATGCGGCGGATTTCTGGGTCTACGCGAACCTGCAGCTCGCGCGGGACGCCCAAGCGCGCGCGTTGATCGAGAAAGCGAGCAACACCGCGGACACGGGAACGCGCCAGGTGACGATCGTCAACTTCACCGCGCTCGCCGCGATGCCCGCGCGCTACGCGCTCGAGCGCGCCGATTGGAAAGGCGCCGCGGCGCTTCCCGTCACAACCACGGAATTTCCCGCGGCCGATGCGCTCACGCGTTTCGCGCGCGGCCTCGGCATGGCGCGGAGCGGCGATGCCGCTGCCGCCAAGGGAGAGATCGCTGCGATGCAGGCGCTGAAAGAGGCGCTGATAAAATCGAACCAGCCTTATTGGGCCGATCGCGTACAAGAGCAAATCGACGCCGTCTCCGCCTGGGTCGCCCGCGCCGAAGGTTCGACCGAGCGCGCGCGGAAGCTCATGCGTGCCGCCGCGGACAGCGAGGATAGGAGCGTGAAGCACGTCGCGATGGAGAACCGGCTTTATCCGATGCGCGAGCTTTTGGGCGATCTGCTGCTGGAATCCGGCGACGCGGCTCCCGCGCTGGCCGAGTACGAGGCCGCATTTAAGGAAACGCCCAATCGCTATCGCGGCCTCTGGGGCGCGGCGCGCGCCGCCGAGGCGAAGGGCGACGGCAAAAAGGCGCAAGAGTATTACAGCCGTCTCGTTGCGCTCGCGAAAAACGCCGACAGTCCGCGGCCGGAGCTCAAGCGCGCGCAGGCTTTTCTCGCGCAGAAATAATCCGCACCGCCACCCTCTTTTTCCCGGCCGACGCGGGCGCTTCAGACTTTCGGGAACAGTGAGTAGTGAGTGGTGATCCTTCGACGGGCTCAGGACGGGGCTGTTAGGAGTTTAGGTTCGGAGAGCTTATGGAAAAAACCTACCTGGTTACTCTTACGCCTGACGAAGACGGCTGGATCGTCGCCGAGTGTCCCGGCCTGCCCGGATGCGTTTCGCAGGGACACTCACGAGAGGAAGCCTTGGCCAATATCCGCGAGGCGATCCAGGCTTATCTCGAAACGCTCAAGGATCAGGGCATCGAGCCGCCCTCGCAGCCGACTGAAATCACCGAAATTCGCATCGCCTCGTAGTGGCGGCGCTTCCGACATGTTCCGACCAAGACGCGATTCTTTACTGCGCTGGGCTGGCGAAGGGTGCGGCAGGTCGGCAGCCACGTCACTTTGATCCGGTCTGGCGTCCGTCCGCTCACCATCCCACTGCATCGCGAGCTTGCTAAAGGAACGCTGCGGGCTTTGATTCGTGCGGCGGGAATTACAGTGGGCGATTTCGTCGCGCTGCTTTAGTTGCATTTCCATTTCCACTCCAATCCCCCCAATGTTTCTTCCGCGGGCACGGCGCGCCGCGCCCCTACCTGAAACTTGAACCCGAAACTCGAAACCCGCGCGCTGTTGCAGGCGCGACACTCCCTCCCCTGGACACTCTCCCCGCAAATGCGGTAAGCAGGAAATGAATTCCGCGCAGGAGGAACGATCGTGGCCAAGATACGCCATCTCGCGATTCGCACGGAAGACCCGGAGCGGCTCGCGGCGTTTTACAAGGATGTCTTCGGATTGGAGGAGGTCCATCGCGGCTCGCACCCGGGTCATGCGCCGGGAAAAACGGTGCATCTCACCGACGGCTATTTCGAGCTCGCGATCCTGGACAACTCGGCGCAGCAGAGCCCGAACGGCCTCTACCATTTCGGCATCCAGATCGACGACCTGGATGAGA
>Ga0075433_10001128_pt1 | contig 19339 bp, 18 predicted proteins | sample RhiMethybrSRZTD2_FD_75299 | JGI IMG/M metagenome (GOLD analysis project Ga0075433, IMG submission 75299) | Populus rhizosphere microbial communities from Tennessee, USA - Rhizosphere MetaG P. TD hybrid SRZTD2 | ecosystem: Host-associated > Plants > Roots > Rhizosphere > Soil | place: USA... | reverse complement strand
CTTCTGGGACGGGGAGGCGCTCACCCTCGCCCCCGCCTATGACGTCTGCCCCCAGCTGCGCAGGGGCGAGGCCGCGCAGGCGATGATCGTCGGCGATGACAGCGACTCCTTCAAGCTCAGCCAGGTCGCGGGTTGCGTCGAGCGCGCCCACCTCTACCAGCTGAGCAAAGCGGAAGCTCGGGAGATCGTCGACCACCAGATCGAGGTCGTCGAGCGCGACTGGCTCGAGGTGTGCGATCGCGCGCAGCTCCCCGAGGCCGAACGCAATCGATTCTGGCGCCGCCAGTTCCTCAACCCGTTCGCGCTCGAGGGCTATTCGACGCAAGGAAGGGGCTAAATCAGCCCTCGCTCCAGCTCGTCCAGGTCCACGAGGCGGACGTCGTCGCGAGCGGCGGCCTGGGCCACCAGGCTGTCCTTGAAGCCGCTCTTGGAGAAGAGCAGGATCTCCGGACCGCCGGCGGCGAAGCGGGCGCCGGCCTGGCGCAGGGCGGGGATCTTGAACCGCTCCAGGTCGCCAAGGACCTTGACCGTCATCCGCCCGCTCGTCCACTTGCACTCCCCCACCACGGTGACCCGCGACCGCGCCGCGCCGACGACGTCGACCTCCTCGCCGCCGCGCTCCCCGGCAGCGCGCAGGCGGTCCAGGGAACGTCCCCACCAGGGTCCCACCGTCGTGGCGCGGGTCCCGAGGTTGCGCCGCGCCCAGCGCCGGCAGAGGCGCTCGTACACCGGGGCGACGTGCTCGGCGAGGACCGGAGCGATCTCGGCGTCGTAGTGGTCGCCGGGATCGAGCCCGGACCGCAGGCTCTCCTGGTGGGGGAAGACGAAGCGGAACCAGAAGCGCAGGAAGTCGTCGGTCAGCCGGTAGCGGAGGTCCCGGCGGGCGGTCAGCGGCGTCAGCTTCCGCACCAGCTGCATCCTGACCAGCTCGCTCAGGTAGGGACCGAGCGCCGAGTGCGGGGTGCGCAGGGCGCTCGTCAAGTCGTCCATGCCGCGCTCCCCAGCCGCCAGCTCCTCGAGCAGGGAGAAGTAGACGCCGGGCTGACGGAATTCCTCCTCGAGGATCTCGCGCGGGTCGTTGAACAGCGGCCCGCGGCGGTCGAGGACCGAGCCGCAGACCGCGGCGCGTAGCGAGCCGCCCCGCCCCAGCTCGCCGAGGTACATCGCCATCCCGCCGGCGACGGCGAACCTCTCGATCCGCCTCTGCGCTCCCTCCTCGGCGGCGAGGAAGGGCCGCGCCTCGGTGTAGGAGAGCGGCGCGGTCGCCAGCGGCGTGAGGCGGCCTCGCAGCGGGCTCTCCTCGGCGAGCAGGCCCCGCATCTGGGCGATGTGCGAGCCGCAGAGCACGAGCTTCAACCGCGAGGCGTCGCGCTCCTCCTCCATCGCGGCCTGCACCCCCGAGAGAACCTCCCGCCTCGCCCGCGCCGTGCTGGGAAGCAGGTAGGGGAACTCATCGACGGCCACGAGCGCCCGCTCCCGAGCCGCCAGCCGGTACAGCACGCGGAACAGCGCCGGCAGGTCGGGCAGGTCGGGCCGCAGGCCGAGGTGCGGCTCCAGCGCATCGGCGAAGCGACTCAGCTGACGGGTCAGAGCCCCCTGGTCGGCGACCAGCACCAGCGCCGGCTTGCCGTGCGCAAAGGCACGCAGCAGCCACGACTTGCCGACCCGGCGCCGGCCATAGAGCGCCAGCGCGTTCCGATCGTCCCCTTCCCACCACTCCTCCAACCGAGCCAGATCGTCAGCTCGATTGAGGAACTCGCCCCGTGCCAGCCAATCGTAGCTCGGCAGATTCATCGCTAGTCGAGATTAGCATAGGCTGCCTTCTCGGTAAGCCCCCTCAGCTAGTTCTCCTCGGGCGCTGAGTAGACTCTGGGCATGTCGGAGCGTCATGACATCGGCGATCTTCAGCGGGCAGGCGAGGCCCGCATCGAGGCTGACCGGCGCATCTCGATGAGCGAAAGGCTGGAGCGCCTACACGCTCTCTGCCTTCAGCTAGGGACCATCAAAGGCGTCGCGGTGGGCCGTTGAGCGCGCTGGATCTGCGCTCCCTGCTCGAACGGCTGCATAAGAGAGAAGTCCGCTTCGTCGTGATCGGTGGGGTGGCGGTGGCCGCTCACGGTTATCTCCGTGGCACGGCGGATCTCGATCTGGTCCCGGACCCCGATCCGGAGAACCTGCGTCGGATCACGGCTGTCCTCGATGAGTTGAAGGCCACCCTCCCCACCGCCAAGGACCGGCGGTTCGACCCGGCATCCGACGCAGGAGTGATCCGTCGTGGCGGCAGCGTGACCGCCGATACGGACTTCGGCGGCCTCGACGTCGTGCAGAGAGCAAAGGTGATCACGGACGCCGCGGCTACCAGACGGTCTTGGGCCCATGGGCGAGGATCGCCGGGTCCCGGGTCACGATCGGGAGCCCCTCGACTTCGGCCTGGGCGACCAACAGCCGATCGAAGGGGTCGCGAAAGGCGCTGCCATCGACTTTCACGTAGGGCAACTCTCTATAGGCCTGTGCATGAGCAATGGAGATCGGCAACAAGCTGAAGCCCTCCGCCACCAGCTCCTCGGCCCACTCGGTGGGAACCTCGAGCTTGCCCAAGGATGACTTGATGGCTACCTCGAACAGGGTGCAGGCGCTGAGCAGCGGCTCCTCGGCGGCTGCGAGCGCATCTCTTGCCTCGGCGGAGAGACGCGGATCGTCCTGCAACCACCACAAGGCCGCGTGGGTGTCGACAAGGAGTCTCAGTCGTCGATCCCGAGGGCCCGGGCGATGTCCTCAGGCCAGACGTCGAAGTCGTTGGCCAGCTTGATCCGGCCTTTGAGCGCTCCCGGCTTACGCCGCGGGACGTCGGAGCTGGGCAATGCCACCAACCGAACGACAGGCTTGGGACCGCGGCGCAACTCTACGCGCTCTCCCTGCTCTGCCAATGCGACGAGCTTGGAAAGGTTGGTCTTCGCCTCGCCGATGCTGTAGACGCGCGCCATGAGGGAAAGGTAGCAACTACTTGGCCAACTTGGCTAGGTGGGTGGCTTCGGCGGCTACCTTGCGGTGTTCTTCCCAGTCATTTCCTCAAGCGCCCGTGTTTCTTGCGCGCCTTCTTGCCGCACCCCTCGCTGCGCAGGAGGGGACCGGAGTTAAACCGCTTGCCGTTGTGGCCTTCGAAGCGCACGTTGGCCCGGTTGGCTCCGCCGCAGAGGTTTCTGCTGTTGACGATCAGGCCCTTCTTGCCGCCCTGCATCTTCAAGACGACCTTGGAGAGCGGCGCGTCGGGGGAGTCGGTGAGCGTCGCCCTGATCCCACCCCTGGCGGAGTCGAGGCGGACCGAGACCTCGACGTCGACGAGGCCGTGCAGGTCGAAGACCAGGTCGGGCAGCTTGTGGTTTGAGGACCGCAGCCAGACGGGGCCCTGCAGCGGCTCTTCGAGCAGCGGGGTGAAGGCCTTGATGTAGCCGTACTGGGCGGCCGGCGGGCAGCTGTCTGCGGCGAACTGCACCCTGGTGCAGATCGTGCGGATGTGGGCCTGGTCGAGGAAGGCCGACCTTGGCAGCCTGACCACCAGGCCCTTGATGTTGGCATCGCCCGCCCGCGGCTCATAGGTGGCGGTGAGGGCGGGGTGCCCGCCTCGCCTGGTGCCGCCCTTGAGCGAGAGGTCAAGCCTGGGTTTGAAGCCGAGGTTCAGGCAGTTGGCGGCCTGGTAGCGGGTCGAGAGGTCGACGGGGACATCATCGGCCGGATTGAAGACGTCCAGGTAGGAGCCAAAGACGGTCGCTTTGACGCTGGAGGGATCACAAGAGGTCGGGTTCAAGATGAACTGGGGCCTGTCGACGTAGACGCGCAGGTCGCGCAGCTTCAGCGGGATGCCCTTGAGGATGTGGGGGATCGGGTCCGATGCTGCGCCGTCGACTTCGACTTCGGCGGTCCTCGGGTTGAGCGTCAAGGCCTCGCGGACGACGACGGTGCCGATGTCAAAGGGCCCGGCCACCGCGGGGGTGATCGCGACCACGCTCAGCGGGTCGCCGTGGTAGGGGCCGCCGAGGTAGAGCTTGCCGGGGACGTAGGTGAGGACCGAGCCGGCGCCGCCGCCGACCAGGCTGCGGCCGATCTCAGAGCCCGCCGGGCAGGAGGGGCTGGCGAGCTCCTGGCGACCGGTCTTGGTCGCCGAGGCGGCGATCGCCGCCTCGGGGCATTTGCTCACCTCGGCGAGCTTGCCGAGGACCCCCGGCGGCAGGACCGAGGAGAACTTGGTCATGTCCTGCTCGCCGTCCTTGCGCGTCAGGCGCAGGTAGAAGGGAGTGTAGGAGGCGGCGTTGTTGTTGATCGAGCCCGCGTCGAAGCCCGGCTCGAAGGAGGGGATGCCCCCCGTGGGGCAGGGGCCGCCGCCGACGCCGTGGGTGATCAGCGAGGCGCTCTGCACGTGGACCGGCTCGCTTGGGGCCGAGTAGGGCGTCAGCTCGCCTTCGGTCAGGTGCTCGCCGCAGGTCGGCTCGCTGACCAGCGGCGCCCGCCCGCCTTCGCGGAAGTGCAGCTTGAAGCTCGAGAAGGGCACCTGGGGCAGGTCGTCGAAGGTCGCCGTGACCTGGCCCGTGAGCGGGTCGGGCTCGACCTTGCCGGCGACCTTGACGAACACTCCCCGCTCGGGCAGCTTCATCACCAAATAAAGGGAAAGCAGCGAGTCGAAGGGGTTCTCGGCTCCGGGCGTCGTCGTGCTCGGGTCATCGGGCTCGCCGATGAAGAGTTCGCCTTCGATGATTTCGCCCTGCGGCAGGACCGGGGTTTCGGTTATGACCGTGCCGATCTTGGAGCCGTTGGGGCAGCCCTCGCCCGCTTCGGAGTCGAGGCTCTCCCGGGCGAAGTCGCCCGGCGTGCAGGCCTCGAGGCCTTCTGCCACCGAGGGGTTCAAGGTGACCCCCTCGGGCAGCTTCACCACGGCCTTCTTCAGCTGCGACTGGGCGAGGCCGTCGGGGTTCTTGATCCCCGTTGCGGGCAGGTTCAGTTCGAAGTCGAGGCCCGAGGGGCTCTCGGCGTTATCGCTCGTGATCGTCGCGTCGATCGAGGGTTCGAACGGCACCCGGTCGCAGCGGGTCACTCCGGCGGGATTACCTTCGTCGTCGTGGGTGAGGATCGCTTCCGAGTCGCTTTCCCCAAGCCAGGACTGCACTTCCAGGTCGAGTGAGAAGGGGCCGTGGGCGCAGTTGGTCGGGTTGGTCAGGAAGGGTTGCAGGGGGGCATTGCTGTGGCATGGCAATGGCGTGAAGCCATGGCAGAAGCCAAAGAACAGGTTCCCCCTTTCGCTGTCGTGCGACGGGCTGGCGGGCACGCCCCAGAAGGTGAACTTGTTCGCCGTCACCGGCGCCGTCGTGCTGATGTTCAGCACGTTGAAGTCGAGCCCGTAGTCGCTCTCGCTGCGGATGCTCGGCACCGCGACCGCCGGCACCAGGATCGCCCTGAAGGCGAACCTCGCCGGTTGGCCGGGGGCGGGCTGGACGTTGTATACGGCCGAGGGAACCCTGAGGTGAGCGCTGAAGAGGTCTATTTCCGTTTCGGCGATTCCAACCTGATCCTCGTCGGGGCATCCGTCAAAGCTGATGAGGAATTCGGCAAGCGTGCAGCGCGGCGTCGCGGTCGGGTCGCCGGCGAGTCCCGGAGGCGCTTCGACCGTCACGTTGCGCAGCGGCGCCCCGGCGGCGATCGGCAGGCCTTCGTCGTCGCCCGGGATGGGGTTCGGGATCGTCTTCAGCGCGAATTCGGTGCTCACGCCGAAGGGATGGGCCCCCGCCTGGGCTTCGAAGTCGCCGTTCTGGTCGAAGATGTCGGCGTCGAAGGAGCCCGGTTCGAGGCCGAAGGCGCCCGGGTCGAGCGGCGGGTCGGCCGCGGCGAGGGGCGCAGCGAGCAGGGCGCACAGCAGCGCCAGTGCGCAGGCCAGTGCGATCTTGGTCTGGGTCATCGTCTCGATCTCCTTGCTCGTCTTCGCCTCAGCCATGGCTGCGGGTCGCGTTGTGGTTGCGCCGGGGGTGGGCGTGCCGTGCCTGGCGCTTGCGGCACTTGCCCCGGCGGCGCACCTTCCCCTTGGCGCAGCGCCGCGAGTGCTTGCGCGCGCTGGGGTCCCCCGGTCCTCGGAAGCCGGCGCTTGCCGGAGTGGGATCGTTGGGGACTACGGGCGGCGGCTGACAGGCGTCGCCTTCGCAGGGCGGCGGCGGGATCGGCGGTTCGGGCAGGCCGCCGTTCACCCGGGCGTCGTAGGCGTCGATCTGGTCGTCCCGATCCCAGCCGACCAGCTGGTCGCCAGTGACGAAGAAGACGTCGCTGCCGCTCGGCGTCGCATCCATGAATCTAGAGTCCGTGCCGCCGGTCCCGCTCGAGATCAGCTGCAGCTGGCCGCCCTCGAACTCATAGACGTCGATCTTGCCGTTCGAGTCGCGGGGCAAAAGACCTCGCGCCGTCTCGAAGAAGACCTGGCCGCTGTCGGAGGTGTTCTTCAAGAGGTGGTTAACCGGCGGGTCGGAGCCTGAGGCGCCCCGGTTGAAGCCGACGTATCCGGTGGCGGGAAAGGCGTCGCTGACGCAGGAGACGCAGACGAGCGCGTTACTCACCGCGTCATAGCGGTAGATCTCCTGCGCCCCTTCGTTGTCGAAGCTCGTCAGCTTCGCCGTGGAGAGGAAGACGACGAACCTTCCGTCCCGGCTCGAACGGGCCGCTTTCATGACGCCCCCGTTTTCCACGCTGCGCCCTCTCCATGCACCCGAGTCCCCCGCTTCGAGCGTGGCGATATAGGTGAGGTGGGGAGTCGCGCCGGTGGCGTCCCAGAGGTAGAGCTTCGGCCCGGCTTCTTCCGGTTCGCCTGCCACGATCTGATTGGCAGCGACGAAGTAGACCCGGCGCAGGTCCTCGCTCTTGGCCAGGATCCCGCCCGTGCCAGAGGAGGTGGCTTCTTCCACTTCGGCGCCTTCCGGAGCGGCGGGGTTGCCGTCCGCGGAGATCAGGGTGAGGCGTTCGCCCGCCGGAGCCGTGAAGTCGTAGAGGTAGAGGTCGTTGGCTTCGTCGGTGTCCGCGTCGACCAGTGAGTTCCGGGTGGTGAAGATGACTCGGTTCCCATGCGCCGCTTCGGCTCCCTGGTAGTGGACCACGTACCCACTGGCCCCACCGGGCAGCGTTCGCTCGGAGCCTGAGATGAGCGTGCTTTCTCCGTCTTCGCGAGCATAGATTTCGTAGGTGAAATCCGTTCCAGGCGTGCTGAAGAACAGCCGCGAGCCGTCGTCGGAGACGGCGTTGTCGATGTTGCCGAGAAGATTCGTCGAGCCACCGCCCAGGGTGCCGTCGACGGGTTCGCCGCTCGGCAGGACGGAGGCGAGCTTGAGCACCCCATCGTCCTCTTCGTAGGCGCAATGGGGTTGGAACTCGGATTCCGAACAGGGGGAATCCGAGGTCAGCTTCCGCGGCGAGCTGAAGGCGATCCTGCCGAAGTCCGGCGTCGCCCAGGCGAAGCCACCCGCAAAAGTCGCCTGGTTGAGCGTGCCGTTGAGCAGGCTGAAAGTCCCGGCGAGGTTGTCGCGCACGTAGAGGTTGACGCCGGGAACCGCTTCGGGATCGAAGGTTCCCAAGGTCGCCGTGTCCTCGATCCACCTCACCACGCCTTTCGAGAGATCGGGCGTGAAGCCCATGTAGCCGTTCTGCCCGAAGAGTCGTCCGCCGGGAAGGGCGATCGCTTCGGTCGCCCAGCTGTCAGCACCACGTGTGGCTAGATACTCGACCGTTGCCGCCGAACCGGCCGCCCCCGCGAAACTGCCGGAGGATTCGAACGCGAGGCGGTTCCCGTCGATCGCCGCCACCGCGCTCGCCCCTTCGATGTCGCCCCCGTTCTTATCCACGGGCGAGACCTGCTCGTAGGCGCGGTTGTCCGGCAGCTGCACGGCGGCGGCGGTGTCGACGAGCGCAGCGATCAGCGCCAGGACCGCAGCCAAGGCACACGCGGAGTGGGTGGACCGCCTGCGGCCGAGCCCTCTCGTCCGATGCATGGGCACTCCGGCGGTCGATGCCTTCGACGTGCGTCTCACGTAGCTCTCTCCTTGTCCCTCGAGCCCCTGCCGGCCGCTTCCCTTTGCGGCCCTTGTGGTGGACTCGGTTATGTCTTCCCTGTTTCGCCGGTTTGGTTGCAGAGAGTTCCTAGAAGGTGGTCTCTGTACCGGCAGGGCAAAGGAAAGCACCCTGTGACGGCTGTGTCAAGGAAAGTTTCCAAGAGAGAAAACGCGTTCCTAGACGCGTTCCCTGGACGGATATGCCGGTACCGAACTACGCTGCTGCGCGGGCGAGGCGGGCGGCCTCGGCGGGGCCCAAGTAGGGCAGGAGGGCCAGCTCGGCGCAGTCGGGGAGCAGGCTTTCCAGCCGGTTGGCTTCGCCGGCGGCTACCTTGCGGTGGGCGAGGGAGACAAGGGCGCCGATGGTCGAGTCCTCGGTCGAGGTGGGGAGGCGGGCGCCCTCGGGGCGCTTGGCGCGGCCGCGCGCCAGCAACGGGGCGAGCTCGCCAACGGCCTCGTTGAGGCGGGCGGTCACCGCCGGGCCGGCGGCGCGCGATTCGACCAGGCAGAGGCGGGCGAGGTCGGGCTCGGCGGCGAGGAAGGCGAGCACGGCGCGGGTGGCGGCGATCGCCTGCCGCGGCCACTCGTCGATTCCCTCGACCGCCACGCCGACCAGCTCGCGCAGGTGCTCGACCACCACCTCGAAGGCGGCGAGGAAGCACTGCTCCTTGCTCTCGAAGTTGGCGTAGAAGACGCGGCGGGAAACCTTGGCGTGGCGGACGATGTCGCTGAGGGTGACCGCGGCGTAGCCCTTATCGGCGACCGCCGCGGCGAGGCCGGCGATCAGCCGCTCACGCTGGTGGTGGGCAACCTGCTCGCGGCTGTAGCCGTGGCGGCCGGCGGGAAGGGGACCCAGCTCTTCGGTCGGCATCTACAGGCTCTTCGGCCGTGGCGCGCCGGTCACGGCAGCGATCAGGCGGAGATCGCGTCGGCGACCTCGCCGGCCTCCCGCGCCGCCTCGTCCTCGCCCATGTAGGGGCGGAGGACGAACTCGAGGGTCTCGGGCAGGAGGCCGCGCAGCTTGTCGGCTTCGCCGGCGATCAGGCGCTGGCCGAGCACCCAGACGATGCCGCCGGCGAGCGTCTCCTCGAGGCTCTCGGGCAGCTCGGCCTGGCGCGGGTTGAGCTCGCGGCCGGGGCGCAGCAGCGGCGCCAGCCGCTTCAGCGCCGCCTCGTGCTTGGCGGCCGCCTCGGGGCCGGCGGCCACGGCCTCGACCAGGACGGCGCGGGCGACAGCCGGATGGGCGGCGACGTCTTCGAAGAGGACGCCAAGCGCCGCGCCTACCCGGTCGGCCCAGGGCCCTTCTTCGCGCTTGTAGGCGTCTTCGACCCGACCGACGGTGCGGTCGGTGGCGGCGTCGAGCAGCGCCAGGAAGGCGGCCTCCCTGTCGGCGTAGTGCTTGTAGAAGGTCGCGTAGCCGACCTTCGCCCGCCGGACGATCTCCTCCATCGTCGTCTCCTGGTAGCCCTGCTCGGCGATCAGCTCGGCGGTGGCGGTGAGGATGCGGCGGCGCTGGTCGGCGTCGGCCGCGTCGCGGCTGACCGGCTCGGGGCCGGGCGGCTGCCGCGAGGCCTTTCCTGGCAGGGCTCGCATGGCCCCAGGATAGCGCCAGTTCCCATTGGTACGAAACTGGTACTTGAGTTAGAGAAAGTTCCCAAACATAAGCTATGGTGTCCTGAATGGAAGCACCAGGACCGTTGCGCGCAGTACGCAGCTGGGAAGAGGTCCTCCCCGACCGTAGCGCCGACGACGCCGTGCTGGAAGCGATGCTGCTGACCGCCGGCGAGAAGGGCTACGCGAAGGCGACCGTGCAGGAGGTCGCCGAGCGGGCCGGGATCAGCCAGGACCGCTTCCACCGCCGCTTCGGCGGCAAGGACGCCTGCTTCGCGCGCGCCTACGGGCAGGCCGCGGAGGGTCTGGCCACTGAGATGACAGCGGCCTGCGAGGAGGCGGCGGAGTGGCGCGAGGGGTTCGCCGGCGCGCTGGCCGTGCTGCTCCGCTTCGCCGCCGAGCAGCCGCTGACCGCCAGGGCGTTGCTGCTCGAGGTGCGCTCGGCCCGCGGCGAGGCCTGGGCCAAGCACCAGAAGATAGTCGAGCGCCTCACCGCCGCGCTGGAGACCGCCCGCGAGCAGCCCGGCGGCCGCGCCGGTGCCAGCCCGATGACCGCCGGCTTCGTCGCCGGCGCGATCGAGGAATCGCTCAGCATCGAGCTCGCCGCCGGCCGCGCCGCCGGCGTAGAGCGGCTCCTCCCCGACCTCACCCGCCTCGCCTTCCTGCAGCTCTTCGGCGAGGAGTAGAAGGAGCTGGTCCCCACTCTTCCTATCTAAACAGCTCCATTTTGCTATCTTCAAGGGGTGGGTTCTCCCCTTCGGCATAAGACCTCTTTCGAGATCGATACGGCGAAAGTCGCCGCGGCGAGGGAGGTCCTTGGCACCAAGACGTTGACCGACACGGTCGACGCCGCGCTCTCGGAGGTGGTCAAGCTGCGCCAGCGCAAGGCTCTGGTGGAGCTGCTGTTCCGGCCGGGGGCTCTGGAGCTCGACGATCCTGAGGCGATGTCGGGCGCCTGGCGCTGAGCTTGGCCACCTATCTCGCCGACAAGAGCGCCCTGACCAGGCGGGACACACGACCCGAGGTTCGGGAAGCGCTCGAGCCGTTGCTGGTGGCCGGCGAGATCGCGACCTGCGGCATCGTCGACCTGGAGCTGCTCTACAGCTCCAGCAGCCGCGCGACCTACCGGGCGCTCTCGGAGGCATTGCGGGGGATGCCGCGGGTTGCCGTCGATGATGCGTGCGTCAGACGGGCTTTGGAGATCCAGGCGATGCTGGCGGAGCGCTCGCAGCATCGCGCCGTCCCCCTGCCCGACCTGCTGGTGGCAGCCTGCGCCGAGCTAGCGGGCCTTACCGTTCTGCACTACGACGCCGACTTCGAGCGAATCGCGAAATTGAGCAAACAGCCCACTCAGTGGATCGTTCCGCGAGGAAGTGTGGCCTGACCGAGGGAGCCAACATGGATCGCGACAGCACCTGCGCCGAGATGCTGCGAGGGCACTTTGCGCAGGGGCGGCATCTGGTGGTAGGGCTGGATACCGATCTGGAGCGGATTCCGGACTCGGTGGCGCCGGGGGCGGCGGCCGGCGAGCGGGTGGTCGAGCTCAACCGGCGGATCGTCGTGGCGACCGCCGACCTCGCCGCCGCCTACAAGCCCAACGCCGCCTTCTACGAGGCGCTCGGCGAGGAAGGTTTCCACGTGCTCGAGGAGACGGTGGCGACAATCCGCGACCGCGCCCCCGGCGCCGCGGTGATCCTCGACGCCAAGCGGGCCGACATCGGCTCGACCAACGCCGGCTACGTCGCGGCCGTCTTCGACCAGCTCGGCGCCGACGCGGTCACCGTCCACCCTTACCTCGGCGGCGAGGCGCTGGCGCCGTTCCTCGACCGTCGCGACAAGCTCGTCTTCGTCCTCGCCCGCACCTCCAACCCCGGCGCCGGCGAGCTGCAGGACCTGGTCGCCGACGGCCTGCCCCTCTACCGCCACGTCGCCCGCGCCGTCGCCGGCGACTGGAACGCAGCGGGCAACTGCGGCCTGGTCGTCGGCGCGACCTACCCCGACGAGCTGCGCGCGATCCGCGAGGACGTCCCCGCCGATATGCCGATCCTGATCCCCGGCGTCGGCGCGCAAGGTGGCGACGTCATCGCCGTGGTCGCCGCCAACCGCGAGGCGGGCAGCGGCGCCTTCCTGATCGCCGCCTCGCGCTCGATCCTCTACGCCTCGGCCGGCGAGGACTTCGCCGAGGCCGCCCGCAGCGCGGCGCAATCGCTCGACGCGGAGATCCGCGCCGCGGCGGCGGCCTGAACCTCAGTCGCCCTTGGCGATCTCGGCCGCCTCGGCGCTGCCGAGGTAGGGGGTCAGGGTGAACTCGACCAGGTCGGGGAGCAGATCCTCCAGCTCCTCGGCCTTGCCGGCGATGATGCGGCGGGAGATCAGCGAGACCATGCCGCCGACCAGCGCTTCCTCGGTGGTCGGCGAGAGGCGCGAGAGGACCTCGGGCGGGCGCCCCTCGCGGCCCTGCTGGAAGTAGGGGACGAAGCTCTGGATCGCCGCGTCGTAGCGCTCGACCACGGCCGGGCCGGCGACCAGCGCCTCGACCATGCAGAGGCGGGCGAGGTTGGGCTCGGCGGCGAGGAACCGCAGCATCGCCTCGATCCCGGCCCGGATCGCCTGGGGCCACTCTTCGCTTTCCTCGAAAGCGGCGGAGACGCGCTCGCGCAGCTCTTTCATCACCGTGTCGTAAGCCGCGACGAAGCACTCGTCCTTGCTGGAGAAGTGCTCGTAGAAGGTGCGGCGCGAGACGGCGGCGGCGCGGGTGATGTGGGCGATCGTCGTGCCGGAGTAGCCGTTCTCGGCGATCGCCTCGGCGATTCCGGCGATCAGCCGCTCCCGCTGGTTATGGGTGACGAACTCGCGTGGCAGGCCATGGCGGCCCGGCGGCAGGCGCGCCAGCTCGGGCGGATAGCCCTCGGCGTCGGGGGGAGGTGCTTTCCGCGATTTGTCGTCGCGCTTGCGTGCGATCTCGCGAGCATATCCCTCTGACACGGCGGATTCGCGGGTCAGCTCGGACATAGCCGCCTCGATACCTAAATACGGCATCACCGCCGCCGACATCAGCTGCGGCACCAGATCCGGCAGCTCGTCGACGTCCCCGCGCACCACCCGCGAGTAGATCTGGCCGTAGGCCGAGCCGGCCAGCGCCTCGGCCGTCGTGTGGGGGACGGCTTCGGGGTCCTCCATCTCCTGGCGGCCGGCGTCGATCAGCGAGGCGATCACCCGCATCGTCATGTCGCGGCGCGCCCGGGCGGCGTCGCCGGCGGCCAGCACCTCGACCCCGAAGGCGGCGCGGCAGGGATCGTGGCTGAGCCCCTGGATCACCTGGTAGGCGACGGCGCGGAGGCGGTCGGGCCACTCTTCGCGGCTCTCGTAGGCCCTCACCATCGTTTCCAGGCACTCCTCGTTGAGCTCCTGCCAGGCGGAGAGGAAGCAGTCGTACTTGCCGCGGAAGTGACGGTCGAAGGCGGGGCGGTCGAGGCCCGCCCGTTCGAGGATCAGCTCGATCGTCGTTTCGCCGTAGCCGCGCTCGGCGGCGATCTCGATCAGGGCTTCGACGATCTGGTCGCGCTCAGAGCTGCCGGTCTGCTCGCGGGTCTGGGTGTCGAGCACTAGCGCATGGGACCCCCGATCCCTGCCCTGGCTATCGGCCGCTGGTCGCGGGTGGGGAAACGGGTTCCTCGGCGGCCGTCCGCTTGGCGGCGTCGGCGCCGACGTAAGGGGTGAGCGAGAACTCGACCAGCTCGGGGAGGAGCTGCTCGATCTCCTCCACCTGGCCCATCACGATCCGCTGGTAGATGATCCAGAAGATCCCCCCGACGATCGTCTCCTCGAGTGTCCCCGGCAGGTCCTCGCCCTTCGGCGCCACCTTGCGCCCCATGCGGAAGAGCGGCACGAAGGCCTGGATCGCGCGTTCGTAGCGCTCGACCGCGGCCGGGCCGGCGGAAAGGGCCTCGACGATGCAGGTGCGGGCCAGGGCCGGCTCGGTGGCGACGTAGTGGAGGAAGGCGGCGAGGCCGGAGTTGACCCGGGCGGGCCAGCTGTCGACTCGGCTGGCGGCATCGACGACGCGCCGCAGCGCCTCTTTGACCGCGTACTCGGAGGCGGCGAGGAAGCAGTCTTCCTTGGAGGAGAAGTTCTCGTAGAAGGTGTTGCGGGCGATGCCGGCGCGGCGCACGATATCGGCGACGGTGACCGCGCGGTAGCCCTTCTCCACCGTCTCCTCGGCGAGGGCGGCGATGATCCGCGCGCGCTGGTGCTGGGTGATGAACTCGCGTGGCAGCGGGTGTCGCCCGGGAGGCATTCTCGTTGCCTGGGGGACACGCTCAGCCACGGAATCCAAGTTACTCGCCGCCCGGCCAGATTCAAGCTGGACGAATGGGCGATATACCGCTACAGTACCGGAGTCCAGACAACCTGTTCCCTAGATCGAGAAGGAGGGCAGTGATGGGGAGGCAGGCCGCAACCAACGCCCAGGCAGGGGCCGAGGGGGGCGGCAGGACCAGGGAAGCGCAAGCACTCCCTCACTCCCCCACGCTCGAGTTGGTGAATTCCCCCAAGCGCGAAAAGATTCTTGAGGGAATGCTTGAAGCGGTCGGGGCCGAGGGCTACGACGCGACCTCCGTACGCACGGTTTTGGACCGGACCGGGCTCTATCGGCAGGCCTTCTACGACAACTTCGCCGACAAGGACGCCTGTTACTTGGCGGCGCTCGACATGGGGATCGCCAGGCTGGAAGCGCTGATGGTGCGGGCGGCCGCGAGCGAGGAAAGCTGGCGCGCCCGGCTGCGAGCCGGCCTCGGCGCGCTGCTCGACGAGCTCGACGCGGAGCCTGATTTCGGCCGCGGGGTGATCGTAGGGGTCCATTCGGCGGGCTCGGAGGCGCTGGCAAGACGGGCCGAAGCGATGAAAAGAGCGGCGGATTTCATCGATCTGGCGCGCCTGGATGCGGGCGAGTCGGACTCGCCGCCGCAGATCGCCCCGGAGGGGATCGTCGCCGGCATCCACGCGATCGTCCATTCGCGGCTCTCCACCGGGGCAACCGACGGCTTCCGCAGGCTCCTGCCCGAGTTCATGTATTTCGCCGTGCTGCCCTACTTCGGCGCGGACGCCGCGAGCGCTGAGATGCAGGCCGCCCGCGCCTAGCCGCGCGCCGTTGGACAGCCACCGGGTCCTGCCCTAAATTGGATGCGATGGATTCGCCGTCCACCTCGAATCCACAGCCTTCCGGCTTGCCCCGCGCTTACGCCGTTCGCTCTGAGCGGGAGCGGGTGTTGGAGGCGATGGTCAGAGTGGCGGCGGCGAAGGGATATGAGGCGACCACCGTCGACGACGTGGTCGAGTTCGCCGGCGTCTCCCGGGAAGCCTTCGACGAGATGTTCGACGGCAAGGAGGCCTGCTTCCTCGAGGCCTACGACGCGGTCTTCGACGTGCTCGTCGCCCACGTCACCGCGGCCTTCGAGGCGGCCGCGGACGAGCCCTGGCCGGAGCAGATCGCCGCCGGCCTGGGGGCGCTGGTCGAGCTGCTCGCCGCCGAGGCCGACATCGCGCGGATGGCGATGGTCGAGGTGACCGCGGCGGGGGAGGACGCGCGCGAACGCTACCGCGCGCTGCTGACCCGCTTCACCCCCTTCCTGGAGGAGGGGCGCACCTACTCCGGGCAGGGCGAAGAGCTGCCCGCCGACACCGCCCGCTTCGCGGTCGGTGGCGCCACCTCGATGATCTTCGACGAGGTGCGGGCCGGCCGCGGCCCGGAGCTGAGGCGGATCCTGCCCGACCTCGTCTTCGCCGTGCTGATGCCGTACCTGGGGTCGGAGGCAGCCGAAGACGAGATGCGCCGGGTTACGCGCGCGGGGTAGGTGGTCGGGGGGATCGGGGGTGTCCCACTTAGACGCCTTGTCCGTGACGGCCCTCTCCTGAAGCAAAGCGGGCGGCGCCTTTCACGGCGACGTCGAGCACTCGATTGCCTAGCTTTTTCTCCAGTGCGAGGCCCTCCGCGAGGGGGCGGCCGAAGCCTTCTATGGCGCCGCGGCGGTCGGTGAGCATGGTTTCCTGGGGGAAGCTGGCGATTCGCTCGGCCAGCTCCAGGGCGCGATCGAGGTGGCGGCCCGGCTCGACGACCTCGTTGACGAGGCCGATCCGGTGGGCCTCCTCGGCGGGGACGGGGCGGCCGGTGAGGATCAGCTCCAGGGCGCGACCCATGCCGACGACTCGGGGCAGCCGCTGGGTGCCGCCGTCGAGCAGGGGCACCCCCCAGCGGCGCTCGAAGAGGCCGAAGGTCGACTGCGGGGTGGCGATCCGCATGTCGCACCAGAGCGCCAGCTCGACTCCGCCGGCGAGGCACCAGCCGTCGACCGCGGCGATCGCCGGCTTGGCCGGCGTCAGCCGGGTCGGGCCCATCGGCCCGTCGGGATGGCTGACGTCGAGGTTCATCGCCTTCAGGTCGGCGCCCGCGCAGAAGGCCTCGCCGCCGGCCCCGGTAAGGACCAGCACCCGTGCGCCCTCGTCGGCCTCGAAATCCACCAGTCCCTGCCGAAACGCCTCCGCGGCAGCGGCGTCGATCGCGTTGCGGCGGGACGGCCGATCGATGGTCAGCACGGTGGCTGCCCCGACCCGCTCGTAACGCAACTCGTCACTCATCGCGCACAGGGTAGGGAGTGGGCGGGCTAGCTGCGACTTGCACTCACGGGTTCGTCGACAGCGCCCAACTCCCAAATGGCGCCCCGGTACGCGGGCCAAGGAGGGCAGGCACTCGATGACCGGCACGGAAATTAGGCAGGCAACCGGACAGACCCAATCCGGGACGGTCTGCGACGTGGGAGGGTGTGCGACTGGCGAGCGCCGGACCAAGCGATGCAAGGACGCAGTCGGCGCCGCGTGGCAGCGCCACGCAAGCCGGCGAGGACGCCGCAGCGCGCCGGTCCGCCGCCGCCAGGCGTGCATCCTCCCACTCGCAGCCCGTCCCACACAAAAGCAACCGGGGGTGACGCCTAAAGCCTGCCTCGCGCGTAGCCTTCGCGCGTAGAAGCTCTCTGCGCCACCTTCAAGACGGTTTCCCGCTGGCTTCCGCGGGGCCTGTCTTTCCCGGTCGCAAGATCAACCTAGCTCGGGGGTCCGGCCGCGTCTAGGGGTGACCGCGCGGCGATCTCGCAAAGTCCGGGAAAAGGGCGGTCCGGCTACCCTGCGCGAATGCGCATCGACGAGATCATCGCCTCCAAGCGACCCGTTTTCTCGGTCGAGCTCTTCCCGCCCAAGAGCGAGGAGGCGACAGCGCAGCTCTTCGCCACGGCGCGCTCGCTGCGCGAGCTGGAGCCCGACTTCGTCTCGGTCACCTACGGCGCCGGCGGCTCGACCCGCGAGGGCACGGTCGAGATCACCAAGGCGCTGAAGGACGACCTGGGGCTGGAGACGATGGCCCACCTGAGCTGCGTCGGCGAGACCACCGAGGGGCTCTCGGCGACGCTCGATCGGATCGCCGCCGCCGGGATCGAGAACGTCTTCGCCCTGCGCGGCGACCCGCCGCGCGGGCAGCCGGACTTCGCCCAGCCCGAGGGCGGCCTCGGCAGCGCCGCCGAGCTGGCCGCCTTCATCGCCGCCGGCTGGGACTTCACCCTCGGCGGCGCCTGCTTTCCCGAGGTGCATCCCGAGGCGCCCGACCTCGACACCGACCTCGACTACTTGAAGACCAAGGTCGAGGCCGGCGCCTCGTTCCTGATCACGCAGCTCTTCTTCGACAACCAGGTCTACTTCGACTTCGTCGCCGCGGCGCGCGAGAAGGGGATCGAGGTGCCGATCCTCGCCGGCGTGATCCCGGTGGCGAGCTTTGCCCAGACGAAGCGGATCTGCGAGCTCTGCGACGCCTCGATCCCGTCGCGCCTGGAAGCGGCCTTCGCCGCTGCGGACGGCGACGAGGAGGCCGAGTTCGAGCTCGGCGTCGCGTACGCCGCGCAGCAGTGCGCCGAGCTGCTGATCGCCGGCGCGCCCGGCATCCACTTCTACGCGCTCAACCGGGCGCCGGCGACGCGGGCGGTGCTCGGGGCGCTGCACGCCTCGCGACCCTGGGAGCGGACGCGGGGCGCGCCGGCCGATCCGGTCGGCGAGTCGAGCCATTAGCGGCAAATCTCTAGACTACGGGCCGCAACATGGCCAATCGCAGGGAGGAAGAGAGGGAGCGGCTCCGCCAGGCGCGGCAGGAACGCGAGTCCAGCCAGGCCAAGTCGGACAAACGCCGGCTGGTCGCTGTCTATGGCGCCGCCGGCCTGATCGGCTTGCTCGTCATCGCCGGGATCGTCGCCGCGATCGCCTCCTCGGGCGGGAGCGGGGGCGGGGAAGCCCACGTCAACCAGGCGAGCGGCTCGACCAACGGGGTGAAGCCGGACGAACGCTCCGGGCCCGCGCCGGCGGCGGTGACGGTGAGCAACCTGAACGAAGCGGCGAAGCAGGCCGGCTGCACGCTGCGGCTGAATCTCAAAGACGAGGGGCACACCCACATCCCCCCGACCGCGCCGACGCCCGACTATAAGACCAGCCCGCCGACCTCGGGCAACCACGTCGAAGCGCCCTATCAACAGGCCGACGGCGCCTACAGCGAAATGCCCGGCGAAATCTTCATCGTCCACTCGCTCGAGCACGGGCGCATGGAGATCCAGTACAGCCCGGAACTGCCCGAAGAAGACCAGCTCGCGCTCAAGGGGATCTACGAAACGATGTACGGGGGGACGCTGCTCTTCCCCAACGAAAACATGGACTACGAGGTCGCGGCGACGACCTGGACCAACCTGCTGGGCTGCCCCAAGTACAAGGGCGACATCACCCTCGACGCGATCCGCGACTTCGGCAAGGCGACCTGGGGACGCTACGGCGGCGAGCCGGCCACCGCGTTCAGCCTCAAGGGTCCGACCCCGGTCGAACCCCAGTAGCGCCTGGCGCTGCGCATCTCGGCGTCCTCGGTCGCTCGCGTGCAAAGCACGCCACGCTCCCTGCGTCCTTGATCTGCTTGGCCAGGCGCTACTGGACCCGGTAGACAGGGAAGAAGCCGGTCGCAGACCGACCGGCGGAGAGGCGCTCGTAGGCCTCGCGGTCGCAGATGATCTCCGAGCAGCGCCAGGGCTGCTCGCGGTTGGCGAAGCCGCGCTTGAACTCCTCCAGCGCGTCGCCACGGGAGATGCCCCCGCCGAGGTTGAGCGGCAGCCGCCGCTCGGCCGAGAGCTCGACCAGGGCGGCGACGAGGCTCTTCATCGGCGAGTCGCGCAGCCAGGCGTCGGCGCTGCCGCTGAGGTAGTAGTGGAGGAAGCCATCGCTGTGGACGGTGACCGAAGCGGCGGCGATCTCGCCGCTCGGGGCGTGGGCGAGGGCCAGCCAGGAGCGAGCCGATTCGAGGATCCGGTCGAAGTAGGGGGCGCCGAAGAAGTAGCGCTCGGCGGCGCCGGCGCGGCGCATCGTCTGCTCGTAGGCGGCGAGGAAGCCGGCTCGTTGCTCGGCGCTCGTCTCCGGGCCGGGGACGATCTCGACCCGATAGCCGAGGCGGCGGCTCTTGTTGATCCGGTTGCGATCGCTCGAGCGGCTCTTCGCCGGCAGCGCCGGATCGGCGATCTGGACGACGTTGCGCTCGGCGGCGCCGGCGAGCGGCGGCGGGTCGACGAGGGTGTGGCGGAGGAAGATCG